>Ga0255039_10000869_pt1 | contig 9844 bp, 5 predicted proteins | sample BC1_12_1_MG_FD_181713 | JGI IMG/M metagenome (GOLD analysis project Ga0255039, IMG submission 181713) | Seawater microbial communities from Strait of Georgia, British Columbia, Canada - BC1_12_1 | ecosystem: Environmental > Aquatic > Marine > Strait | place: Canada: British Columbia | collected... | reverse complement strand
CGATTGTATAAGTCGCCGGGCTCTGCTTGGTATTAGCAATACTATAAACCAGGTTTTTACCCTCCTGAGATGGTATCCATGCTGACATAAAATAGTGTTGCAACATCGCGATCCAGCCTCCCAGAGACTCGAGCTTAAGCTGGCTATCTTCCATGTCGTCGAAATCGACTTTTTCGTACTTCTCTACTTCGTTGTAGTAAACCGCACCGGTGTAAGTAATGAGTATTCTGGATTCGCTTAATGGTCGAGAACGCTGGATTTGCCGATATTGGCTACCTTGCCAATCACTATCGGATTTGTTCTCAACTCTGTGGTTGACGTCGATCAGGTAGTCTCCGCGCCTGAAATGGTAGGTTTTAACAACATTAACACCATTTTCTGACCAAAAAAGTGGCACTACCAGCTCATCCATTCCGTCCTTGAGAATAAATTCATTCTGTTCTACCTGGAAAAGGCTGTGATGCGTAGGCGCTGTATTGCTTCGGTTTCTGAGACCACTTTGTAATATATGAACCGAATCTGCATCACTGTGGATGAGTTCCAGTCCCTTATCTGGCTGATCCAGGGAAATGGGATATTGCTTGAGCTTTAGTGAACGTACTACCCCACCCTTTGTATCGATTAGTACAGTAACAACGTCTGTTTCTACCGTGATTAGTCGACTCGACTCGAGGCTACCTGTAGATTGCTGGCTACCGCTGCTAGTCGCCGGTGCCAGGCCATCGGCCAGATCAGGTAAATCAATACCCTCTAATGTATCGCCGCCGGCCTGGGTTATAGCACTGCTGTCAGTGGGCTCTGAGCTTACTACTGGTTTTGGGCCATAATCCAGCTGCCATTGTTGCCAGATCAGCATTGCCACGAATGCAATCGCGGCAAATAGAAAAAGACGTGTATTATCCATCGAGTTTGCTCTGCACTGGGTTCATATTGTTGGCGTCGGGCACCGGATCATAGCCACCAGTATGCCAGGGATGACAGCTGGAAATACGCTTCGTGGCAAACATCAGTCCCTTAATCACACCGTGTCGCTCAATCGCTTCGATCGCGTACTCCGAGCAGCTCGGAGTATAGCGACAACTGCTCGCGAATAACGGGCTCACCAGGTACCGATAAATTCGGATCGGGATTATCAGGAGTTTTCGCATTGCTTGATGACGCTATTCCAGTGTTTTTCCAGGCTTTGTTTCAGCTGCGCCTTTTCAATTAAAATTATTTGTCTTCGCACCATAATCACCATGTCTCTCGCCGGCAAGCGGTGCTGATTTCTCCGAAAGCTCTCGCGAAACATTCTTTTTAGCTGGTTTCGAATTACTGCTTTCTGAATTTGTTTTCTGGCAATTGCAAACCCGATCCTCGGACAGGAAGCCGGCTGATTGCCGATCAGTATTGTAATAGCGGCATCGCCTATGCGTCTATTATTACTGAAGACTTGCCGATACTGTCCGGCTTGTGTCAGTCTCAACTGTCTTGGAAACGATTCGCTAACCCGATTTCCCACTGTTGACAAGGAAGCGCCTAAGGCGTCAGTCGCGCCCTGCCTTTAGCTCTACGCGCTTTGATAACGCTGCGACCGCCACGGGTTTGCATACGGGCGCGGAATCCATGTGTTCTCGCACGCTTTAAGTTGCTGGGTTGGAATGTACGTTTCATGTTATAGGCCTCGGCTTATGTAGCCTGTCTAAATCAACAAGGCGCGACAATGTACTGGTCTAACCGCGCTACGTCAATACGTAAATACTTATTTCACTATATTTTTCCGATATATACTGACGGATACTCACTATCGATACCGGATTAAAAATATTTACGCCGACAGTCTTTGCTAAGCCTGTGGATAAGTATACTATTAAGCATTGGGAAAATGGCTGGGAATTGATTCCCGGGTCAGGTTGAGCTTCTCGGCTTTTTGAAACCTGTTCGACTGGTAAATACCCCCTACTAACGATTTATTCAGCCATTTTTTAAACGGTTTTTCACTTAAATGGACAAGTTTTGAATTCTATCTGGCAACAATGTATTACCTGTCTGGAAGGAGAGATCAGTGAACAACAACTCAATACATGGATATTGCCATTACAAGTTGAACAGGAGCTCAATACACTAAAATTACTCGCGCCTAATCGGTTTGTGATGGACTGGGTGCGTAAACATTTCCTCGATCGAATTAACGAATTGGTAACCAGTCTCGATGACAGCAAATCAATTTCAGTTAACTTATCCATCGGCTCACAGGCAAGGGCAGTTGCCCATACCCCGGCAAATTCTAAAAACCAGCAACCGAGACGCTCTATTCATCCCAGCGGCCTTGATGAAAGGCAGGCTTTTGCCAGTTTTGTCGAGGGTAAATCTAACCAGCTGGCTCGTGCTGCATCAATTCAAATAAGCAATAATCCAGGATCTGAATACAATCCTCTTTATATTTATGGTGGGGTGGGGCTAGGTAAAACCCACTTAATGCACGCTATTGGCAACCAGATAAAACAAAACAACCCCGCGGCTAATCTGCTGTATGTAAATTGTGAACGTTTCGTATCGGACATGGTTAAAGCCTTGCAACACAGCAAAATGAACGAGTTTAAAGACTCTTACCGTAGCCTCGATGCCCTGTTGGTGGACGATATACAGTTTCTCTCCGATAAGAGTCGATCACAGGAAGAGTTTTTCCATACCTTTAACTCACTTTACGAATCGGGTGCCCAAATGGTTATCACCTGCGACCGGTTTCCGAAAGAAATAGAGGGCCTGGAAGATAGAATTCGTTCCCGACTTGGCTGGGGTCTGGCAGTTGATATTAAACCGGCAGACCTGGAGACCCGGGTAGCTATTTTGAACAGCAAGGCTGAACAGGTTAACGTTCATTTACCGGAGGAAGTCTCGTTTTTCATTGCCGAGCGCTTCAAATCCAATATTCGTGAGCTGGAAGGTGCTTTAAAAAGGGTTGTAGCCCATGCAAGATTTACCGGACAGTCAATTACCCAGGATTTTACCCGACAGGCTCTCAAAGAGTTACTGGCTGTACAGGACAAACTGGTAACCATTGATAATATTCAGAAACTGGTGGCAGAATACTACAAGATTCGGGTAGCTGATTTACTCTCCAGCCGACGTAATCGATCCATAACCCGGCCCAGGCAAGTAGCGATGTCACTTGCCAAGACTCTGACCAGGCACAGCTTGCCTGAAATTGGCAATGCTTTTGGGGGAAGGGATCACACTACTGTATTACATGCCTGTCGCAAGGTCACAGAATTACGCGGTGAAGATCGCCGCATCGAAGAGGATTATGAAAACCTGCAACGGATTCTAAGTAACTAGTGGCTACTTTAAATGAAAGTTTGTGTGTAGTATGTGGATAAATAAAGGACAACTAGAAGTCTTCTATTCTATCCCTGTTTATCCACAGATTACTGATAGTCTACATACAACTTTAAAGCACCACAATTCGCTATAAGCATTTGATTTATAAAGAAAAAAACAAACCATCAACAGAAAACACGCTCACTAACAATAACTACCATATATATATAAATGAATATTACTATTAATAGAGAAAATCTTCTCACCCCTCTCCAGCAGGTCATTGGCGCAGTTGAACGTAGGCAAACCTTGCCTATTCTCGGGAATGTTTTACTCAAATCCCGCTCGGGCAATATAAGCTTAACTGCTACCGATCTTGAAATCGAAATGGTGTCGTCGGTCGAGTGTAGTAGCCCCGATGACTTTCAAACAACCTTACCTGCTCGGAAATTACTTGATATTTGCAAGGCCCTTTCGGACGATGCTGATATAGAGTTTGGTATTGAGGAAAATAAGGTTTCTCTAAAATCCGGCCGTAGCCGTTTTACCCTTGCCTCACTACCAGCCAAGGATTTCCCTGTTCTCGATGATATTGTTGAACAACACTCGTTTTCTATCAAACAGGCAGATTTCAAGGTATTGTTAGATAAGACCTCGTTTGCGATGGCCCAACAGGATGTTCGTTACTATCTAAATGGTATTTTAATGGAGATATCCGACGGTAAAGTAAAGATGGTGGCTACAGACGGGCATAGACTAGCACTCAGCGAAATAAGTATTGATATTTCGCTTAACGATGGTAAGCAGATAATCATTCCTCGAAAAGCGGCCCTTGAATTATCTCGATTGCTCGAATCAAGTGATAGCCCGGCTAATATAATACTGAGTCAAAACCATATTCGTGTTGAAACGGGGAAACTCGTATTCACCTCCAAATTAATCGATGGTAAATTCCCCGATTACAATCGAGTTATTCCGGTCGACGGTAACAAGATTCTCAAGGTAAACAGAGAGTCATTGAAGCGCTCGATGAATAGAATAGCTATTTTGTCAAACGAGAAATATCGTGGTATCAGGCTTACACTGGCACCGGGTAACCTGGCGATACAGGCAAATAATCCTGACCAGGAAGAGGCTGAGGAAGAGCTATCCGTTAATTACGATGAAGCCGAAATTGAAATTGGTTTTAATGTCACCTACCTGATAGATGTGCTCAATGTCCTGGCTTCAGAGGATGTAGATATAAAATTAAAGGATGCTAATAGCAGCTGCATTATTAGCGACAGTGAAGATTCTTCGAGTCTCTATGTCGTAATGCCAATGCGTCTGTAAGAAGCTGGCCCTGACGTATGTCCATCAGTCAGCTTAGCCTGACGGATTTTAGAAATCTCAAGAGCGTAACACTCGATTTTCATCCCGGGATCAATCTTGTAACTGGCATTAATGCTTCAGGCAAGACTAGCCTGCTTGAAGCCATCTATGTGCTTTGCCAGGCCTGTTCATTTCGTACCTATCAACTTAAACAATGTATAACGCACGGTAAATCCGATTTTTTACTATTTGGTCGATTTGATGGATACAAAGCGGGGATATCAAAAAACGATAAAATGCTTCAAATCAAAATTGACGGAGAATCAATAAGAAAAAGGTCTGAACTGGTAACTAAAACAGCGATCAATATCGTTAACGCTGATAGCTTCGAGTTAATCACTGGATCTCCGGAGCAAAGACGAAAATACCTGGACTGGTGTTTGTTCCACGTGGAACATCAATATGCTGAATGCTGGATAAAATTTAAACAGGCGCTGAGGCAAAGAAACCGGTTGTTAAAAACCCGGCAGGACTTGAATTTACTCGATTACTGGAATGATTACCTGGTTGAGCCTTCTGAATCGATACGGGATTATCGCAAACAATGTACCGACCTTATATCGGCCCAGCTTGCCAGACAATTACCAGAGTTACTGAAAGAGGTTGATCTAAGCCTGGAGTATAAGCAGGGCTGGCCGGAACAAATGGAATTAGGTCAATGTTTACGAGACAACCGTAGTAAAGATATAAAAGCTGGCTTCACAGGTTTTGGTATCCATAGAGACAACCTGCAAATACTGGCAGACGGGTTACCCGCGACCCAGGTTTTATCCAGGGGGCAGATGAAAAGACTCTGCCTGGCTTTAATTGTTTCGACCTTAAAAATAGTCAGGCAAACAAGCAACAAACCGATAATTTTGCTAGTTGACGATCTACGATCAGAATTAGATGAAAGGGCCCAGAAAAATGTTTATCAGCAGTTGATGGATATAGACTTACAGCTATTTATTAGCAATATTGAAGAGCAGGTTCCGACTGCCCTTGAGGGAAAAGAATTCAAAAAGTTCCACGTGGAACATGGTATGATTAAGGCTCGAAAAATCAGTTAGATAATTAGATGTCAACATACGATTCGACCAGCATAAAAGTATTAAAAGGACTAGATGCGGTACGTAAAAGACCAGGTATGTATATCGGTGACACCGACGACGGTACCGGCTTGCATCACATGGTATTTGAAGCTGTCGATAATTCCATCGATGAGGCTCTCGCAGGGCATTGTTCGGAGATAAAAGTTATCATCCATAGCGATGGATCAGTCTCGGTAAAAGATGACGGACGTGGCATACCAGTCGATATTCACAAGGAGGAGGGGCGTTCTGCCGCTGAAGTTATTCTTACAATACTGCACGCTGGCGGTAAATTTGACGATAACGCGTATAAGGTTTCTGGTGGCTTGCACGGGGTTGGAGTTTCTGTAGTCAATGCCCTCTCTGAAAAACTATCCTTGCGAATCAAACGACAGGGAAAGCTGTATGTACAGGAATACAAAATGGGTGAGCCCCAGGGTGATCTGGAGGCAATTAAGGATTCGGATCAGACAGGCACCGAGCTGCGTTTTTACCCTAGTGCCGACATATTCAGCGATGTAGAATTTCATTACGATATCCTGGCCAAACGACTACGTGAACTGTCTTTCCTGAATTCGGGTGTTCACATACATCTAGTTGATGAAAGATCCAACAAGGAAGATATATTTGAATATGAAGGCGGCATACGCGCGTTTGTTGAGCACCTGAACAAGAACAAAACACCCGTCCATCAAAAGGTTGTTGATATCAATGTTGAGTTACAGGGTGTAGGCGTCGAGGTTTCGATGCAATGGAATGATTCTTACCAGGAAAACATATTTTGTTTCACCAATAATATCCCGCAGCGGGATGGTGGAACCCATTTATCGGGTTTCAGGACAGCGCTAACCCGAACCATGAATTATTACATGGAAAACAGCCCGGTTAAGAAAGACAAGGCATCTCCGGGTGGCGATGATGCTCGCGAAGGCTTAACCGCAGTTTTATCGATTAAGGTCCCAGACCCGAAATTTTCTTCTCAGACCAAGGACAAACTGGTGTCGTCGGAAATCAAGGGCATTGTTGAATCGGCAGTCAGTGAGAGGCTGAAGGATTTTCTGCAGGAGAACCCTGCCGACGCGAAAGCGATCTCAATGAAAATACTAGAAGCCGCGAGAGCGCGAGAAGCGGCGCGCAAGGCTCGGGATATGACGCGACGCAAGGGCGCATTGGATATTGCAGGACTACCGGGAAAACTTGCGGATTGCCAGGAAAAGGATCCGGCTTTATCAGAGATTTACCTGGTGGAGGGTGACTCTGCTGGCGGGTCTGCGAAGCAGGGAAGAAATCGTAAAACCCAGGCGATATTGCCGCTAAAAGGAAAGATACTCAATGTTGAGAAGGCCCGCTTCGATAAAATGTTGCAATCAGCTGAAGTAGGAACATTGATTACTGCACTAGGCTGCGGGATTGGCCGGGAAGAGTTTAATATCGATAAGCTGCGCTATCACCACATCATTATCATGACCGATGCCGATGTCGACGGGTCGCACATACGAACCTTATTGCTGACTTTTTTCTATCGGCAGATGCGCGAACTGGTAGAACGCGGCCATATTTATATCGCCCAGCCACCACTTTACAAGGTTAAAAAGGGCAAGCAGGAACGTTATGTAAAAGACGACAAGGAGTTGAACGGATATTTACTCCAGCTTGCCGTGGAAGGCGCGCAGCTATACCTGAACGACGATACCCCTGCATTGTCGGACCTGGCGCTTGAGGGCCTCGCACGCCAATATATGACAATACTGGCAATCATCGAACGCCTTCAGAAAAATATGCCAGAAGAGATACTCTATGAATTGATAGACCTTCCAGCAATCAGCGAAAATGATTTACTCGATGCAGAGGCGATGAAACTTTGGAGTGAAAACCTTGCCCGATGCCTGAATGAAAAATCCGCTGCCTCAATCTCATTTGAAGTAAGTGTCGAAAGTGATGAAAACAGCAATCAGTTCGGTCTCGTTGTGGATAAGAAATTGCACGGAATAACCAATCGAAACCTGCTTAGCCCCGAGTTTTTCAATGGTGCCGATTACCGCGCTTTTAGCCAGTTTGTAGAGCAGGCTAGAGATCTTGTATCGCCACAATCATATATAACACGGGGAGAACGAAAGCAGACGGTAACCAGGTTTGGAGAGGCCTATGACTGGTTAATGAAGGAGGCCAAGAAAGGCTTGAATATCCAGCGCTATAAAGGTCTGGGGGAGATGAACCCGGATCAGCTCTGGGAAACAACAATGGACCCCGATAACAGGCGCTTGCTAAAAGTGCGCATAGAAGATGTTATTGCAGCCGATGAAGTATTTACCACGTTAATGGGCGACCAGGTTGAGCCGAGACGCGAATTTATCGAATCGAATGCGCTCAATGTTAGTAATCTGGATGTTTAGAAATATCTAATAATCGGTTATTATTACCCTAAGCTATTGATTTTAAATAATAATTCTATGTTTCATCGACTGGATTCTTCAGCTTCGAATAAACAGGAGAAAATAAATGGATATAGCTAGCACCATTTTTTGGGCTGTCGTCGTATTAATTATTTTTTATCTGATTAATATTTACAACCACCTGGTCAGGATCAAGCACAATGTTTCAAAGGCCTGGTCAAATATAGACGTGTTGTTGAAGCAGCGGCATGACGAGATACCTAAGCTGGTTGAAACCTGTAAACAATATATGGAGTTCGAGCAAGACACATTGGAGAAAGTGATGCGGGCGCGCAGCCAGGTATCCGAGGCCCGGGAAAGCGAGGACGTGGCAGGTCTTGGTTTGGCCGAAGGGGCCTTGCGTATGGGCCTGGGGAAGCTTTTCGCGCTTGCTGAAGATTATCCTGATCTCAAGGCAAATGATAATTTTCAACATTTACAGGGCAGAATCAGTTCGTTAGAAAGCACAATTGCTGACCGCCGCGAGTTTTATAATGAATCTGTCAATATTAACAATATCGGCATTGAGCAATTTCCGGATATTATCGTGGCCCGTGTGCTGGGGTTTGGCCCGCGAGAACTGCTCGAATTTGACAGTGCCGATGTTGCCGATGTTAATCTCGGTGAATTGTTCAACTCCCCCTAGTTTTTTAGCTTGCGATATGATTCTGGCCTGTTTTGCGACATTTCGGGCATAACGGCGAGTTGAACCATGCAGCATTGGATCGTGGCTGAAATTCAGCAGCGTGGCTATGTAGAATATTTAACCCTGCTATTTTTCCTGGCGTTGCTGGGCGTATACCTGCTGTATCGTACCCTCGCTTTAATTATATTCATCATGCTTGTTAATTTTATTGCGCTACGGCCACTGACCTGGAGACTTAAATATTGAATAATCCACTTCTTAACCCTGGTGCTTTACCAGCATTCAACCACATTACAGCCGATATGATCCGACCCGCAATTGAGCGCATTATTGATGATAATCGACAACGGGTTGTTCAGCTTGTTGCTAGTGAGGGAATCACCTGGGAAGGGCTAGTCCAGCCATTGTCTTTACTCGAGGATAGGCTCAGCAAAGCCTGGTCTCCAGTGCGCCACCTGAACTCTGTGAAAAGTAGCGATCTGCTGCGTGACGCCTACAACGAATGCCTGCCCTTGTTGAGCGAGTACACGACAGAAATGAGCCAAAACCGTTATCTTTACCAGGCATACCAGAAGATTGCTAACTCGGATGATTTTCCACAACTGAGCGGAGCTCAACAGAAAGCTGTCAATGATTCGCTTAAACACTTCAAGCTCGGTGGCGTCGATCTTGAAGGTGTAGATAAAGAGCGCTACCAACAACTGCAAAAGGACCTGTCTGAATTACAGTCAAACTTTGAAAATAATGTCCTTGATGCAACCCAATCCTGGGAAAAGCTGATTTCCGATCAGCAGGAGTTACAGGGGCTACCCGGCTATGCCATGGAAATGACCAGGCAATTGGCCAGGCAAAATGACCAGGCTGGTTATCGTTTGACGCTAGATATGCCCTGTTATATAGCGGTGATTACTTACGCGCAAAGCCGTGCACTTAGAAAGCAGATTTATGAAGCCTATGCGACGCGGGCTTCGGATCGTGGCATAACCGATAAAAAGTGGAATAATGCTCCTAACATGGTCGAAATA
>Ga0255039_10000868_pt1 | contig 9849 bp, 7 predicted proteins | sample BC1_12_1_MG_FD_181713 | JGI IMG/M metagenome (GOLD analysis project Ga0255039, IMG submission 181713) | Seawater microbial communities from Strait of Georgia, British Columbia, Canada - BC1_12_1 | ecosystem: Environmental > Aquatic > Marine > Strait | place: Canada: British Columbia | collected... | reverse complement strand
CCACTCAGTGGCACGCCATCACATCCCCCTACGGCATCCCTTACCGCAGTTTATACTCGCGCAATATTGAAAACCTATTCTTTGCCGGCCGCAATATTAGTGCCACCCATGCCGCACTCACTTCAACGCGCGTAATGGCAACCTGCTCGTTATTAGGGCAAGCAATTGGCACCGCCGCGGCAATAGCTAGTGTACACAATATATCGTGCCGCCAAGTTTATACAGACAAAATAAAATTACTTCAGCAACACCTAATGGAAGATGACTGCTACCTACCAGGTCTTTCCCGAGAGATTCCAAAGCTGTGTCAAAACGCGACCCTTGAAGCGACAGGATGTGATGGTGAAGTTTTACGCAACGGAAATGATCGCCCAATAAATAATACCGATAACGGGTGGGTCGGAATCACTGGCGAACACATCGTCTACGATTTTGGCATCAAGAAAAACATTGGCCACGTCCGTCTAGTCTTTGACAGCGACCTGAATCGTAAAGGGATGAACATGTACTCTAACTATTCCCAAGATATGCAACCGTTTACCATGCCAACAACAATGGTCAAGGCGTTTCGTATCGAAGCGCTTGACGTAACAGGGCAGTGGCGACAAGTCGGTCAACAAAAAAACAATTACAAACGACTCGTTAAGGTACCGTTAAATATTCAAACCACCGCAATTCGCCTTATCCCCGAAACAACCTGGGGCAGTGAAAAAGTACGCATTTTTGCCTTTGACATATATGAATCATCCGAAGCAAAAATGACGAGCTCAAACCAAGAGGTTAGTGAAGCAGTTTCTAGGACCATTGCATCTGCACAAAAAAATCCCGCTAAAAGAACGAAAACTATCACGAAGTAACGTCAGGTAGTATTGAATCTTGCCGTTACAGTCTCGCTAACCCCATTGCTACAAACAGCAATGGGTAATTCATCTGTGTCACAAGATGTGTCGGCGCAATGATGAATTTATCTGCACTACCTCACACTGTTTCGCATTAGATCTAAGTACAACCATCACAAGTTGATTTTAACACTTTCCCTATTCACAAATGGCACATATGGTGATTAATATCGACTAATTTCCGTTATCATTTTATGGATCATGGTATATAATACCAATAAAGTTACATTAAAGATTAACCATAAAGTAAATAGAAGTAAGTGCATTGACAAAAACGTGTAAATTAAAAATAGGTATTATCGGTTTTGGGTTTATGGGGAAAATGCATTTTCAAAATTGGTGTCGCATCGATGGTGCCGAGGTCATTGCGATTTGCTCTAAAAGTCTCGACCCCAACAATCGTATTATAGAAGTCGATGGCAACATCGAGGGTGAACATAAAACAATCGACCTGACAGGTGTTCAACTATTTAGTGATTTTACCGAGATGGTCAATACGTGCGAACTCGATGCAGTTTCCATCACTTTACCGACAAACTTACACAAATCATTTACGATCAAAGCACTCAACGCTGGATTACATGTACTCTGTGAAAAACCGATGGCACTCAATACCAACGCCTGTAATGAGATGATCGACGTCGCCAATAAAAGTGGTAAAACATTATTAATTGGACACTGTATCCGTTTTTGGCCAGAATATGCCAAGGCCAAAGAAATAATTGATTCAAAAGAATATGGCGATATCGTAAGTGCAAACTTCAAGCGGCTCGGCGCGGCACCAAGTTGGTCTGGTAGTGATTGGTTTAAATCTGATGCACTATCGGGATCGATAGCGTTAGACCTGCACATTCACGATACTGATTATATTCAATATGTTTTCGGTAAACCAAATAGTGTCACTGCCGTTGGGTCTAAAGGCAATGGTACATATTTAAAACATATCATGACGACCTATCAATATGATAACGGTGCCGTCATTACTGCAGAAGGCAGCTGGGCGATGGCCCCCACTTTTGAATTTCAAATGAGTTTTGAAATCGCATTAGAATCTGCCACCATTACATACGACAATACCCGCGCAAAAACGTTTATGGTATACCCGCATAACGGGTCAAAAGAAACCGAACCATTTACCCCCCCATGCGCAGAAGGTGATGGGTATCAACGCGAAATTGAATATTTCAAGGCATTGATTTGTGATAATACCACCAATAAAGTGTGTACCGTAGCGCAATCTAAAATGTCAGTAGAAATTATTGAAGCCGAATTGACTTCACTTAAATTTAATAAGCATGAACCTATCACATAACGCAAGTAAGATAAAACATTGAATCAATCAGTAACAACATGTAAGCATTGGCCAATCAGTGCCTGTAGTTGGTCATTCCAACAAAGCATTGAAAAAATTGCAACGCATTTAGAAAAATTAGGTATTTCTCATATCCATCTTGCCTTGCGACCAATCATAGATGCAGGTGATGAAAGTGGTCTCGACTATATCAAAAGCAAAAATTTGAATGTAAGTTGCACCATGCTTGACTTTCCTCAAGAAGATTACACCACATTAGAATCCATCAAAAAAACAGGTGGTATTGTCCCTGACGATTCATGGGAAGATAATAAGGCACTTTTTATTAAAGCGGCTAAGATAACCCAATCGCTTGGTGTCAAATATATTTCGTTACATGGTGGTTTCATCGATCATAATGATCGCGATATTTATGCCATCATTTGCGACCGCCTCAAAACGCTTGCAGATATTTCTAAAGACCACGATATTGTTTTACTTTTGGAAACAGGCCAGGAAAGTGCAGAAGATTTAAAAATATTTTTAGAAGAAGTGAACCATCCTAATATTGGGGTAAACTTTGACCCTGCAAACATGATTTTATATGACAAAGGTATGCCAACGGCGTCTTTAAAAACAATCGGTAAATGGATCAAGCATGTACATATTAAAGATGCAAAAAAAACAACGACCACAGGCACATGGGGTGAAGAAGTACCTTGGGGCGAAGGCGATGTTGACGCAGCCAGTTTTCTCGCTACACTAGAAGCCATTGGCTATCAAGGCGCAATTGCGATAGAAAGAGAAGCGGGCGACAACCGGTTTAATGATATTCAAACAGCCGTGCAAAGATTAAAAGACGTTTAAAAATCATATTAGTTCAAAAACCCCTCTTTGATGTGCTAAACAAATAACAACTTACAATGGAATTGTCTCATGAAAACAAATATTCGAATACAACTTTCTTTAATGATGTTTTTGCAATTCTTTGTTTGGGGCGCATGGCTAGTGACCATGTGGCAATATCTTGTTAAAATAAATTTCACTGCACCGCAAATAGGAAATGCTTATAGCACTACTGGCTGGGCGGCGATGATTTCACCATTGTTTGTCGGCATGATTGCCGATCGGTTTTTCTCTGCACAAAAAGTGTTAGGCGTCATTCATTTGTTAGGTGCTGCCATTATTTACTATTCAACAAAAATTGTTGACCCTGGCACCTTTTTTTGGGTGATGCTTGCATATTGTCTCTGTTATATGTCGACGTTGCCCATCGTTAATGCTATTGCATTTGGACAAATGAGTGATATTCCTAAACAATTCGGGAGCATACGTGTTTGGGGTACAATCGGTTGGATCGCTTCTGGCTTATTCATCAGTTACACAGCACAGCCCCTTTTCAATATGCCGTCTATTGAAGCCACAAACATTCCTTTTAAAATTGCAGCTGCTGCATCTGTCGTTATGGCCATATTTAGTTTTACCCTCCCAAGCACACCCCCGAATCCAAATGCTGGAAAGGTCACTATTAGTGATGTCCTTGGATTCAAGGCAATACAATTATTAAAAGAGCCATCCTTTTGTGTCTTTACCATTTGCTCTTTCTTAATTTGTATTCCCTTGGCATTTTATTATCAATCTGCGGCAGGTTTCGTAAGTGCTATAGGTATTGATAACCCTGCTGCAAAAATGACGATGGGACAATGTTCAGAAATCGTTTTCATGTTGGTAATGCCGTTTTTCCTAACGCGATTGGGCATTAAAAAGATGTTATGTATTGGTATGTTATTTTGGTTTGGTCGATATGCCCTTTTTGCATATGGCGCTTCACAACCACTCATGATATATATCGGTATTATATGTCACGGCATATGTTACGACTTCTTTTTTGTTACGGGCCAAATTTACGTTGAACAAAAGGCAGATGATGACATACGGAGCAGTGCGCAAGGTTTTATCACTTTGGTCACACTCGGTTGCGGCATGGTCATCGGAAATCTAATCAATGGAAAAGTTACCGGAAATTACACTAGCGCATCTGGTGTGATTGATTGGAAAATGATATGGTTAATCCCTGCAGCAATGTCACTCATTGTGGCGATCTGTTTTGCAATCTCCTTCAAAGAGAGACCCAACCTAAATAAGCGTGTGTAATACTAGCTAGTGTGATGCATTAGATAAATCATTCCCAAGCGAAACCCTTTAAGAGGTCTACTATGAACATCATTTTAAAAATAATTTTAAGTACAAGTTTGTTTATGACTTTGGTTACTGCGACAGCTTTGGCAGACGATTTTGACCTGAGCTACTACCCTAAAGACAAAAAGGAATGTAGCGAAATCATGCAGAAGATGTTAAAGGAAGGCGAGGAAATCTCATATCGGAAAGCACATGCTTCTCAAAAACTATGGCTCTTTAGACCTGAAGATATTAAGGACGGCGAACTACGACCATGCGTCTTCTTCATCCATGGTGGCAGTTGGGGCGGCACTGCCAGCGCATTCGCACCGCAATGTATCTACCTTAAGCGACGCGGTATCGTTGCAGTAAGCATTCATTTTCGCAAGCCAGATCGTTCACCAAAAGATTGCCTCGCTGACGTCCTTTCGGCATTTCGTTGGGTAAAAAAATATGGTAAAAAATACAACATTGATCATGATCGCATCGTTATATCTGGCGGATCTGCGGGCGGTCATCTTGCTTTGGCGATGGTAACGATTCCTGGTTGCGACCATGCAGATGACGATCTTTCCATCAACATCGACCCCAAAGGATTGATACTTTTCAATCCGGTTATCGACCTGGTCGAAGGATGGCCAAATGGGCAGAAGATATGTGAAAAAGCTGGTTTTGATCCAGCAACATTTTCACCTGCCCATCATGTCAAACCTGGCCTCCCTGAAACATTGATCCTTAGCGGTGAAAATGATGAAATTATCACACCAAAAATGATCAAAAAGTTCTCAAAGCGAATGGCGAAACACGACAATAAATCAAATGTTATAATCTACCCAGACGTTAACCACGCCTTCTTTAATTACGGCCGGTTGAATAACATCTATTTTAACAAAACAATGAATGAAGTAGATAAATTCCTTGCAAAGCTAGGTTATATTAAAAATAACAACGACAATAAACCATAACGGTATCACCAATAATTAAGCCCGTGAAAGATAATACCAATGGTATCGTTGACCATACGGTAAAGTATGTACAACACAAAGAAAATGGGTTCGCCGTTATTAATCTGCAGCGCGCTTCATTTCACCTAGTGTCATAAATGCATCTTTGGTCTCCTTGTGTTTAATCACGAACGTTTGTAGCGCCTTTGTTTGGGCTGTAAGCAAAATACGATTGTCTTGTACTTCATGTTGAATTGCATCAGGGTGTTTTACCAAATACTTCTTGAGCCAATCATAATTTAAAGGTGCCAGTTGCAATGCCGGTTTGATTTGCTTCACTTGCATAAAGGTGTGCGCGCCAAATAAATGCCACTTGAAAAAGCCATTCTCAGCTAAGCCAGGGTCTTCTGGGTAAAGATCCAAAAATCGCACACCTTCTATCTCAACCAAGTGCACTTTAAATGTACCTTTTTCCCCTTTTTTATCTACATAGACCAATTGGTATTCTTTCGCTTTACTTTTGGTAAAAGTCCATGTCTCTTTTTTATCTTTTTCAGACCACTGCCCCACTAGTGCTTGATCAAATGTGAGATCTGCTTCTGTGTAGAGTGAATGGAGTGAAGGGACGCACCCTGAACATATAGTAAAAAGAGCTATTGCGACTAACAATATGTAATTTTTCATAGATAATCCTTTATTTTTAGTAAATACCACATTTAAAAAAATTATTTTTTCACCAAAGAACGATGTAACTTAATTTATAAAATATGACTAAACAAGCGACTTAACGACCCACTAAATAAAAGGCAAGGCTCAACACGTAGCCACTAATACCAAATACAATAAACAGTGTTGCTAAATGATACAGTCGCGTACGGTGATCTCTTCGTTTAAGAAGCGCAATCAATGTTGCATCAACAGAGTCACCCTTGTATTTTGTCATCCACTGAATACGGAGTGGCCCAAGCACCAACAAGATCGCTGTGATCAATACATTGATAATGCCAAAAAAGATACAAACCATCGCCGCCGTGCCAGATGCTGCAATCTTTAATCCGGAAAACCCAGTGATCGTCAAACAGATGGTCACCAACCCCAGCAACAGTTGCGATCGCACCTGCAACGTATTAAACGAATCAGACAGTGATAAAAAACACTTCTCCGTTACAGGGTCTCCAGTAAGGTCTTTCAGGTATTGCAGTTCTACTTCTGGTTTTAATCGCTTCATGACTACCTTCATAGTTACATAATGGGCTGTTCAACAAAAAGTGTCAACAATAATATCTAATCAACTGTATTCAATGGAATAGTATCTATAATATCTTTAAGATCAACAAATATCGCCCTTTCATCTGGGCTATTATTGGGCTGATGAAATGAAACGATAGGTATATCATTCAAATCATCAAACACCATACAATGGCCTCCACCTAAATATAGTGGCGAACGGTGATGATGCCACGGGCCAGTGATTGATTGTGACGGGGATACCGCCAAACCAATCGCATATTCATCTTGATAAAAGCTTGACCACAACATACAGAGTTTCCCATCGCGGGTAAAAAACGAGGGGCCATCGGTGATAAAGCCTTTTTGTCCTTGCCACTCATATTCTTGTGACCAACCACTTTCACTCGCCTTAAACAATACCACTGGCGTGGTGATCATTTCTTTTAAATCTTTAGAAAGTCGCGCAGCGCACATTTCACCATCATATACTTGTGTCCATTCATGGCAAAATACGATCCAAGGGTCCCCCTGCGTATCAACATAGAGGGTACCATCAAGGCAATCCCAATCATTAGGGGTAACTGCGCCCACACTATGCTCAACAAACGGACCGCCCAAATCATCAGCAACCAAAATCGCCGTGCCACGCCGCAAGCGTGTGCCCTTAAATGTTGCAAACAAGTAATACTTACCTTGATACGCATGTACTTCTGGTGCCCAGAAGTTTTCTTCCCCCCAAAAATCACTACTTGGACGAAAGGCGGCAAAGGGGCCTTCCCAGGTTTTTAAATCTCGACTTACATAACCATCAAAACCAACGCCAGGTCCCTGCCAGCAATCTTTATCTGTAGTACCAAACATATAATAGTGCGCTGTTTTTCTATCACAGATTATATATGGGTCTCGAATTTGAATGTCTGCCGTGTTAATCATGTTTTACCTAATGTTTAATCTCTTATTATTTTAACTTACTAATACTAAAGTTTTTATATCTAGCTGAGCGGGTAAACATATGCCGCAGGCCGATACGACCTTCGGTGACGATTGGTAGGTTGGGATTTGTCATGTGGCAATACACCACTTTGTCGCCATTATCAACCTGCATAAAAATATCCCGATCCTTTTTGATCACCGTAATGTGATGTTTTACCCCAGGAGCAAACAATCCTTCAGGGAAATAGTCTGGCTCTAGGTCAGACCCTTTTAATCCTGTCTGATTGGGCATATAACGGCGTGCGCGGATATAACTGGTGCGGTCATCGCCGACGTTAGGAAACGCCGCGTAACTGATATGATACGTGTTCATATGATCAAAATACATCCGCATCGCCGGAATCTTGCGCAATGGGTTCCATTGGGTAATATCAGCGTGATAAGGGGCCTCACCGCTACCGGTCGCCTGAATGTAGAGAATATTTACACAACGACTTTCATGATCCAGACGGGTGTAGTCATACTCTATTTTGACGTCACCGGCAAAAGTCTCTTTGGTCCAAAGCACCATATGGTGCGCATCATTAGCAAATTTTGGGCCAGCGGTCAACTGCATACCGAGCGGACTGGTTTCAACCGACCCGATTATGCCATCTAAAAACCATTGTTTCTCCCAATCGCCAGTACATGTATCAGAAAACTGTTGGTGCCACTTGCCTGAAGCAGCGTCATTAAATGCAGCTTCATCACTCGTTGCTACTGAATCAGAAAAATTTAGTTGGTGTTTTTTGTCATCAAACATAATGTCAATCTTTCCACTTTTGAATGTTGATTTAAGATAAGGACTCTCAAAGGTCATTGGTAATTCGTAACTGATATAATGGCCACCCACCATCGGGATTTCGTTATTGGCCGCATTGAATACCATTTCTGGTGCATCTTTGCCCGGTGGGGTATAAGCCAATATATTAAACGTCGGCACCACTGTTTTATAAAGTGCAATTGGTGCACTTTGCACATCACTGATAAATGTTTTAAAACTGCCGTAGGTCGCTTGATCGCCAGACTGAATAATGATAGGGGAATACCGGTTTTGACAAACCATAATTTTGTCATCCTCCGAGAACGTATAAGCATCCTCAGCCAGCTTCACAGTCGCATCATCATCTGGGCCATGAAAAACCTGCTGAGTGCCGGTCGTAAGTTTTTTCTTTTTTTCTTTTTCATACGCCGTGTCCACCAATACCACGCGCACGCCGGCATAGACGTTCCCTTTACGTAAAAAGACCCACCCTCCCTGCTCAACGCGTTCATCCCAGTGCGTACCGATATGAACCCCTTGATCGACACGTTGTTTATAGAGCGGATACCAATCGGGGTTCATCTCTGAAAATGATTTACTCCGCTGCACAATCAACGTGTTTTCATGTTGCACCGTCTTGTACATATCTTCCAGAGAGATCGGTTTTAATGATCCGTTATGGTCTGGTTCAATTGGTAAAAAGACTGGAACGACTCTGGCGTCAGCATCAGCTGTAACTGTCATACCATGCCATCGCCCTGCTTTACTCAGGTGAGATTGCATCGCCCAAGGATGATCCATCTGCGTTGATAACGTATACAAAGGTGTCACATACGAATACTTGCGAAATTTCGATTCAGGTTTGATAATCAAGGTGCGCTCTGCACCCATCGGTCTTGGTTGATTTTCTTGCGCCTCACCAATACCACGTGCCTGATAAACAAAGTTCCCCATCCCCTCCCGATCGAGCGCCATCATCTGCACCACTTCAGGCATTTCATACCCGTTGATATTATTCCAGAACCCCCAAATGCCACCATCAGCTGGGCCGCCAAGAAAAAAGCCGATCATCCCTTTATTGGATCCATAACTACCGACACTTTTGTGGTGCCTGGTCTTGGGGCCACCAGAAATACCCGCAATGCCTGTCTGCACCCAATCGGCCCAGTATAGCGTCATAAAGTCATCAATAATATCATGTAATTCATCATCGCCCGAATAGGCGTATGCCAAGTCAATCATGTTCATCGTATGCTTGCTATAGATCTGCGATGAATTTTCGACAAAAAATCCATGTTTAGCGCGCTCACGGAAGTATGTTTTCATAAACGGCAACCATGCTTCATAATGATCTTTGGCAGTATATTGTTCACCATCTTTCAGATTGGCCCGACCACCCCCTTCACGGGTGGTGCCATCAATGCCCTCGCCGTAGTAACCGGCGCGGCCGTAATGATACCCGCCGCCAAAACCATAATCAGGATAGATACGGTCTTTGTAGTCGGGTTCGTTCATAAAAATACATGATGAGACCAGATTACTCGCCTTGGCATTGAGGTCATGATTTTCACT
>Ga0255039_10000862_pt1 | contig 9885 bp, 11 predicted proteins | sample BC1_12_1_MG_FD_181713 | JGI IMG/M metagenome (GOLD analysis project Ga0255039, IMG submission 181713) | Seawater microbial communities from Strait of Georgia, British Columbia, Canada - BC1_12_1 | ecosystem: Environmental > Aquatic > Marine > Strait | place: Canada: British Columbia | collected... | reverse complement strand
CTATCGCCTTCCCGCACGAAAGCTACGGGGATACATTGGCGAAGTGCCAGAGGTATTATCATAGAATACAAAGATCTGGGCAGTCGCCTATAGTTGCATCTGGCACGAGATATTCAGCAGCAGAGTGTTATTTTGCTTTCCCATTGCCTGTGCGGATGAGAGCAGTTCCTAGCCTTTCATATTCAAGTATGCCCCGTGTTTACTATGCAGGGGGATCAGATCAGGCAGCGGCTAACTTTTTAATAGATAATAACGCTTCAGGGGAGCAAGCCTTAAGGCTTAGGGCCGATACACCTAGCAGGACGGCTGGGCAAGCAACGTGGATGCAGGTTTATAATGCGGGCGATCATATTTCTTTTGATGCGGAGCTATAATCATGGATAGTATGAACATTACATCGGCCAAGTATGGCAATGGGCTTGATGGCAACATAGCGTCTATCCTATGTGTTATTGACGGCGTAACTATGAGCATCCCCCTAGACCCAGCCAACCGCCACTACTTTGAAATCATGCGGCAGGTTGAGGCTGGCGAGCTAACGATTGCAGAGGCAGACTGATGTTAGGCTTTAGCCCACTCGCATCTGCGCCACTGGCAGACAGTGGGCTTGCGATTGAAAACTTCGCGCTTACAGCCGACAATATCACGGCTGGCGCACCAACCGTTGCGGCGGCTACACTTGCAGAAGATTATTCGTTTGCGCCGGTAGACATTGTTGCGGGAAGCCCAGTCGTAGGCGTTCCAAGCGTGGCGCAAAACATCGCCTTGGCGGCAGATGGAATAGCTGCGGGCGCTCCAACGATTGCTCAGCCAACTCTTACCAGCGTTCACTCGCTTATCCCGACAGAGATCACGGCTGGCGCTCCGACTATCGACAATAGCGCGATCACCGTAAACCATGTGCTTTCGGGCGCAGAGATCACGGCTGGCACTCCGATTGTTGGCCCAGCGCGATTTAAGTGGCAGGTCGAGCCTGTCGGGCCAGAGACATGGACGGAGCAAGCAATCGGCGCGGAGACATGGACCGAGCAGGGGTCTACGGCACCGGCTTGGACGGAGCAGGAAGCAGCATAGTGTTTGCTGGCAAAATGATATATAGTGCAAAAAAGCGCGAGGCGATTAAATGACGATTAGCATAAACAAACCCACAGTCGGCGGCAGTGAGAATACGTGGGGAACCACGATCAACACGGCACTTGATGACGTTGTGGACGTTCTGAACGGTAACACCGCAAGCACCCCAGACTTAACTGCTGGATCATGGAAGGTCGGCGGCGCGGCTGTTACTGCTGATGCTGCGGAGATTAATAAGCTTGACGGCTTTACTGGAGATGCTGCTGACTTAAATTACGCAAAGGATTTGCGGGCAACCGGCGTAACCACAACTGAGTTCGACAAGCTTGATGGCCTCACTGCGACTACAGCAGAGCTTAATTACACGGATGGCGTTACGAGCAATATTCAAACGCAGCTTAACGGCAAGCTGGGTGGGTCTAATGCTTCAGCTACAATCACGACATTAAATTCTACGACAGTCAACGCCACAACTGTTGACCTTGGGAATTGGACAATTTCTCAATCTGGATCGAGTTTAAAGTTTTTTTATAACGGCACGGCACGGTTTGCGCTGTCTAGCTCTGGTGCGTTGACTGTAGAAAACGATGTAACTGCATTTGGTAGTGCGTAATGACTATAACCTCTATAGATAATTTTGGTCACGCAAGCGGCGCAATATCTATGAGCGAGTTGCGATCATATTATGGCCGGTCGGGCGCAGTGTCATTGAGCGGCAGTTTGAGCGGCAGCACTGGCCCAGTTCCAAGCAGCTTACCCTCTTCTGGTAGCGCTATATCAGTATCTAATTTTCGCAGCAAAAATAGAATATTAAGAAAAAAAGGTTCAACGCAAACGATTACTAGCGGGTCTTCTTGGTCGCCAGCGCAATCGGGTTGCATCCAATATAATGTTTATGTGCTTGGCGGCGGCGGCTCTGGCGGGGGTCACTCAACTGATAGCGGGCGTGAAAAGGTTGCCTCTGGTGGCGGTGCAGGTGGTACAGCATTCCGTAGATATTCAGTACAAGATCACAGTATAACTTCTGCTAGTATCAGTATTGGTAGTGGTGCTGCGGGCGTTTCTTATCCTGCTAGTAGTGGTTACGCGATCTCAGGTCGGAATGGGGGTACTACAACGTTTAACCCTAATGGGTCTGGTCTCACTATAATTGCGTATGGCGGCTCAAGAGGATTTGCTGGAAGACAAACAGTAGCTATTGGATCTGCATCTACTACCACTGACACTAGTGATTGGGGTACTTGCTCTCGATCATACGGCGGCACCGCTGGTGGGGGTGAAAGTAATTACACTGGTGGTTATGGCCCAGCGCTTTCTGTTGGCGGTGACCAGTCAAGCGCTAGCGGCGGTGGTAGCCCAAATTTAGGTTCTGGCGGCAAAACCGGCTACATAGTTAATCAATCTGGTTACGCAAAATCACAAACAACTGACGCGCCGACAAAGCCTTCTGAGTGGGGTTCTAACGTAAGCGCTACGTTTAGGGGCGGCGCTGGTGTGCAGCACTCTAGCGGCGCAGCGGGTGCATCTGATGGGGGTAGTAATTATGGCGCTGGGTCAGGCGGCTCTGCGTCTGAGCGCGGGGCGGGGTCTTCTGCAAACGGATCTAGCGGCGCTATATTTGTAACTTATTATGAGATAAACACATGACGCTTGTGCCGCTTGACATCCCCGCCGGATTTTACCGCAACGGAACTGATTTAGAGCAGTCTGGCCGCTGGCGCGATGGCAGCTTGGTGAGATGGCGGGATAACAGCCTCAGACCAATTGGCGGCTGGCAAGAACGCAAGACATCGTTCTGCACGAATGTAGTGCGCGGGATGCATACATGGGAAGCGAATAACGGCACGGCATATGCGGCTGGCGGTTCATATAACGAACTTAAAGCCATGACCGGCGGTGGCACTGTGTACGACATTGCTCCAACAGACCTAGCGACAGGCCGCGAAAATGCGGAAGTCGAAACGGGTTACGGATACGGATTTTATGGTGACGGGTTTTATGGTACTCCGATCCAGCAAAACGCCAATGCTGTTCCAGAAGAGGCTACCCAGTGGAACATACAGAATTGGGGTGAATACCTTGTCGCTATAAATAAAGATGACGGGCGTTTGTTGGAGTGGCAGTTAAACCCAGCAGTTAAGGCAGCGCCGATTGCAAATGCCCCTACTGGCAATCTTGGTCTAGTTGTAACGGAAGAGCGCTTTATCTTTGCGTTAGGCAGCGGCAACAACCCGCGTAAGATTTCGTGGTGTGATCGTGAAAACAACACAGTATGGACGCCAGCAGCTACAAACGAGGCTGGTGATATTGAGCTTGCCGATAGCGGTCAGATTATGCAGGGAGTTAGAACGCGAGGTCAGACGCTTATTCTAACGGACACATCAGCCCACACAGCAAGATACCTTGGCCCGCCTTATGTGTATGGCTTTGAGCGCGTTGGCACATCATGTGGGGCAATATCCCGCAAAGCTGCGTCTGACGTTGATATGGGCGTATTCTGGATGGGCCAGCGCGGTTTCTTTAGGTTTGACGGTAACAGCGTTCAAGAAATACCCTGCGATGTCTTCGACTATGTGTTTGGTGACTTTAATCCAGCGCAGCAATCAAAGGTTTGGTCGTTTGCCAACGGCCAATACGGCGAGGTGTGGTGGTTCTATTGTTCTGAAGGAGCTACTGAAATAGACCGCTACGTTGCTTATGACTACAAGGAAGGCCATTGGCTAATCGGCAACCTATCACGCACGGCTGGCGTTCAGCGTGGTGTTTTCCGTTATCCATTTCTTGCGGGCCATAATTCAGACAGCGACATTTATGAGCATGAAGTGGGTCTTAACGTAGATAACTCATCAATCTTTGCCGAAAGCGGGCCAATATCTATTGGCGCGGGAGATCAAGTTGCGCGTGTTACTGAGCTTATCCCTGATGAAAAAACGCAAGGCGATGTCAACGTCACGTTTAAGACGCGGCTTTATCCAAATGGCGCTGAGACAAGTCATGGGCCATTCACAACTGCAAACCCAACGTCAGTAAGATTTACTGGTCGGCAGGTTCGTATGCGGGTTGATGGAGCGATCTTGTCTGACTTTAGGGTTGGCAACATGCGAATTGATATGAAAGCTGGGGGCCGCAGGTAATGCCGGTTCCAGTATTACCCCCTATTGGCCCCGACTTGCGCCAGTGGGGGCGTCAGCTAACAATATACTTGCAGCAAAACCTAGCAAAGCTTGGATTTAAAACGTCAGACGATAATCCGTCTGAGAACGGCGTTATTTTATGGGATAACGTAAACGGCTACCCTGTCGTGTCGAAGAATGGCGAGTTTCGGCAGATAGTGCTGGAAGATGGACATTACGATGGCACCATCAGCACAGATCAGACAGCGGCATTAATAAATACGGCATACGCGCTGACGTTTACTCAGGATTTAGCTGAAGGAATAACGAACGGGACGCCAGCTTCGCGTTTGGTCGTTGACGAGGCTGGGCAATATTCTGTGACATATTCAATGCAAATGGCCTCGACATCTAGTTCAACTGTTAGGATGTGGTTTTGGGTTAGAATTAATGGCACAGATATTCCTAAATCTGCAATGGAAAACACGTTGCACCAAAATGGGTCAACTCTTGTCGTTACAAAGTCAGCGATACTGCAACTTTCCGCAGGAGATTACATAGAGGTCATGTGGGCGACTAACAGCACAAACGGTTATTTAGAAGCAGTGGCCGCAACTGCATTCGCGCCAGCTACGCCGTCAGCAACTATATCTATGGTGAGGCTGCACGGATGAAAGACATTTATGTAAACCAATTAGAGCGTTGCAAACCTTGGATAGAGGACGCCCTAGAGTATTGTGGCGGCACACATGAATGGGAAGATATAGCCAGCGGCATTGCAGATGGCCGTATGCAACTATGGCCCGCGCCCAAGGGGTGTATTGTTACTGAAATTGTGGTATATCCTAAGAAGCGAGTTTTAAACATATTCTTAGCTGGTGGCGAATTGGATCAGATTTTAGACATGGACAATGATGTTAAGGCATGGGCAAAAGAACAAGATTGCGAAGCTGCGATCATGGCGGGTCGTTTAGGGTGGAAAAAACCGTTGGCTCCGTTAAATTGGAAAATGCTACACGCAAACTTTATTAAGGAGTTTTAAAAATGTCTGGTGGTGGTGGATCATCTACAACAGAAGCAACAGTTCCTAAGTTTTTAGAAACTGGTTATCAGCAAGGTATAGGAATGGGCCGCGACTTGTCGGCAATGCCTTATACGCCTTTTTATGGGCCTGATGTTGCGGCTATGTCGCCATTAGAGCAAGCTTCTTTTCAAGGCTCTGATGTTATGGCAAGCGCATTTGGTATGCCTACAACTGGCGGGCAGCAGTATCTTCCTGCGCCTACTCAATTTGAAGGCGGGGCTATGGGTTATTCTTCAGCGCCAATCTTTGAGCAAGCAGTGAGCGAGTTAGAGGCCAGACGCCCAGCGCAAGCAGATTATTATAATAGTTTTTTTATTGATCCTGTGACGGGTGAAATGGGAAGTCGTACACCAGCAAGACAGCCTGTTGCATTAGAGATGCAGAGCGGCGGTAGAAGAGGAAAGTAATATGGCGGGCGGTGCAAACCCACAAATGGCTGCAAATCCATACCAGCAAGCTTCTGGTGCGCAGCAAGCAGCTTTGGCTACTACTCAGCAAGGCTTAGGCTTTACTCCAATGGGGATTACGCCTGAGAGTTATCAGGCAGGTCAAATAGCTGGAACAAATCTTTCTCCATATACAAATCCGTATGAAACGCAGGTTGTCCAGCAATCTATGCGAGATATTGGTACGCAAGCGCAGTTGGGAATGAATCAGCTAGATGCTCAAGCGCAACAGGCCAGAGCTTTTGGCGGTTCGCGGCATGGTGTTGCTATGGGTGAAGCTATGAAGGGTTACACTCAGCAAATGGCCGACACGGCTACCAGAATGCGTCAGCAAGGGTACAATACTGCTCTTGGCCTCGCAGGGCAGGATGTTGCTGCTCAAACGGCAGCTAATCAGTATGCGGCTGGTCAAAGGGCTTCTGCGCAATCACAAAATCTTGCTGCTCAACAAGCGGCAATGGGTACACGTTTGGGCGCAGCGCAGCAAATGGCTGGGTTGGGTGGCCAATCGTTTGGCTACGGTCAGGCAATACAGCAACAGCAAATGCAGCAAGGTCAGCAGCAGCGTCAAATGATGCAGGATCTTATAAACGCTGGAAAGCAACAATATGCGGGATATACCGGCGCTCCACAGCAGGGATTGGCTACGTTCTTGGGCGCTATGTCTGGTGTGCCTAACTTGCAGGGTCAGCAGCAAGGTTATAACGCAGGATTTCTTGACTATCTTATGGCGGCTGGTCAATTCGCTTAGAGGATTTTTAGATGAGTATGAACCCAAACCAAGCACCTAGAAGCGGCCTATTAGGTTTACTTGATCGTGTAAGGCGTCCAGATGAGGAAACCGGCCTAAACTTTGCAAACCGCTTGGGAATGGCTGCATCTGTTCTAAACCCTATGAACCCGCAATCTGCTAATTACCGGCAGCAAATGATGCAGTCTGGTCAGGCTAGAATGCAAGGTCAGGCTCGCAACCGCACCATAGCGGAGCTACAGAAACGGGCTGATGCGGGCGATCAAGTTGCAGCACGTTATCTGCAAGCGGTCCAGTCACGCGCTCTGGACGCCTCTCAGGGCTTCTCAGGCTATCTTGGCGAGGTTCAGGCCAACGAAAGATTGCGTCAAACTGAAGCTGCTGCAAATGCTAGGGCAATGATGGCGGCTGGTAAGGTTAAGAAGCCAAGCAAAGTGCAAGCTTATGAATATGCAATCAATCAGTTAGGAATGACGCAGGAAGAAGCTTTAAAATTTGCTGATAGTGGCCAAACGATAAATCTTGGTGGCCCTGCTGGGGCAGAAGATGAGTTTTTCAAAAAGAAATACGAAAGATTAGGTACAGAGTTTGCAAAGATACAGCAGAAAGCGGGTCAGGCCGGTGCAAATAATTTAACTATTAATGCGTTAAAGCAATTGTATCAGGTTGCTCCAAATGGCCCAATTACGGGTAGATTGCTGGAATTGTTTCCAGAGGCCACTGATGTCAGTGCTGCTATTCAATCTTTACGCACACAGCTTGCGCCTCAACTGCGTGTTGAAGGGTCAGGTTCAACATCTGATATAGAATATGCTGGAATGTTAAATAGTTTGGGTAGTTTGAGAAATTCACCACAGGCTAATGCTGCATTGCTTGATTTAATGTTGGCGAAGAACTCAATTATACAAAGTAAATCAGAAATTGCTACAAGGGTTGGAATGCCAAAAGATCAAGGCGGTCTAACTATAAGCGAGGCAGAAAGAGCAATGCTAGATGTTGATCGCAAAATGTGGGAACAAAATGCAACAGTCGCAAGCATTAAGAAATTAATAGAAGATGCTGGTGGTTTTACAGCAACAAGTGATGGCAAAACAATTACAACAAGCGGCGGCTTGACCGTTGAATTTGGAGGATAGGTGTTTTCATGGCTGTCAAACCAGATGTAAGAGTAGTCGGTAATGAAATCTTCATTCAAGGTTTGCCACCAATTACAATAAAAGATAAAGAAAAATGGCAATCTATGTCATTAGTAGAGCGCAGCGATGCGGTAGAAGAAATATATAATTCTGTCAAACCGCGTAGAGTTGGTCGCGCTGCATTGCAAGGCGCTACTTTTGGGTTATCAGATGAAGCGATTGCGGCTGCATCATCACCTAAAGCAGCTTTAGCAGCAGCGGTTAGCGGTGAAGAAAGTGAAGCAAGTGCGCCATATTATGAAGCGTTAGGTCGTGAGCGTCAAATGCTGGATCAATATCGTCAGCAGTTCCCGATAGGCTCCGCAGTTTCAGAAATAGGTGGTGCTGCAATTCCTGCTGCTGCTGCTGCATTTGCGACAAGAGGATCAAGTTTGCCCGCCACCGCATCACGGATGCAAAAGATTGCAGAAAGTGCAAAACAAGCAGCTAAAATTGGTGCTGTTGAAGGTGCGGCTTATGGGTTTGGAACATCAGAAGGTGGTGCTGCTGAACGGCTGAAAGGCACTGCTGCGGGAACAGCTTTAGGGGCTACTTTTGGGCCTGTTGCTCAAGCGGCTACTTACCCTGTCGCGGTTGGAGCTAATTTTTTAATATCAACAGCAAAAAATGTTTTTGGCCCGCGAGGTGGGAAAGCTGTTCAAGCAGAATTGCAGAGATTAGCAGACGCTACTGGATTAACGATAGATGAAACAGCAGAGCGTGTCGCTAACGGCGAAATAATGGCTGAAAATGAAACATTAAGAATGACTGTGCGAAGCTTAATGGCAAAAGGTGGTGCTGGCGAAACGATGGTTCGGCAGACATTTTCGGGGGATCAAGCAGCAAATATAATTGGCAGACCTAAACTTAAGCGCGATGAAGCTATGGGCGAAATTGAGCAGTATTTAGCTCTTAATGCAAGTGACGCTGGGAAAAATCCGAAAGCAATACAAGCAGATTTTGATGCTCAGGTTAAACGGGCTGAAGGTGAAGCATATAAAAATGTGCCTTTGTTTAAATCGCCCGCAGACTTAGGCATTGCGAATGTAATGCAATCTAGTGTTCGTCAGTATCCTAGAGTTGCAGAGGAATTAAATGATTTTGTAACAGGTACTTCAAAAGGCACAAAGCTTATTGGCAAAAAGGATGATGAATTTGTACTTCTTAGAGCGCCAACATTAGAGGAAGGTGAAGCTGCTAGACGATACTTTAGAGACAAAGCCCAAGAAATGTTCCGATCTGGAAATCCGATGGGCAATAGATATGCTGAAGTAAGAACAGAATTAGAAGCACTAATTAATAAACAGTCTGATGAGTTGCAATCTGTCAGGCGCAATGCATCCCAAGTTAGAACGGCTAGAGATGCATATGATTATGGCTTGTCAATTTTAAATAAATCTTCAGATGATGTAGATTTGTACTTGCGTGATATTTTAGATGATGAACAGGCATTAAGGTCATTAAGGGCTGGGGCTTTAGCAAACATCAGGCAAAAAATAGAACAAGCTGGCGGCACTAATTTAATGAATAAGTTGCGTGATGCTGAAACAAAAGAAGGTAAGATTTTCAGAGCAATTTACCCGCCAAATAAAATTGAAGATACTTTGCAAAAAGTTCAGCAAGCGGCAACTTCACAAACAGCTATGGGCGAAATTATAAAAGGCCCGTCTACTGCATTGGTACAAGAAGCAAGTAAGCGCACTGGCGCAGACATAACGGCTGAAGATATAAGCAATATTTTTAATCCTATGACAGCCATGCGAGTTGGAATGAAAATTGCAGAAAGTTTAAAGCCAGATTTGAACGAAAAACAAAGAACGCAAATACTATCTGTTTTACTTTCTGAAGATCCAGACGTTGTTCGTCGGGCTTTAACAGACACAGAAAGTTTGCAAAATTTAATAGGTAGTATTGAGCGGCTTTCTGGCGCGGCACGGGCTGGTGTTCGGAGAGGTACTGTGCAGCAAGTAACACAAGAAACAAATCGTCAAGGTTTGTTGAATATGGCACGATAAAGGAAGCAACATGCGTTTAGAACCATTAGACGAAGTACAGATTGAAAGCATTGTTTCCAAAGCAATAGAGGATGCTCAAGATTTCATTGACAGCGAAGTAGCGCCCCAGAGGATTAAAGCCCAGCGTTACTTTGATGGGGAAGTTGACATTGGCTATGAAGAGGGCCGGTCACGGGTTGTAGCAACGAAGTGCCGTGAAGTTGTGCGTGGCATGAAACCTTCTATTC
>Ga0255039_10000860_pt1 | contig 9908 bp, 8 predicted proteins | sample BC1_12_1_MG_FD_181713 | JGI IMG/M metagenome (GOLD analysis project Ga0255039, IMG submission 181713) | Seawater microbial communities from Strait of Georgia, British Columbia, Canada - BC1_12_1 | ecosystem: Environmental > Aquatic > Marine > Strait | place: Canada: British Columbia | collected... | reverse complement strand
TGAATCAGGGCTCGGCAAATCCCAACCCGTTGACGTTGGCCGCCAGACAATTCATCGGCCCGTTTGTCCGCCATGTGGTCAAGGCCGACTCGTTCGAGTAGCCGGAACGCCTCGTCGATATCGTTTTGTGGAAATTTCCGAAAGTAACTGCGCCAGAAGGGTACGTAGCCGAGACGCCCAGAGAGCACGTTTTCCATCACGCTCAACCTTTCGACCAGGGCGTATTCCTGAAATATCATACCCATACGGCGGCGCGCTTTCCTGAGCTGGTTTTGACCCAGGCTGGATATTTCCGATTCATTTAGATGAACGCTGCCGGACGTTGGTTCAACCAAACGGTTGACGCACCGTATCAGGGTTGATTTGCCCGCGCCCGACGGGCCTATCAGGGCCATGACCTGACTATCCGGCACTTCAAGATCGATGTTCTTAAGGGCAAGGTCGCCGGTTTTATATTGTTTGGTCAGGTTTTGCAGGCGCAGCATGGCTTAATCTATAAGATTTGATGTTTTAACGATTATTTTAAAACGGCTAAATTCTCAAGCGGGGTCGGGCCAGAAACTATGACAGGACCCCGCTGAGATGGTTCTATTTGCAGGTGTACTCGATGCCGTTGGCCGTATCGATTTTGCGGATAACGTCCCAATCGAACTTGTGAACGATCGAGACAAATTTACCTTCGCCCGATTTCTCAAACTCTGCCTTCAGAGCCGAACCTTCCCATTCGAAAGTGAAGAAAGCTTGACGAACCTTCGCTGCCAGAGTCGGATCAAGATTGTGGGCATGCCCGAAACCAGTCGTTGGGAAGGTTTGTGATTTGTAGATGCTGCGAATTTTACTCGGGTCGACAGCCTCGCGTTTGACCATTCGGCCCATAACCGAATTGGCGACAGGCGCAACTTCGTAGTCATTATTGGCAATGCCGAGAACCGAATTGTCGTGTTTGCCTGAAAAGTTGGTTTTGAAATCGACATCCTTGACCAGCCCAAACTCCGATTTCAATAATGCCGAAGGAGCCTTGTTGCCGGAGTTCGATGTGGGAGACGTGAACGTCAGTGTACGGCCCTTGATATCGGCAGGCGACATAATGTCGCTGTCGACGGGTACAATGATTTCCATTTCGTAGCCGTACGAACCATCGGGCGACGCCATCATCGCAAAAGGAACGAATCCGGCGCAGCTTACTGCAATTGGATTAGAGCCCGTGTTGAAGCCCGCTACATGCAGGCGCCCCGAGCGCATGGCCTCCAATTGAGCAGCATTGGACTGCACCGAGAAGAAGACGACCTTCTTACCCGTGGCCTTCGACATGTGATCGATAAAACCAGCCCAGACGGATTTGTAAACAGCCGGGTCCTCAACTGGTGTATAGGCAAAAATCAGTGCATCCGGGTCGACCCATTTTGATGGATCGGTCGGCAGGTCTGCGGTTAAGTTGCCATCACGGTCACAGTACTGTTTATCGAGGGTGCCGCGAAAGCAATCCTCGGCGGCCATCGCGCTGCTAGAAAAGCATAATATGAACAACAGCCCTATTAGCTTGCTATAAATTGATCTGGAACTAGACATTATAATTTTCCTCTTCTGGGTTATTCGGCGGTACTTTATTAGTTTAGGTTATGCTCGATCTAGTCGCCGAAGCGGGCTCATTATGCATGTTTCGATCAGAAGGATGCAACCCCTGCCAATATGTGGGAAACCGGGATTGCCGGGATAAGTGTATATTGTGAACAGCTTTTCTGTTGTGGATGAGAATATGAACCGCCTGCTCAAAATCGATCGACTCAACAATCGCTATTTCGCGATGCGCCATGGCCATAGCATGGCGAACCAGCAGGGGATCATCGTCAGCCACCCCGACAATGGCAGGAAAAATTATGGTTTGAGCGAGCTGGGGCGTAAGCAGGTAAGAGCCAGCCTGCAGCAGAACAATCACCTCGATGCAGGCACAGTTATCGTTACCTCTGATTTTAAACGCGCCCGGGAAACGGCTGCAATCGCGTCTGAGATGCTTGCTTGTAGTGCGTCCCTGTGCGAGGAATCTCGCTTGCGTGAACGTAATTTCGGCGAACTGGAACTAGCCGCCGACGATAGTTATAACGAAGTCTGGCAACAGGATGAAGTGAATCCGGACAGTCAGGCCAGGGGCGTAGAAAGTGTGAACCAGGTCATGGCCCGGGTTACCTCGGTGGTGGCTGACTATGAAGCCCAGTATTTTGAAGCTACCATCTTGTTTGTCTCGCATGGCGATGCGTTACAAATCCTGCAAACGGCTTTCGCCAGGCTCGATGCATCGACACATCGGCAGCTCGAACACCTGCATACCGCGGAAATTAGACAATTGTTAATGAATGGCAATTATCGGTTATCTTGAGCGGATTCTATCTAAAGGCAGCAAAAGATTGTCTTCAGAGTCTCGCATAGCTCTTTTGGGCTATAAGAATCACTAATAATTGTTATAAAACTGTTAGCCAGTTCGATTGACAGTTTTACCAGTAACCGTAAACTTTTTTAGTCTAGACTTACCTTAATATAGTCTAGACTTACCTTAATTTAGTCTAGACTTAAATGTGACAGCATCAGGGACAGGTAGTGAGCTTCGACTACAAAGACATTCGTGCACGACAACATGCCAGTGAAACCCAGTGGGCTTCCTATAGCGACCTCTTTATGGTGCTCGCTTTTATCTTTCTGCTGATGTACATGGTGTCGAGCCTGCGCACCGGAATGATCTCGGTTACCTCCCACGCCGAGATCAAGCAAGTCAAACAGGAACTCGAAATCTATGAAACCGTTAAGGATGAGTACCTGACCGAGCAGAGCAATGCGCAGGAGAAAAGAATATACAAGGAGATCATAGATCAGATCGCATTACTCGAAGAAGATGCTTCGTCGAAAAAGAAACGCCTTTCTCAAGAAGCCGAGGAACAGGCGGAACGAGAGAATTCGCTCAACAAATACCAGCAACTGATCGTGGCGATGATGAACGCCAATACTGTCGCCCGTGCCGATGCGGTCGAAGAAATGTCGTCGCAAAGGGAGCAAAACCAGGAACTGCAGCATACTATTGCCGAGAGTAGCGAGGTTCTGGAATCGTTGCAGCAGCAGTTACAACAGGAAGAGTTGGAACTGGTTGAGTTGAAGAAACGTAACACCGATGAATCGAAGCAGCAGGAACAGAAAATTGAATCGCTGAAAACCAGACTCGAAGATGATCAGAGCAGGCTGGCGTCACTGGAGCAGTATATTCGCACCGAATCGGAGGAGCGCAAGTCGTTACAAAAAGCCCATGCCGAAGAGGCGCAAAAACTGGCCGGTAAGTACGAAGAGCTAAAGGCACAGCACGAACAGGGCCAAAGCCAGGTGGCAACGCTGTCCGAAACACTGCAGGCAGAAGCGGAAGCGAAGCAAAAACTGGAACAACAACACCAACAGCAAGCCCAGCAACTGGAACAGAAGTTCGAATCACTCAAATCCGAGCATGACCAGAGCCTCAGTAACCTGGCTTCGCTCGAGGGTCAGATTAAAAATGAAATCCTGGAAAAAGCAGCGTTGGAGCAAGCACACGAGCGGGAGACCCAGAATTTGCAAGATCAGCTACAAAACCTGAACAGCGAGTATGGTGAAAATCAGACCAAACTCGCGACCCTGGAGCAGGAGTTGCAGCAGCGTATCGCCGAAAAACAGGAATTAGAAGCGAGCATGGTTGCGCAAACCGAGAAACTCGAAGGACAGATAGCAAAGGAAACCGAGGCAAAGGCGGCGCTGGAGCAAGCCTATTCACAGAAAACCCAGAGTTTGCAGAGTCAATTGCAAGGCCTCGCCAACGAGTACGGCAAGAATCAAACCAAGCTGGCCACCCTCGAGCAGGAACTGCAGCAACGTGCTTCCGAAAAAGAAGCGTTGGAAGCGACCCTGATCACACAGACCGAGAGTCTCGAAGGCAAGATTTCAGAATTATCCGCGCAACACAATCAAAGCGAGGCGCAACTCGCCCAGCTGGGGCAGGCTCTGGCTAAAGAGGCCGCGGCAAAGACAGCGCTGGAAGGTTCGCTTGCCGCACAGACCCAAAATCTTGAAGGAAAAATTCAGGAGCTGGCGCAAAAGCAGGGCGAAAGTCAGACTGAACTGGCAGCGATGGAGCAGCAATTGAGCCAGCAGGCTGCCGATAAGGCGGCACTGAAGAACGCGAGTGCGGCGGAAGTGGAGAGCCTCGAGAACAAGTACAAGAGTTTACAGGGCGACTACGATAACAAGCTAAGTGAACTCGCTTCCCTGGAAGACGGCATCAAGGCGGGTGAGGCCGAGATAGAGGGTTTGGCGCAGGCACATCAGGGACAACTCGAGAAACTTGAAGACAAGTACCAGGGTTTGCAGGATGAATATAAGGCGAACCAGGATGAGGCTGCCCGGCTGCAGGCGGATCTCGGTGGTGCGCAGGCAGAGCTGGAGGATACGGGTAAAAAACTCGGCCAGGCAGAGGCTGAGCTGGCAGCAACCGCGGGCGAATTGCAACAGGCGCAAGCGGATCTCGGTGGCACGCTGGCGGAGTTGAAGGGTACTGCTAAAGATCTCGGCAAGGCCGAGGCTGAACTGGCGGCCGCTTCGGGCGAGTTGCAACAGGCGCAGGCGGATCTCGGTGGTGCGCAGGCAGAGCTGGACGATACGGGTAAAAAGCTCGGCGAAGCTGAGGCTGAGCTGGCGGCAGCTGCGGGCGAATTGCAGCAGGCGCAGGCGGATCTCGGTGGTGCACAGGCAGAGCTGGAGGATACCGGTAAAAAACTCGGCCAGGCAGAAACTGAGCTGGAGGGTACGGGTAAAAAACTCGGCCAGGCCGAGGCTGAGCTGGCGGCCACTGCGGGCGAATTGCAGCAAGCGCAGGCCGATCTCGGTGGTGCACAGGCTGAGTTGGAGGATACGGGTAAAAAACTCGGTCAGACCGAGGCTGAGCTGGCGGCCACTGCGGGCGAATTGCAGCAAGCGCAGGCGGATCTCGGTGGTACGCAGGCAGAGCTCGATGATACTGGTAAAAAACTCGGCCAGGCCGAGTCGGAGCTGGCGGCGACGGCGGGCGAATTACAACAGGCGCAAGCGGATCTCGGTGGTGCGCAGGCAGAGCTGGAGGATACGGGTAAAAAACTCGGCGAGGCTGAATCCGAACTGGCGGCGACTTCGGGTGAATTGCAAAAGGCGTTGGAAATTGCTAAAGATCGACTGGATGTCGCACAACGCATCAAGGATGATTTTGCACAAGCGGGAATTAGCGCCGACGTCGATAGCGGCACCGGTGACGTGATCCTGGATTTTGGCAAGGATTACTTTGATACCGACAGTCATCGGCTTAAGTCCGGCATGAGAAAGACCATTCGTGAGGCAATTCCGGTTTACGCAAAAAGTCTTTTTGATATCACATCGGAGTCCACCCAAATCTCCTCAGTCGAAATCATCGGTTTCGCATCGCCGACCTATGGTGGCAAACCGGTGGATCCGACCGAACTCTCGGCCGCTAACCAGAGAGCGGTCAATTACAACCTCGACTTAAGCTACGAGCGCGCCAAGTCGATTTTCGAATATGCTTTCGATACACGAAAGCTCAAGTTCCAGCACCAGGATAGTATGCTGCCGTTAATCAAGGTCACCGGAAGAAGTTTTTTCACCGAACAGGTTAACCCCGAAGATACCGGTAACCTGACGCGTGAAGAATTTTGCCAACAATATAATTGCTACGAATCACAACGGGTAATTATCAAGTTTGGGCTAACCAAGAAAGAGAATTCGTAATGAATGCAACCATCGTCGATTTAATCAATGTCGTGGTGCTGTACGCCACAGATTACCTGATGCCATTGTTGCTATTCGGGTTCCTGCTCGCGGTAATAATGCGTTTACTGATTACCGTAACCATTCGCCGTCAGAAACGCTTCGTCAAGGAGTTCGTTAAACGTGTACACCAGGATATCATGGCCAATCCCGATCCCAGGGGTTCTTTTTATACCCATGTAAAACGCGCACTAACGCGCACTTACTTTGAGAATTTTGAGCTGCGAGCGCGCTACAAGCGCCGCAATGAAGACCATATCATGACCGTTGGCGACCGCGTGTTTCTGATTCAGGATGGTATCATTCGGTTGATCGATGACTTCTTGCAGCATATCAGGTACTTGCGCAAGGAATCCGGTCATCAACCCGATTTCCACGAAATTTCGAATAGCGTGCTCGGTTCGAATCCAATTTTTAATCGCGTGCTGGGAGTTTTTTCATTGAGCCGGACTAACGATATGCTCAATATTCTGCCCAGCATTTTTATCGTTGGCGGTATATTCGGTACCTTTCTCGGTATCATGAGAGCTCTGCCCGAGCTCACTGCGATGGATATTACCAATGCGGAAGCCAGCAAGATTGTAATCGACAACTTCCTGATCAAGATCTCGTTTGCACTGAGCACTTCAATACTCGGTATCGTACTGTCGATCATTATGAGCTTTCTGAATACCCTGCTATCACCAACCAATACCTATGTTGAAATTGTCGATGCGTTTAATTCGGCCTCCGAGATCTTGTGGAACAAGTCGGAGGACAACATTTCAAGTAGTGCCGACTCGAGCCTGAGCGACCGTGAGTCGGAGGCGGTAGACGCGTTTGATATGGCGATAGCGAATCTTCACGCTAAAAGGGCTTAGACCAGCCAGGGTTGTCGTCCTGGCTAGCATCCATCCAGAATCGTCAGCGTGCATTTGGCGTTGTTCAGTCGTAAAGGCTTAATCGGAGCATATTCCTCCGAGCCAACAAACGCGCGCGCGGCATCCATGTCAGGGAACTCGATAATCACCATGCGCGTTGGCGTCCATAGATCGGTTTCGCGCACATCCATGTCGCCACCGCGAACCCGGTAGACTCCACCGTATTTTTCCGCGATTGGTTTCGCCAGTTGCTTGTACTTCTCATATTCATCCGCATTTTCGATCAGTGTATCGACAATAAGGTATGCACTCATTAGTGGCTCCTGTTATGGCCTGATAGTGAAATTCTGTTCTGCATGTTTGAGCGAATCGTTATACTGCGTTTAACTCAACCCGATCAAGTCAAAATGAATAAGTTTGAACACATTAAATTTGAAAAGTTGGGAGCGGTTGCAAAAATTGAACTGAACCGGCCCGACGCCGCCAATGGTCTCAATATGCAAATGGCTAGCGAACTGAAGCAGGCGGCACAGCTTTGTGATAATGACCCTGAACTGAAGGCCGTGGTACTCAGCGCAAGTGGTCGGTTTTTCTGCGCCGGCGGTGATATCAAGGAAATGCTGTCGCATGGTGACGAGATTGGCACTGCGATCAAGTCGCTGGCGGACGACCTGCATAGTGCAATAACGATTTTATCGCGCATGCAGGCCGCGTTGATCGTTGCGGTCAACGGGGTTGCGGCGGGTGCCGGGTTCAGTATTGCGCTGATCGGCGACATCGTGCTGGCCGCTGAATCCGCCAGTTTTACCATGGCGTATACCAGGGCTGGTTTATGCCCCGATGGCAGCTCGAGTTACTTTCTGCCGCGCCTGGTCGGCTTGCGCAAGGCGCAGGAATTAATGCTGACCAATCGTACCCTGAGTTCCGCTGAAGCTTGTGAGTTTGGGCTGGTGACTCGAGTGGTTGCCGACGAAGCGTTAATCGCACAGGCAGACCAGCTGGCGGCGGAACTTGCCGCTAGCGCACGCCTGTCGACCGCCTACGTGAAGAAACTGTTGCTCGCCAGTGCTGGCAATGATCTCGAAACCCAGATGGAACTCGAGGGTGAACTTGTGTCGCAGTGCGCGTCTTCGCCAGACGGTCGCGAAGGTATCCAGGCGTTTGTCGAAAAACGCAAACCCGAATTTAACTAACAAGTGTAAACACTATGATCGATTTATCACAGGGTGTCGCATTTATCGATGACGAGTACATCCCGGTCGCCGAGGCCCAGATCCCGATACTGGATTGGGGTTTTCTGCATTCGGATGCTACCTATGACGTCGCCCATGCCTGGCGCGGCAAGTTTTTCCGCATCGATGAATATCTGGATCGTTTTCATACCAGCATGGAGAAACTGCGTATGTCGGTACCCTACAGCCGCGAACAGATTCGTTCGATCATGTTCGAACTGGTCAGGCGTAGCGGTTTGCGCGACGCCTATGTCGAAATTGTATGTACTCGCGGCATACCTGCACCGGGTTCACGTGATCCGCGTAGCTGCGAAAATCGTTTCCTGGCATTTGTCATTCCATTCGTGTGGATTGCCGACGACAGCCTGCGTAAACAAGGGCTTAATCTGCTGATCAGTCGGCAACAACGTATCCCGCCGGAGTCCGTCGACCCAAAAATCAAGAACTACCATTGGCTTGACATGGTCATGGCCCTGTTCGAAGCCTATGACCATGGCGCCGATACCGCGGTGCTGGTTGACGCCGAGGGCAATCTGGTGGAAGGACCGGGGTTTAATGTATTCGCCCGCCACGGAGATACAGTCATCACCCCGGCCCGGGGTGTACTTGAAGGCGTGACCCGGGCGACGATTCTGGAATTGTTGGCAAAGGAGAATTTGCTGGTGAAGCAGGAGTTGCTACCCGTGGCTATTGCAAAGGCAGCTGACGAAGTGTTTATCACCAGTACCGCGGGCGGTGTCATGCCGGTCACCCGGATTGCGGGTGAACCGGTTGGCGATGGCAGGCCGGGCGCATTGACGGCGAAACTGAACGACGCTTACTGGGCATTGCACGATCACCCCGGGTTCAGTGTCGCGATCGAATATTGAGGTAGTGAATGTGAATAATGAAACCAGAGTTGCGCTCGTGACCGGTGCCGGCAGTGGCATTGGGCGGGCGGTTTGCCACGCCTTGTTAAATGACGGCTATGCGGTGGTACTCGCTGGCAGGAGACTCGAAGCGTTGCGCGAAACTGTGGAACTGGCCGAGGTTGATCTGGCACGCTGCTTGTGTGTGCCAACCGATGTCGGTAAGCCCGACCAGGTTGTCGATCTGTTCGCGCAAGCCGAGGAGCGCCTTGGGCGACTCGATTTGCTTTTTAATAACGCCGGTAGCTTTACGCCGGGGATTCCGATGGAGGAACTGTCTTACGAACAGTGGCAGGAAACCGTCGACGTGAACCTGACCGGGCCGTTTTTGTGTGCGCAGCAGGCGATTCGCATGATGAAGGCGCAAACTCCCAAAGGCGGGCGTATTATCAACAATGGTTCGATTTCAGCACATGCACCGCGCCCGTTTTCGGCTCCTTACACCTCTACCAAACACGCTATCACCGGCTTGACCAAATCAATCTCGCTCGATTGCCGCAACGATAACATTGCCTGTGGTCAAATTGATATCGGCAACGCAGCGACACCGATGACCAAAGCCATGCCCAAAGGAGTGCCGCAGGCAAATGGTGAACGTGTCGCAGAACCGGTCATGGATGTCGAGCATGTGGCGCAGGCAGTGTTGCAAATGGCTTCCCTGCCGCTCGAAACCAATGTGCAATTCATGACAATCATGGCGACCCGAATGCCTTACATTGGACGCGGCAGACCTCATGACCCAAGGGACCGACTTCTATTGAAAAGACAATGGTGAATATCTTCTGTTAACTAAAGTGAGTATGATGATACGAAATATTTGCATTGTGTGGCATTAGGCGTATGCAAAACAAAAAACTGATTTTCCTGGTGCTTACAGGCATCATCTGCATATCTACTGCAAATGCCTCCTCTATAGCCACAGTTATTGCGCTGAAATCGCCCGCAAGGCTACTGCAGGGCATTACCCAAACCGAGCTTGGCCGTAACAGTATATTAAAAATTGGGGACAGTATCGCAACCGGCGATACAGGACGAGTCGAGATGCGGCTCTGGGTAAATGCCACCTTGCGGCTCAATGCGAATTCTGA
>Ga0255039_10000855_pt1 | contig 9939 bp, 11 predicted proteins | sample BC1_12_1_MG_FD_181713 | JGI IMG/M metagenome (GOLD analysis project Ga0255039, IMG submission 181713) | Seawater microbial communities from Strait of Georgia, British Columbia, Canada - BC1_12_1 | ecosystem: Environmental > Aquatic > Marine > Strait | place: Canada: British Columbia | collected... | reverse complement strand
AGTAGATGTGTACCCAGAATACGAGGATCATACAGACACAGTTTACAACGTCCATTGGAGACTTAACGCAACAAGTAGTGAAACACACGAAGTAGATGGTCAAGAAGTACCATATACCGCTAGTGTTTATGGTACTCAATCACTATCATTAGAAGATGTCGGTACAGACTTTTTACCTTTTGAAGATTTAACCAATGAAATAGTTACTGGTTGGGTTGAGGGTAATATGGGTGAAGAGGAAGTAGCTAATTTAAAAACTTCTTTAGACTCTAAGATTACTGAAGAGATAACACCTACTACTGAAACAAAAACTATAGGCGAGTAGATGGAAACACTTTTTCAAGTTGTTATCATAATTGGGATAATATACTTTATAATAAATAAAAAGAAACCAGAATGGATAGATACAATACTATCCAAATTTAAGAAGTAAATATTATGGCAGATACCTACACCACTAATTTAAATTTAACCAAGCCAGAAGTAGGATCATCTACAAATACCTGGGGAGGAAAAATAAATACAGACCTTGATGCTTTGGACGGTATATTTGTTACAAACGGAACAGGTACTAGCGTTGGCCTTAATATTGGTAGTAATAAAACTTTAGTAGTAGCAGGCACATTAACCTCTACTGGATCTGCATCTTTTACAACTATTGATGTAAATGGTGGTGCAATTGATGGATCTCCAATCGGTGCAAATTCAGCATCAACTGGGGCGTTTACTACTTTATCAACAACTGGTTTAGCCACATTAGCTACAGTAGATATAAACGGTGGTGCGATTGACGGTACTGCAATTGGCGCTACTACAGCTTCAACAGTTGCAGCAACCACAATAACAGGAACTACTGTTACAGCTAGTGGTAATGTAAATACTACTGGTGGCGAATTGCAAATAAACGGTACTAACGTACTAGAAAAAGTATATCCAGTTGGATCTATTTATATCAATGCAAGTGTAAGCACTAATCCAGCAACATTGCTTGGTTTTGGCACATGGGTAGCTTTTGGAGCTGGTAAGGTTATAGTTGGTTTAGATTCTACTGATACAGACTTTGATACAGTAGAAGAGACTGGCGGTGCAAAAACAGTTACTCTTACAGCAAGTCAAATACCAGAACACACACATAGCTTATATGTTGATGAATACCAAGGAGCAGATGACTCCGCTTGGGCTAATAATGCTACAGATGGTAGAATTGCAGGTAATAACATTGGTAGAGCAATAAGAACATCTAACGCAAATAGTGGTAAAGGCGCTGAGATTATTGGTGGAACGGCGCAACAATTAGGTACAAACGGTGGATCTGCTCATAACAACTTACAACCATACATAGTTGCTTATATGTGGAAACGTACAGTATAGGAGCTGACAATGGCCCTATATCCAATAACACCACCAGCGGGAATAACCAAAAACGGCACTGACTACGCCAACAAAGGACGTTGGGTAGATGGTGATTTAGTGCGTTTTGAAAATGGTTATTTGAAACCAATAGGTGGGTGGACATATTTTAAAGATGTTCAATTAGAATACGCTACTGCAAAAACTGGCACTGTAACAACAACAACATCTAGCAATATTATAACTGTAACTACCAGCACAGTTCATGGAGCAACTTCTGGAGATAGAATATCTTTAAATCAATTTGTTTCAGTCGGTGGAGTTGACCAAAGTGAAATTAATCAGTATTTTTTTATTATTTCAACCCCAACAACAACAACATTTACAGTAAAGATTTTAGGTGAAGCAACATCAAATGCAACATCGCCATCTGCTAATATAGTTTTTCCAGACGATCCAATAGCTATGTATACATACAGAACTAACGGTGGAGATAGGGTTTTGGCCGTAGGAACAAGAAGAAAAATTTTTGTTTTATTGTCAGACACATGGTATGACATAACCCCATCTGGATTTGTTGGTGATATTGTAAACTCATCTGCTGGTTATGGAACATACGATTACGGCGAAGAGGATTATGGCAATGAAAGAAGCTCATCTACTTTGGCTTTTAAAGTTGATTCATTTTCATTTGACAACTGGGGAGAGCATTTAGTATTTTGTTGTTCTAGTGACGGTAAAATATATCAATGGCGACCAGATGCAGGTTCTGGATCTCCAGATACCACAGCAACACAGATAGCGAATTCTCCAGTAGGATGCCAAGCTATTATAGTAACCAATGAAAGGCATTTAGTTGCAATAGGCTCTAATAGCGATCCAAGAAGAATAGCTTGGAGTGATAGGGAAAACAATACTAATTGGACTGCGACTGCAAGAAACACAGCTGGAGACTTACAAATACCTACTGGTGGTAGAGCCTTGTATGCAGTTAAGTGGCAGAACAGCGTTATTATATTTACCGATATTGGTATTAATAAAATGTATTATGCTGGTTCTCCATTTGTATATGGAATACAAGACGCTGGTGTTAATTGCAAGGCTATGTCCCCAAGAAGTATAACTGCTTCTGGTGACTTCATATCATGGATTGGAGAAAATTCATTCTTTACTTATGCTGGTAGTGTTAAAGAACTCAAATCAAGTGTGCATGATTATATATTTGATAATATACAAGCCAACACACAAGCAAACACATTTGGCACACATAACGTAGACTTTAATGAGATTTGGTGGTTTTTTCCAGTTGGTAATATAGACCAGTCAACTCCCAATAGATATGTTATTTGGAATTACCTAGATAATGTTTGGTCTATAGGATCTATGGATAGAACGTGTTGGATAGATCAGGGTGTGTTTGATAATCCTATTGCGTGCGATTCTAGTGGTTATGTATATGAGCATGATAAAAGGCCTTTGTTTAATTCACCAGGCATAGGCAACCAAGTGCCATTTTGTACTAGCGCACCTATAGAGCTAGGTAATGGCGACAGGGTCATACAGGTAAACCAAATTATTCCAGACGAAGAGTCTGCAAACTTGCCAGGCATAACTGTAGGATTTACTGGTGGCTTTACACCTCTAGGATCTCAAACAGATTTCGGTAACTTTACCTTCCAAACAGACGGATATACTGATGCAAGGTTTAGCGCAAGACAGGTACAAATGAAAATTACAGGATCTTTAACAGAAGACTTCCAAGTCGGAGTTATAAGAGTAGACGGTAAACCAAGAGGTAGAAGATGATATCACCAGAAAGTAAAGCCCAATATATACAAAGAGTAACTAATTCTAAACTGACTGTATCTGGAACAACGTCTTTAGAAACAATATATACAGCACCGACTGGTACGGATTTTGATTTTGCCATTGTAGAGTCTATTTTAGTATGTGACCACGGCAACCAACAAACAAACATAGATATATCAATAACTACTGGTGCATCTAACTTTTACATTTTTAAACAACATAATATAACAGCACACGCAACTGACGAATTATTACAAAATGATTTAGTTTTAACGGCTGGACAAGTTTTAAAAATACAAGCAAGCCATGCAAACATTAATGTCATTGCAAGCCTAGTAGAGTATGCAAAAGGCGATTAATGAAAGCTGGCAAGAGGAATGGATAAGAACCAAACCTCTTATAGCAAAAGCGGTTAAACATCAAGATGCCTATACAATTGATGACATAGAAGATAAAATAAGAGAAGGAATATTCCTACTTTGGGCTAGCAATAATGCAGCATTTGTAACAGAGTTTGTAGTATTTCCACAGCACACCGCAATGAACTTACTCTTTTGTGGTGGTGACTATAAAGAATTAGAGGCGATGTTGCCACACATAGAAGAGTACGCAAAGAAATGTGGAGTCAAAAGGCTTTACGGTGGTGGCAGAAAAGGATGGACAAGAAAGCTTAAACATCTTGGATTTGTAACAGAACATTTAATTAGAAAAGATTTATGAGTAAAGGAAAAAGCAGAACACAAGAACAAACCACAATGCCAGATTGGCAGATGGACTTATTTAAAGACTATTATCAACAAGCCAAAGACGCAGCTGACATACCATTTCAAGAATATACTAGAGACAGGTTTGCTGGTATGTCCCCAGAAGAACAACAGATGGGTGCTGGTATACAGGGTTTGTTTGGTAGTGCATTTGGTGGATTTGATCCCACAAGACAATTACAGCAATTGGCTGGTCAACAAGCTCCACAAATGGGAGATGTGCAATCTTTATTAGATGTAGATATTGGTGCATATCAATCACCTTACCAACAACAAGTTATAGACCTAACAGAGCAAGACTTTGCTAGACGTAGAGATTTACAACAACAGCAAGCGCAAGATGTAGCAATGCGATCTGGTGCGTTTGGTGGCTCAAGAGGAACTATATACGAGCAAGAAGCATTAAGACCTTTACAAGAACAAGAAGCCAGGACAGTTGCTGGTTTACGACAGTCAGGATTTGAGCAAGCGCAAAGAGCTGCTGAGTCTGACATAGCAAGACAACAACAGATGGCCATGCTCGCCCCCGAGCTGGAGCTAAGAAGCAGACAACAACAAGCTGGACTCCTGGGTGGTTTATTAGGCGGACAAACGCAAGCACTAGGATTACTTGGTGGTTATGGTGGTTTGGCTAGAGGACTAGAGCAACAAGGCAGAGACTTTGACTTCAGCGAGTTTATGAGAGAGCAACAATACCCAGCATATCAATTAGGATTGCTTGGCCAAGGTTTAGGCATGATGCCACAGCTCATGGGAAGAACTGGTACAGAATCTTTCAGAACCGCAAGCCTAGAAGAACTTGGCAACTTTTTGCAAGGTGCTGGTAAATCAGGCTTTTTTGGACCATAACATGGCAATATTAAATTTACCTACATTTAAAGAACAAGAAGTAAAAACTCCAGAAGAAAAATTATTGGAAAGTTTGCAACAAATACAAGTTCAAAGACCTACCGCAGAAGTTCCTAGGTTTACTAGATACGGCAACAGAATGGCAGAGCGTGGTGGCTTTGATGTGTTACCGCAAGAGCAATTGTCTGGGATGACTCAACAGCAAATAGATCAATACGAAGCAGAAAGAAGAAAAGCTAGAGGCGCTGGTATATCTGAAACATTAATGAGAATGGGACAGGCTTTTGCAGGTAAAGATGCTGATGCTGGGATATTACGAAGACAGCAAGCTAAACAACAAGCAGAGATGCAAAAAAACTACCAAGCACAGTATCAAGCTGCCATACAGTCTGCTGAGCAAACAAATCCACAACAAGCAAACTTACTAAGAAACCTTGGTTTATCTGGTTTTGTAGGTTTACAACAAAAACGTGCAGAGCAAATGCTTTTAGGTGGGAAAAGAGAAAATGTTGAATTGTATGAATTGGTTAATGAAAATAATGAATTTATACAAAACATAACAGAAGCAGAATACATGGATAAAGTTGCAAACAAAACTTTGCCTAAAGGATCTAAATTAAAAAGATTACCCACTAGCACAGAGGCTGCTAAAACAGTAAAGGCTGATGATGTAAGCGATTTTATAAAGCCACTAGAAACTAGGTATGATGCAACAATACAATTAGTAAATGCTATACAAGGCGCAGCAGATCAAATAGCAAAAGAGCCTACTGCAGCACTAGGTGTTGGTGGAATATTACAGTTTGCAGATGCAGTTATACAAAACATAGATGCCACAACTAATTTTTTAGATAAAGCAAATAAAAATGAATATTACCAAGAAATGCTACAGGGAACTTATGTAGCTGAAGATACAGGTAAAGACTTTACAGAACAAATAAAACAAATTTCAGGCGGTAATGCTGTACTAGAATCAAAGATAAGAGATTTAGCTTATTTATTTGCTGCATCTAGAGGTCAAGAAGGTAGAGGACTTTCTGACAAAGATTATGAAAATGCGTTGAGAATTGTATCTGGTGGTGTAGGCGCAGAAGGAAGAATTGCTGTATTAAAAGATGTATCATCAAGAGTAACACAAGATATTATGGGTGAATTGCAAAGAAAAAAAACAAGATATGAATACATGTCAACCGCAACTGATGTAGAAGATCCTAAAATGTATAATCAACATATTAATGAAATTGACGCTTTGTTTCAAACACCAATATCTACATTTGTAAATCCATTAATTAAACAGGCAACTGGTTTGTCAGATGAAGAATTGTTAGAACTTTACGGCCAATAAAAATGAAAACAACAGCGGAATTAAAAGTAGCATTAAGAAATGCACACGAAGCTGGTGATGTTGAGGCAGCAAAAAGAATTGCAATAATGCTGAAACAACAAAAAGAAAATGTTTCACTAAAACAATTAGAAACTGGATTACAAGAAGAAACACGACAACAAAGAAGAGAATCCTTAAAAGAATATCCTAAAGGTTTTGTATCTGGTGGTTTAAAAGGAACTACTGGATTGCTTGAATTTCCTGAAATGATAAGCCGTGGAGCAGAATCACAATTACAAAAAGGCGTAACAAAAGCATTTCCAAAACAAGAAGCGGGTATAACAAGATACTTTGATGCTTTAGGTAAGATGAGAAAATATCTACCAGGACCTAATGTAGAAAATTTAAGTTTGTTAGCGCAAGGCTTGAGACAACAACCACAAACAAAAGAACTATTAGAATATGAGCCAGAGTCTCGTGGCGCTAGATATGCACAAGCAGCAGGTGAGTTTGTTTTTCCGACTATGGGATTTGGTTTGAAAAGAGCTTTGGCGGTAGGCGCACCAACTGGAGCAGTTGCAGAAAGATTGGAAGAAGCAGAAGCATCTCCATACTTATCTATGGGATTAACTTTAGCAACTGGTGGCGTAACAAGTTACATAACAGATCCAAACAGAGCTGTTAAGTTAGCATCAAAATCATTAGAAGGTGTACCAAAAGAAAAGATTGATTTAGCAATAGAGGTTGAAAAATATGCAAATAAGCAAGGCATAAATTTAACTGCACCAGAACTAATAGATAGCGATATCCTTACTAAGCTTGGTGAATCAGTTTATGGCACACCTGTAGGTGGTAGGATTATGTATGAGTATGTCAAGAACAGACCTAAAGAATTACAGAATGTTGCAAAATTTTTATTTGATGAAAAAATTGCAAAAAATCCAGACGATCTTAGAAAAGTAATGAAAGATGCAAATATTTCAGCAGACAAAGCTATAACAGAAGCTAGGCAAAATAGAACATTACAATCACAAGAAGCTGGATACAAAATAGCTGATAATGAATTTTTAAGTGAAACACAAGTTTCAAATATTATTGACAACATCAATGTTGCAATAAAAGAAACAGCCAAAGGACCGACAAAAAATAAACTAATTAAATTTAGAAACCGCTTGATAAAAAAAGAAATTACGCCAAAAGATGAGACTCTTAACATATTAGACCAATATGGCATACCACTAGATAAAACTGCTACACAAACAAAAATAGTCCCAGAAACAAGTGTTAAAAAAATTAGTGAAATATTTAGAGAACAAAGAGATGCTGTAACAAACTCTACAACTGGTAAAGCTATTGAAGCAGAATCTTTAACAAAAAATCAAATAGCTAAATTTACACCTATCTTAGATGACATAGATAATGCACTCAAAACAAATCCAAACTATGCGGCTGGCTCACAAAGATATATTGATATTACTAATAACATAGTTGAACCAACTTTAGAATCAATAAAACCATTTTTAAAAGGTGAAGGAGTTACACCATCAAAAATTAAAAACCAAATTTTTGGTGTAACAAATGTTAAACCAGCGAACATAAGACAAACATATACAACTCTTAATAAAATTGACAAACAAGCATTTCCAAATTTAGCTAGAGCATATTTTGATGAAATAATTAACAAAACATTATATGCAGAAACAAAGTTAGGGAGGCCTTCATTTGGCGCTGGTTTTGATATGTATAAAGCTTTATCAGGAACTAAAAATGCAGATGCTAATTTTAAAGCCGTGTTATCTGGTGTAGCAGAAGCGAGAGGTCTTAATAAAAATAACGTATTATTAGGTTTTGATAAATTTAACCAAGTATTAAAAAGAACTGCCAAAATTTCTAATATAGATAATCCAGAAAGACCACCGAGCCAAATTGTACTTACTAGAGAAGCAGCACAAGTCGGTGCATTTATGTGGACTGTAAAATTTGCAGGTAAGTTTGGTAAGATGGTTGAAGAAAGAACAACAAAAAAATTAGCAGAAATATTTGTAAATAAAAATTCAGTAGAGCAGTTAGAAAAATTAGCAATGGTAGATATTTCAAAAGGTGAGGCTCTCAAAATAGTAACAAACATATTAGCGATAACTAACAATTTAGAATACCCACCAGAAATACAAACAGAAATTGATAAACAAAACAGGCAAGAATTTTTACAATCACTATCCCAGCCACCCATACCTGTAGGACAAACCCAATAACCACATGTCTCGCCAATCAGAAAGAGTTGGCCGATCTGGAGAATATTTAGTAGCCTCGTTACTTTCTTTATACGCTGATACCGTATTGATAGTTCCACACAGCGCGGAGGCAGACATCATCTTTGATGTTGACCATACGCTATACAAGTGTCAAGTTAAAACACAATCAAAAATACAAACACATAGAGTGTCATGGCAGTTTGATTTTAGGCGTGGCGCTTTCACCAAAGATAGATACTACAAGGACGAAGCATTAGATGTTTATGCTTTGGTTGCTTTAGATCCACAAAAAGTTATCTTTGTTTTTGCAGATGGCAGTAAACAGAAAACCATTAAAGACAAAGATATGCAAGCGATAGACTCGCTAGAAAATACCAAAAATCTATTTAAAGAGCTTCGATGTCAACAGACACCATAGGATCTTCGTAATGCTCAACAGAGTTCATACCTAAAGATATTAGATACTCAGCCACTTTATGTGGTTCTTTCTGCTCGCTCTCACAAAAATCCTTAAACTTTTTAGCAAGATGTTTGTTTACATATATTGGTTTTCTTCCGTTTCTTTCTTTCAGAATTGGATCGTCAAACTCATATAAGTTCATAGTTACCTCATTAATCAAGAGAAACTTCTACAGAATATTTACCAATGTCATTACCCTTTGCGTCTACACCATGTACCATTTGTAACTCAAGATCTATAAAGTGTTTGGCTTTTAATAAGTCAGTCACTCTATCACTCTTCTCGCCTTTACTTCTGGTTATGTACTTCAGACAACTACCCAGGTTATATGACAAATTATTAGCGTATATATAGTCTATCGGCTGTATTCTAGATTGCTTGTAGTGTGTTCCAGCTACTTGGTTATTGGTTGCAAGCTTGTCTATTGCTTGATCCCATTCCTTCTCATCGCCTATATCTGTATGTGCATATATAGTTTTATTCATAAAATTTCTCCACTTTTTTATTAATATATCACTTGTAAATTAGTAATATTGGTTTATTATAAACAAAAATATTAATAAAAGGGAAATTTATGGAAATATTAGAAAAGAATTTTGACATATCAAACACCATAGAGGTTGACGAACTAGCAGATAGATGGGGAGTCAGCAAGAAAACAATTGACAATAGAAGGTATAGAGGCCAAGGCCCAAGCTATTTTAAAATTGGTGGCAAGATTAAATACGATCTTGATGATGTGAAAAGAATGGAACAAGACTCTTATATTTCTGTAAATGGCACACGCTAAGTTAAGTCCGTCATCTGCAAAGATATGGATGGCATGTCCAGGTATGCCACAATTACTTGCAAGCGCAAACGTAGAATACAAAGTAGGTATACCTGCTGCTACTGGTACGCTGATTCACGAAATGGTAGAGACACTACTCAAGGGTAGGTTAAACAATCTCACATTAGAAGAATACTACTTAGATACAACACACCATGTAGAAGACTTTGACATTACAGTTGACCAAGAGATGATTGACTGCGCAAATATATATGTAGATTACATAGATCAAAGAATACAAGAGTTAGATATAAAAAGACCTTTAATTGAAGAGAAGGTAAACATGCCAGAAATACATGTAG
>Ga0255039_10000853_pt1 | contig 9941 bp, 9 predicted proteins | sample BC1_12_1_MG_FD_181713 | JGI IMG/M metagenome (GOLD analysis project Ga0255039, IMG submission 181713) | Seawater microbial communities from Strait of Georgia, British Columbia, Canada - BC1_12_1 | ecosystem: Environmental > Aquatic > Marine > Strait | place: Canada: British Columbia | collected... | reverse complement strand
GATGCGGTCTATGAGAAGCTCACGGGGGTGCCGGGGGCTTTTGCCACGAAGCTTTTATATATAACGGTGGACCGTCAGGACGGCGGCGGCGGGCTCTCGCGTCTCACCCTGTCCGATTCTGACGGGGCGAGCCCTGTGGTACTGCTGAAGTCCGGGGAGCCCCTGCTGACGCCAACATGGTCGCCGGATGCTCGTCATATTGCCTACGTCTCGTTCGAGAGTGGCCGGCCGGCCATCTACCGGCAGGAGTTGGCAACGGGAAAGCGTCAGCAGCTGACCAACTTCAAGGGGCTTAATAGTTCTCCGGCCTGGTCTCCTGATGGCCGATCCATGGCGATGGTATTGTCCAAGGGCGGTAACCCCGATATTTACTTGATGGATCTGGCGAGCGGTCAACTCAAGCAGTTGACCCGTCACTATGCGATCGATACCGAGCCGACCTGGATGCCGGATGGGAACGCGATCCTGTTTACCTCGGACCGTGGCGGAAAGCCGCAGATTTATCGGTATGACTTGCGCTCCGGTGCCACCGACCGTGTCACGTTTGAGGGCAGTTACAACGCCCGACCCCGAATATCCCAGGATGGTCGCAGCATGGTGATGGTGCACCGGCAGGAGGGCCGTTTTCATATCGCCTTGCAAGATCTGGTAACAAACCGCGTGCAGATACTGACCCAGACCGACCTGGATGAAAGCCCCAGTATCGCGCCCAATGGCTCTATGGTATTGTACGCGACGAAGCAGGCGGGGCGCGGGATACTGGCGGCTGTGGCAGTCGATGGCGCGGCCAAGTTCAGTTTGCCGGCACGGCAGGGCGATGTGCGTGAACCGGCCTGGTCTCCCTACCTGTATCGGTGACGGCGTCGCGTCAATCGCAGAATCAAACCCAATATGAGATAGGACCGAGGATGATGAAGCATCTACCTACTGCCCGCAAAACCGTTGCTATGTTGTTTTGTGCAACGCTGTTGGTTGCCTGTTCTGGTAACGACACAAATGATGCCGAGGAAGAAGCGCGCCTCAAGGCAGAGCAGGAAGCTGCAGAGGCGGCCAGACTGGAAGTGGAGCTGGAGGCGGCCAATGCCAAGGAGCTGGCCAGCCTGGAGGAAGAGGCCGCCAGTCACGGCACGGTTTTCTATTTCGAATATGACAGCGCTACCCTCACTCCTGAGGCCCTGGATGCGCTGAACGCCCATATCGCGCTGTTGCATCGCAACACGGCCGCTGTGCGCCTCGAGGGCCACACGGACGAGCGCGGCACGCGCGAGTACAATCTCGCGCTGGGTGAGCGTCGCGCCAATGCCGTGCGCGATTACGTGGTCGCCAATGGCATCTCCAGCTTGCGGATTGAAACAGTGAGCTATGGCGAAGAGCGCCCGGTAGCTTACGGTGCTGGCGATAGCAATTGGACACAAAATCGCCGTGTGGAACTGGTGAAACAGTAAGCCATGCGACAACAGGCCCCTAGATCGTATGCCGAGTGCGGGGTGTGGATACTGGCGTCCATGCTCAGTGTGCCAGTGTCTGCTCAATACGTTGATCTCGAAGCGGAACGCGCGGCGGCAACGGCCTCCGGTCGTGCAGCGGTTTCCCAAGAAAGCCCCTCAGCCACCCGGACTGACCCTTACGGAGCGCAACCCGCGCAGACCTATCCCGCGACGAGTTATGGTGTGAATACCGCTCCTGCTGCCCCGACAGCCGCGCCCACGGCAACCAATGTTAGTCAGCCGGCCGCCGGGACGGGAGGCTCCGAGTTGGGCAATCTGTTTCTTCAAGTGCAGCAACTGCAGCAAGAAGTGATGCGCCTGAACGGCAAGGTTGAGGAGCAGTCACATGAACTCACCACGCTCAGGGAGCAGAGCCTGCAGCGCTACATAGATCTCGACAAGCGTATGGCTGGTGCTGCCCCTGCGGCTAATGACAGTGTCGCGGCTGCGGCACCTGTTTCGCCGATTGTGGCCCCCAGCAGTGGTAGCGCACCCCAGGCAGGGGAGGCTGAGGCCTACCGCGCTGCCTATGCACTGGTGCAGGGTCGCCAGTTTGAACAGGCGATTCCTGCTTTCAAGCAGTTTTTGCAGCGCTACCCTGACGGACAGTATGCAGCCAATGCACACTACTGGCTGGGAGAGCTATACCTTGTGCTCGACCCGCCTGACCTGGAGTCCGCGAGACAGTCCTTTGTCCTGTTGCTAAGTCAGTATCCAGATAATCCGAAGGCGGCCGATGCACTTTACAAGTTGGGAAAAGTGCAGTTTCTCAAAGGTAACCGGGAGAAAGCCAGGGAGTATCTTGACCAGGTGATCAACTTGTACGGTGGTTCCAATACGGCAGTGGTCACACTGGCCAGCGATTTCATCGACCAGAATTACTGACCTCCAGGTCATGAGCTCACGATCCGATCAGGAAGGCGCTCCTTCAATTGAGGGTGACAGCGCGCTGCGCATTACGGAAATCTTTTACTCCCTGCAGGGCGAAGCCCGCACGGTGGGCCTGCCCACGGTGTTTGTGCGCCTGACAGGATGCCCTTTGCGCTGTGTCTACTGCGATACGGAATATGCTTTCAGCGGGGGCCAGCTGCTGGATGTGTCCGATGTCGTCCAGCAGGTAGCCGGCTTCGAACCACGCTATGTAACGGTGACAGGTGGCGAGCCTCTGGCCCAGCCCAATTGCCTGACGCTGCTGCATACACTGTGTGATGCAGGCTACGACGTATCCCTCGAGACGGGAGGCGCCATGAGCCTCGAGGGCGTGGACCCCCGTGTAGTGACAGTGTTGGACCTAAAAACACCGGCTTCCGGGGAGATGCAACGTAACGACTACGCCAATATTGCCCGGCTGCGCGAAGCAGATCAGGTTAAATTCGTGATTTGTGACAGGGCAGACTACGAATGGTCGCGCTTCAAGGTTGATGAGCACGCCCTGCGTGGTCGGGTTGCGGATATTCTATTTTCCCCCAGCTTTGGCCAGCTAGAGGGGCGACAGTTGGCCGAATGGATTCTGGCCGATAATTTACCTGTCCGTATGCAGCTGCAATTACACAAGCTGCTGTGGGGTGAGGAGCAGGGGCGCTGAGACAATGAGTAACGCGAAAAAAGCCGTCGTATTGGTCTCCGGGGGGCTGGACTCCACCACGGTGCTGGCTATGGCTCGAGATCAGGGGTATGCCTGTTATGCCCTTAGTTTTGATTACGGCCAGCGCCACCGCGGTGAACTAGTGGCAGCGGAGCGGGTCTCCTCCGCTCTGGGTGACGTGGAGCACAAGGTGGTGCGCCTCAACCTGGACAGCATTGGCGGGTCTGCTCTGACTGATGTATCGATTGCCGTGCCCGAGGAGGAGACCACCGGTATCCCGGTGACGTATGTGCCTGCTCGCAATACGGTGTTCCTCGCGATTGCGCTGGGGTGGGCCGAGGTGCTGGAGGCGCAGGATATTTTTATTGGAGTCAATGCGGTGGATTATTCTGGCTATCCGGACTGCCGCCCTGCTTTTGTATCTGCGTTTGAAGCCATGGCTAACCTGGCAACGAAGGCGGGTGTCGAGGGACGCAAGATCAACATACATGCCCCCCTTATGGCTATGAACAAAGGTGCAATTATTCGCGCCGGGCAGGAATTGGGGGTGGATTATTCGCTGACCGTTTCCTGCTATCAGGTGACAGACGATGGCCTCGCCTGCGGGCGCTGCGACAGTTGCCGCCTGCGCCGGCAGGGCTTTGAAAGTGCGGGTGTCCCTGATCTGACCCGGTACCGATAAGGTCGTCAGAGCTATGATTTTGCTTAAAAAAGCGCTTGAGTTTTACGCTTTTTTCCGTACTATACCGAGCTCTTTCGGGGCCGTTAGCTCAGTTGGTAGAGCAGTTGGCTTTTAACCAATTGGTCGATGGTTCGAGCCCATCACGGCCCACCAAATTCCCCAAGAAAATCAGTAACTTAAAAGCTTCGAAAGAGCTAGTAAGTGGCTCGATTTTGCCGAATCGAATCTTTTACCGAATTATTTATCGATGTATCTGATTTCCAGCAGAGGTCGATGGACAGAATTCGGACAGCCAAAATAGATATCCGGGAATTATAACGAGTGAAAGCCCCCAAACGACTGCAACCCCTGCTCCACGACGGACTCATAGACGAGGTCATCCGTCCGCTCATGAGCGGCAAGGAAGCCGACGTATTTGTTGTGCGCTGCGGTTCCGACATCCGATGCGCCAAAATCTACAAAGATTCGCTCAAACGCAGCTTCAAAAAAGCCGCTCAATATACCGAAGGAAGGAAGGTTCGTAACAGCCGCCGCGCCCGGGCAATTGAAAAGGGCTCGAAGTTTGGCCGCAAACAACAAGAAGAAACCTGGCAGAATGCCGAGGTCGATGCACTTTACAAACTGGCGCATGCGGGAGTGAGAGTGCCTCAGCCCTATGGCTGCTTCGACGGGGTCCTGCTAATGGAGCTAATTACTGATGAGCAGGGTGAGATAGCCCCTCGGCTGAACGACGTCACCATGTCGGCGGAGCAGGCCAGAGAGGATCACGCACTGGTCATGCAGTATGTCATGCTCATGCTGTGCACCGGGCTTATACACGGCGACCTTTCCGAGTTTAATGTGTTGGTGAATGAGGAGGGCCCCGTCATTATCGATCTGCCTCAGGCTGTTGATGCTGCCGCCAACAACAATGCCCAGTCGATGTTGGAGCGAGATGTAAAAAACATGACCGACTACTACGGCATGTTCGCGCCGGATCTTCTCGAATCCCACTACGCTCAAGAAATTTGGTCTCTATTTGAGGATGGAGACCTCTATCCGGATCGTCAGCTGACGGGCAACTTCGAGCTCGATACGCATATCGCCAACACCGACGCGGTGCTGGATGAAATCCGTGCGGTTCTGGCGGAGGAAGAAAGCAGACAGGAACGATTGAAAGCGGCTGATTCACTGGATTAGGGCTCGAGGAACCTGCTTGGGCAATTCGACGTTTGCAGAGCCGTGGGGCCCGGTGCTGTGCGGTCTCCATCGCAGCGCCCGATTCACGGTGTATGGACTAAAGTAGTGAGATTTGAACGAGGATTCATACATTCCTCACTGAGGAATAATCCGGAAAAACAGGAGCCATTGCACACCGGCGCTACCCGACAATCTTTTCCACCAGCGCCGGTATTTCGCGCGGGTGATCCACGGTGTAGCAGGCACGAATAGCGGATACGGCATCGGGCTTCTGCTCATGCCTGACCCAGATCGTTTTGATATTGCTGTTTGACGCTCCAACAATGTCTGCACTGAAGCTGTCGCCAATGTGAATGGCTTCCTCTGCCTGACAGTTGGCCAGCTGCAGGGCCTTTTCAAATATTGAACGGGCGGGCTTTTGCTCACTTTCCTGCCCCCCAACGATAATATGATCTACATAGTGTTCAAGGTTTACCGCGGCAATCTTGGGTAACTGCGAAAACTCGGGTCCGTTGGTGATAACTACAAGGGTGAGTTTGTCTCTTATGCGATCCAAGAAATCCGCGATTCCAGGATAAAAATCGAACGCGTCTATGCGCTCGCTTTCAAATACCTCGAGTAAATCATTTGCCAGCGTATCGGTGACGGTATTGATATGCTGCTCTGCCAGTAAGTCTTGAATGAGCTTTTTACGGAAGGCTTCCTCACCCTGTCGTTCGATAATGGGAAGATAGGCACTGCGCTGCGAGTCACTCCACTCCCTGTAAATCCCTGTGACAAAAGCGGAAGCGAATGCGTCCCCGTTTAGCGATGTCTCTTCTGAAAAACGCTGGCAGACATGCCGCGCAAACTGTATTTTTGCGGCATCGACAGCCCTGTGCGTGTCGCACAAGGTGTTGTCCATATCCAGTAATAATGCTCTCAACATGCATTTAACCGAGTAGAGTCAAAAAATAAGCGCGGCTTTTTAACCACGCTGCGGATCGGTAATGAAAAATCATCATCACATATGCCAAGTGACGTATACAGTGATTCGAGGCAGCACGTTTTTTTGCAATCGCCCGCCCTTTACTAAGAATCTCGCCCTATTGATGCTCCCGGGCCGAGGGGTTGTCCGTAACTAAACTCGACGAAGTTGCCATCAGGGTCTTTAATCCCGCAGTAGTAGCCAACTGGGTAGGGCTCCTGCCGTGGCGGCCACTCAAGGATGCCAGCCGATGCTGCTTTAGTCGCAATAGCATCTACCGCCTCTGCGCTAGCAACGGCAAAACCCAGATGCGAGAAGTCTGTATCAAGCTGATTGCGGCCAGGGCCGCCTGGAATGAGCACGACGATAAACTCTTTCTCCTTGCCGGGCTCTGCAAGCCACACGATACGTTTGCCATCGCTGGTTCGGTCGTGGGTTATATGCATACCGGCATAGTCAGTATAGAAAGCGATACACGCTTCAATATCGCTTACATGCAGGGCAAGGTGGGTAAAGGCAGGGGCCATCGCGGAGCCTTTAAATCAGTTCAGGATCTCAAGCACTAGTGTACATCATGCGGTGCCTGCGGGCGTTGCTTCATCCGCTGGCGAACGATGTTTTATTCAGCCAAACGTCCGTTTTACGAGAGGAGCAGCGCGCATGCGAAAGTAGTGATACTGACCAGTCGTTGTTTGCAGTAGAGACATGCCCTGAAACCCCGCTAATTCTGCTCATCCAGATCGATACTCTCGCGCGCGACTTTGGAGAAGTAATCGTCCAGTTCACTTTCTCTGGATAATTGAAAGGCGGGAGGCACCAGCGCGCTGGATGGCAGTGGCAGGTAAAATGCGTCCTCTTCCTCGCCGAAGTAGAGAAAAGCAAATGCCACGCCGCTCACTAAAGCGGTCAAGGCGAAGGCGACTGCGAGCGTGTTGCGTATATTGGTGGCTATAAGCAGATTGAGTTGAAACAAGACAACCAGAATAACGAAAAGAAAACCCCATTCGAATATCTCGGTGACTGTCGTGCTGTGGAATGGATAAGCCAGATAGGCGGCAATAAACGATAGCAAAGTCGCCGACAGGGAAATGATAGAGGCAACGATCAACTGCAGTCCGAAATGCTGCTGCTGCCTTACGATGCTTCCCGTTATAGCCCATATGCCCGCCCAGCCCACAATAACTACGCCAGAAAACAACACGCCGTAGGCGTATTCCTCCCACTCCAGCCGGGTGGATCCCTCGAAATAACTCAGCACAAGATCCAGAGCGCAAAATCCCAACAGGACAATAACCGGTAAAATAAAACTCGTGCCCTCCATTGCAAGCCAGTTGGACAGAACCAGCTTGCGGGTGGGTTCGACGGAATGCGCGTCAGAATAGAGCGAGAGTCGAGTGCGCCCTACGGTCACTTTATCGCCGGAGGAGACAGCGATCTGGTCCTCACGCACACGCGTGTTGTTCAGTAATACCGGGTTGGCGTAATCCAGCACCTGCATCAACCACTGCTCGCCTTCTTGGCAGAACACAAGCTGCTCAGGCGCCACGTGTGGGTCGGTCAGCACGAGATCATTGCCATATCCGCGACCAACACTTAGCCGTCCTTCTTTGCTGCGGGCAAGTTCCGCCATGCGTCCGCTTCTGCCGCCGGTCTGTACGACTAGCGAGTCCATGATACCGCTCCGGCAATATGTTTAAACACGGCCAGGGCGTTCTCGGCACTAACGCCCGTTGCCCCCATTTTGATAACGGCCGCAATATCATTAAAATCAATAGATACCATGGCCATTGAGGCGTCATAGAGGCCCTCGTGTTCTCGGTATCCCCGCAGACAGGTTGAGATTTTCCAGTTGGCCTGGTTTACCCGGACCACATCGCTGTAGCATTGGATATCCGTGACAAGATCCTTGTCATTGATATTGGAGAATGCACCGTGATCAAAAAAGCTCTCCAGTAGATGGTAGAACTGGAAACGATTGAGTTCCTCAGTGCTGATCAGCTCATAGTCATAATAGAAATCTCCGACATACAAGCTGTCGCTCACATAGATCTGATCTTCAGATTTGCAGTGCTGATGAACGGCCTGGAAGTGATTGTACTCTTCATCGACCGTGTGACCCCAGCAGTTAAGCGATTCCAGCAGCTTGCCGGGTACCTGTATGCTGCCCATGGGTTTTGGTGTTGGAGTGCTGTCTAGAAGGGCTCGGTAAAACTGCTCCTGCTCTGCTAATAGCGCCGCAGTTATCTCACTTCTGTGATCACGTGTAACCAATATAGAGGCATTGTCTTTTATCAGCTTGGCCAGATGGCTTACAGGGACGAGGAAGCTGATTTGCTCACCTGCCTTAGATACGTTGATGCCAACAACCTCACCCTTTGCATCAAGCGCTGGACCGCCACTCATACCAGGATTCAGAGAACCCGAGAAAAGTATTTTTTGGAGACGCGATTCTTCCACCAGTCCATTGTATGTACCTTCGATGATCGTCATTCCGAGGTCGCGTGGGTTTCCCATCGAATAGATGCGGTCTCCCTTGGAGATACGTGTCATCGCCAGCGGTAGAAATTCTGGCGAAGATTTTCCAGTGACCAGAAGCGCCAGGTCGTTAACCACGTCGGTTGCGAGCAAGCTGAGAGCACCCGTACTACCGTCCTGTAGCTCGTACTCCAAGCGGTATTTGTGGGGTTCATAGACAAAAGATGCGACTACGTGGAAATTGGTAGCGAGGTAACCGTCGGCGCTAACCAGAAATCCAGAGCCAATGCTGTATTTGTCGCCGGAGGCCACGTCTATGACCCTGATCTGAAATACAAGGTTTTGGGTAGCCTCGTAGATCTCCTTTGCAGAAGCATCCTCTGCTGCGACGGTGGGACAGCCGAGGGCGAGCATGATGGCAAGGCCGCAGAACAGTGCGCGGAGTAGGTAAGCAGGCATCGCAATGACATGCACTATCGGGCTGGCCCATTGACTAGAGCGCCCATTGGCTGCGGCATAATTCTCTAGAAAAAATGCCATCGGTGCAGCTGATGTGAGCGCCTGTCGCTTCATCAGAGGCGTGCCACCGTATCTATGCCCATCGTAAACAACCTGAGATATAAAGTAGTCAACAGAGGATTATAGACTATTGTCCGTCTGGCCTCATTAACAAGCAGCCCTATGCGCCCGCGCCGAAAACGGGCGTAGGAGGATAAATGCCACCTGTGCTGCGCGTATAGCCAGCATGTCTTTTGTCACCTTTTGAGTGACTTCTTCCGCTACTCACCTCCGCCTATCCACTCGAGTGCGGGAACTGCCGGGCCTCATAGTCGTTGGTAGGCACGTTTTGTTTGTGCGCTGGATAAGCCATTGCCAGGGGTCTACACTGATCGTCGGTTTTTCTGACCGGCGTGTTACGCGCCAACGTATCTGCCAGAGGCTTTACTATGGATTCAGTCGTCATTCCGGACAGCATGCAGTCACAGCTCAAGCGATTGCGAGATGCTGAGCGATCAGAGGGAATTGCCGATGCCGCCACGCGCATTGCGCGGCTGCGGAGGTGTATCGATCTGCTGGTGGAAAATCAGGATGATCTCGCGCGTGCTTTGGACGAGGATTTCAATGGTCGTTCCCCCTATCTCAGTAAGATGTCTGAGATACTTATGCCGATCAATCACCTCAAGCATGCGATCAAGCACGTTGAGAAATGGATGAAGCCAGAAAAACGGCGAGCAATGTTTCCTATGGGCTTGTTTGGTGGCCGGGCCCGGATCGAGTACCACCCGCTCGGTGTGATCGGCATTATGTCGCCCTGGAATTTCCCACTAGCTATGATTTTTCATCCCTTGTCCAACGCACTCGCGGCAGGGAACCGAGCAATGATAAAACCCTCTGAGTACAATCCGAAAACGGCTGCTCTGGTAGGTGAGTTGTTTAGTAGATATTTCAGTGACGAAGAAATTGCGGTGGTCAATGGCGGGCCCGAAGCCGGCGCTGCCTTTAGTGCCCTTGACTTGGATCATATTATCTTCACTGGCGCCACCAGCATCGGGAAAGCCGTGATGC
>Ga0255039_10000852_pt1 | contig 9945 bp, 10 predicted proteins | sample BC1_12_1_MG_FD_181713 | JGI IMG/M metagenome (GOLD analysis project Ga0255039, IMG submission 181713) | Seawater microbial communities from Strait of Georgia, British Columbia, Canada - BC1_12_1 | ecosystem: Environmental > Aquatic > Marine > Strait | place: Canada: British Columbia | collected... | reverse complement strand
CTTTGACCTCCTCCTGATCTTTCTCCCATTTGTCGATGTCGGCCTGAAGTACCTTTCTCTCGTCTTTAGAAAGACCATAAAATAGCTTCTCTATGACCGCATCAAAATGCTTGCCCTTCATCGAGGTTGGGGCGTCCATTAGAGATAGCTGCATCGCAATGTAGAGATCGGCAAATAGGTCTCTGACATCAAAAGTCTCTGGATACTTAACCAGCTCTTCGTCCGGTGGAGAGACACCCGCCCAAGCGCAAACGACTTTGACCAGTCTGGACTCGGAAGACTCAAGAGACTCTGCCTTAGATCGAAGCAAAGCGGTTACACGCTCGAAATCCGCAGCTTTTGCTACGCCGGAGCTGTTGTCTGTACCTTTGGAGTTGTCTTGCTTGATTCTTTCGCCCGCTAAACCGACAGAGTGATAGATCTCGTTAATCAGCGTCTGTATTGCCGACACAATCAGACTCGCCTGTCGTGGATCTGGACTTATGAACTCTGGGCCTTTCCCGCCCTCTCCGTCATACAGAAAGATGCGCTTCGTCCCCATCTCAAGCAACTTATCGTAGGAATCTTCACCGGGCATCAAGTTCTGAGCTGGCATAGCAAGCTGCGAGAAAGTCTGATCCTGAATGATGGCATCAAGGTTAGAAGCGTAGTTGGCAGTTGCTCTATCGAGATAAGCGATGTCTGTGATCATTGCTGGGCAATCCCACAGATCAGTGGTCAGCATATTGTCTACTGAAACCACTGGAACAAGCCCTAGACCATGAGTGCCTTGACCAATGACCTTGGCTTTAAGCGTTTTATTGGTACCTCTTGAAGAGTAGACCTCTTGTATCAACGTCCATGATTCTCTTGTCCAGAGACGATAACGACTCACAACGCCATTATCGTCACCATAAGGGTCTTCATCGTCTCTTGTGGCTTCTTCAATCAGAATCCAGTTCAGCTCGCCCTCGTCATCATAGGACATATCGAGGACTTGCTGCGGCCAAACGAGATATGAGTAGATCCGACTTCCAGCTTCATCAGCCTTGCTCGTTATATCCTGACCCGTTTCGCCTTCTGTTTTCTTGTGGGTTGAATCGACAACGATCCAGCATCTGCCCGTAATGGACGATCTGATCCCTGCGGTCCACATCAACTCATCAATATGCAGACCTTTATATGTAGCATTGCCCCAGAACTCGACAACTTCGGCAGGTGCGTCTTTTTCTATTCGATCAATATGACCTCGAAAGAGATACTTATTAACCAAGTCTACAACTTCTCTTGTGTGATTAAATCTATATGCTCGGTCAACACGCTGCTTGTATTCTGTGTCGCCTTCTTTGATGTACTGAAATATATTCTCTTTAAACCACTTCCTACCACCCTTGTACGTTGAGACTAAAAAGTTCCAATGGCCCAACGACTCCTCATAAGTAGGGTGTCGCCTTGAAATAAGAGACTTTAATTCTTTTGCAGTAGGCATATTTTTGTCACTTCGGGCAACATTGCTAATATCAAAGTATAAATGCGGTTATTAAGACTTACAAGGAACGACCGGCAATTACTATCTCTCGAATTGGATACTCCATCTCTATTAAATAGCCCATCGCGTCACTCATGTGCTCTGGGCTTGGCTTTTTGGACTTATCAACCTCTGAACTGCCTTCCTTGTACATGGTCTGCTCAAAGGAGACGATCATATTCTTTAATGATGGATCAACATATAATCTAATATTGCCGTTTGCATCAAGCAACATTCGATTGACGGCGTTTATCCTGTCTACAACCTTTGGGTGCTTGCTATGATACTTTAATCGATCAAAGCCTCTCTGACGAAATATATCGAAGTTTGACTCCCCTCTTGTGGAGTGACGACTAACACCACTGGGGTCAGGGTAAATAGTCGCATCCTTCATTCGTCTCCAATATCGTCTCTCAAGCTCATCACAGACCTCAACCGTATTTGAGTTCTTCATGAAGATCTCATCGACAGCCCAAATCTCACCATTGGGCTGTGGCTGCAAGATGACAGAGCACATTGGGTCTACATTAAAATCCTGACCAACCCAAACAGGCAAATTTGGATTGTAAGGACATGACTTCACATGCTTCTTTCGATTGAAGGCATAGTAGACTCGACCGGACATTGTTTCGAAAGAAGCCAAGAACTCCTGTCGGAACGTCCTTTCATCCATATCCTCTTTTGCGGCTTCTATCTCCTCAATTGGTATAAACGGAGAATCGATTGTTGGAAACTGCCATGACGCCCAGTCTCTTTTGTGGATGTCTTGCCCATTTTCATAGACATCGTAGAGATTGTTGTAGCCTTTTGGGGTGCCCAAAAACATAGCACCACCGCGATCCTTAGCGAGGGTGGGCCTCAATACAGCTGACCACGTATCAGGCTTCATGTCCTGAAATTCATCCATCACAACATGATAGAGACCGACGCCACGCAAGCTGTCTGGGTCGTCACTGCCTTTGCACTCTATCCTTGAACCGTTGATCAGCTTCAGGATCAGATCGGTCTCGTGTGGCTTTCCTTTGATCCACTTCTTGGGGATCGCCTCTTTCAGCTCTTCCCACATGATCTGCTTCGCCATCCTGTAAGACGGAGCCACATACCATACCTTTGATCTAGGTCTTTGAGCCTTCTGAGTAAGAATAGATCTCGAAAGAGCCGTTTTTCCGAAACGACGCCCAGCAACAACCACCTTGAAGCGTCTGTGATCATTGAAGACCAAAGCTTGCTTAGGGTGTAGTTGATTGACTCGGAGAGGCTCTACCTTCTTTACAGAGGCTCTCTTTATCGTTGGGATTCTGGGCTTTAAAAGAGTATCAAACTCAGTATCGAGATCAAGAGCCTCCAATGACATTCGGGTCTCTCATCTCTTCTTCATATTGAGCCTTCTGTTCGGCTCTAACTCGCTCTATGTCCTCTACGGTCATTTCACGATAGACCAACTCTGGAACATCACCCTCTTCTTCGTCCTCATGATTCAGACCTAGGATGTCCTTGACCAGATCCCAGTCGTTCTTCATGCCCTTGCCTGCTTCTACCAGCGCTTTCAGTTCGCCATAGATAACATGAAGTTTCTTCTTCTCTTTCAAGGTAGTGATAATGAGACGCAATCGCGTATCTTGTACCAACTGCACCCCTTTCAGCGATTTGGTCATGATGTCAGAGGCCATTCTTGAATACTCTTCCATCTGCTCTTCTTTGAAATCCTTGACCTCTGCCCTGGCTATGGTCTGGACTTCTTTCTTATCGCTTCCTTTGGTCTCACCCTCCTTTCTAAACCTTGGAGCGAACTTGCTTTGTGGCAAACCAACCTTCTCTGAGATCTGCTGCGCTGTGTGCTCACCTAGCCTCCACAGCAAAACTGCCTCTTGATAAGCTTTCTCTTGCTCTTCTTTATTCATCGACCACATCTCTAATTGCTTCGTAATCAACCGACTCGTAACCATCTGGCGTTACATAAATGAGTCTTCTCCATCTCTTATCCCTGAAGTGTGTGTCTCCCTTCATTACCAACCCATGCTTGACCAGCGCTCTCAGACTGAACTGCATGGACTCTTTGGTTGTCTTGTAAGGTACGCCCTCTACAAGCTGATCAATGTCACACGGGAAGTCCTCTCTCCTGTAGAACTCGATCAGGGTTCGCATTATCTGCTGTTGTTTTCTTGTTAAGGCGCGCATCTAACAAATCCAACCTCAATTTCTCATCAGGTTTCTGCAAATCAAATGCCCAAAGCGGCAGTCTTTCCGGCAATTCTCTTCCGAGATCTGGATTCTCCCAGATACCGTAAACAGGGGTGGCAAAGGCAAGCTGCTGTATCTCCTTCAGAACCTCTGAGATGGGCAAACTCTCTATTCTGGACATACCTTTGGTTGTGTTCTTCCCGGTCTTTTCTTTCGTTGAGCACCGATAGTAGAAATCCTGCATCTCTTTGATCATTACCTCTTTCAGCTTAGGAGGCATATCGTTCAACTCTCTCATGATCATCTCATGATCGGCAGGATGAGACTCAAAGTGCTCTCTAAACCATCTGAAGCCTCTCTCGTAGTTCACGGGCTTCCTCAGATTGCCATGTCTAAAGCCAGCTTTGAGATCAAACGGGTTAAACTTAGACATGGATGACTGAATCTCCATGTACCGCTTACCTTCCAGTCTCATTGCCAGATTAACCATTCGATAGCTCACACCAACACCTCGATACAGCGTATCGGTGACGATTCTGGAAGCTCGTCTGAAGTGCTTGTTCAGATAATTGGCCCTAGCGGTGTTTGAAAAATTAGTCTCTCGCCCAGGCTTCAACTTTGGGAACATTTCGTGTCTTGGCGCTAAAAGAAGCCCCACTGCATTGGACACGATAACCCCAACCAACTCACCATCCGCAGTGAGACAATTCCAGTATCTTGGCCCAGCAGGAAGATTGACAGCTTTATAGTGGAGGTCACTGAGCGCTATCCAGTCATCCTGCGTTCCCTGACCGACAGTCATACCTTCCATCAATGAGAAATTAGGCTTGTTCTCTCTCTGATAGACAATGCAGCTGTCTTCCCAACTCGTCTCATTGTCCATGCGAGCGATCCACCTCTATCTTGTTCCTGAATCGCTTCTCAATGTAGATGGTCGGAGCCAATTCCTGAATCATGTCTTTGTGCGTTGTCGCCACAATAAGCGTCTTATTGTTCTGTCTGGCGAACTTTTGAACGTTAAAAGCGACAACTTTTGCCGTAATTCGATCCAAAACTGCACCAAATTCGTCCGCAACCCACATATCTGCATCAGAATTCAGAAGAAGGGCCATCTTAAAGCGATATAGCTGACCATCAGACAATTCAGAAGGACATCGAATAAAAAGGTAAGCATCGTTAAGTCCAGCCATGTTAAGGATCTTAATGGCTTCGTCTGTTGATTGGCCGACTTGATTAATAATTGGTCTTTCGTCATAGCTCACATCATCTATATCTGCCACTGAATTTAAGCCAGACATTGAAGCATACTGGCTGGCCAAATCTCTCAACAATAATGACTTTCCAGAGCCACTCTGTCCAGATATATAGACAATATCGCCTTGCTGTAGATCAACATCGAAATTATCGTAGATGACGAACTCTCTAGCCTCAAGGCCCAATCCGAACGCTTCTGCAACCTCAAGAACTCGATCAGACCGCTTAACTCGGGTCTGAAAGCGCTTATTGATTGTGAATCTGATGGTGTCGATTACTTCGCTCATAAGCCGAGTGTTTCTCTGATGTATTGATGTAGCGCTTCTGCGCCTTTATCTCCAGTCTCTGACTCTGCAACCATCAGCAGTCGTTTTAATGACCGCTGCTGTGTCGTGTTGGTCTTGGAGAAACCAAGCGTCCTTGTGACAGACATGCCGTTGAACTCTAAGTCGTCCTCAGAGTCGATCAGTCCTTGCGTGTCTCCAGCAGCAGCATCTATTTGGCTCGCTAGATCGCTCGATAGAGCGCTCACATCAAGCTCTCCCATGTCCTCCAGAGAGAACTGCAACTCACGATCATTGAAGTAAAGGCTCATATCCAAGCCATCACCCATCAGCTCCGTCAATTCCATCGTAAGGATGTTGGCGTCGTTACCGCCTTCGGCAACCCTGTTGTGAGCTAAGCGATAGGCTTTGACTTCTGATTCTGACAGACCCTCTATGACAACAACCGGAATTCTGTCCAATCCCAATTGCTTTGCGGCCATCCAACGTCCATGACCATTAACAATCGTACCGTCCTTTGTGACCTCAACGGGGTTCGCTTTCCAACCAAAGTTCTTGATCGACTCGACAATGCCGTTGATCTGCTCTTCAGGGTGTCGCTTTGCATTACGCTCGTAAGGCTTTAGCTCTTCCGTTGACCATAGCTGAAATCCTGGCTCTTCAACCTCGCTCATCATTGCCATTTTCATCGTCATCCGCCCATAGTAAGTGAACTAGCGCATCGCCTGCATTGGTCAGGTCATCGGCTTCAAGGAACTTCTGTTCGTGCTTGGTCTTGGTAATCAATTCTGATATATCTTCGGCATCATCCATTGTTACTTTAAATCGCAGTATCTGATGCGTCTTTGAGGGTGCTGGCACATCCAAGTCGAGAAGGTCGGATTCTACGTCTAAGTTTTCTAGTTCCTTTAAGGCATCATCCATAGTAATATGAGACATAAAGTCTGCCAACTCAGCTTCATCTATGGGGAGAACAGAGATCAGCTCCTCGGCAGTACCCATCTCACCATCAGCTAAGAGACGCGCTAATGCCTCAAGATTGTCATCACCATACCTTGCATTGTCTATCTGGCCGATTCTCTTCGCTTGACCGTCATCGACTGTCCCTAAATTGACGACCGGGACGTCTGCAAGTTTCATGTCAATCGCCGCTTTTACGCGATGTTCGCCGCCGATGATCTCCAAGTTTCCAACGCTGTTCTCTCTGACCAGCACTGGCTTGAAGAAGCCATCCTTCTCTATCGAAGCCCTAATCTTGTCCTGATTAACAGGGTCAACAACGTTCGGGTTCCAAGAGTTAGCAACCAACTTTGAGGGGTCAATGTGCTCTATTTGAATGTCTGACATTACCTTCTCTTTAGATTGAATATTGTTTAATTGATCATTCTAACCTTACATGGGCATTTTTGCCACTGGAGAGATAATGAAGAAAGAAGTCGTCACCATTCTACACAACGCCACAACGGCAAAACTCCATGAGCCATCCAAAGAACTCAGGAGGCTGATAAGCGACATGCTGTCTTATCAGATCAAAGATATGGGAAACACTGGGTCCACCTGGGATGGCTATTCCACTTTTTTCGTCGCAAGAAACAATACATTTCCCGCAGGTTTTGCTCGTCTCATCAGAAGCAAACTACAGACGCTTGGTCATGTCGTACTGCTCAAATCCAAAGATATGCCAGAGCCTCTTGGTCCAGAGTTTCCAAAGGTCGATGACTTCCACGATGACTCAAGATACGACTACCAAATGCAGACAGTTAATCGACTGCTCAAATTTGGTGGAATGATCGCACAGATAGCCACTGGCGGTGGCAAAAGCAGAATCTTCAAGCTCTGCGCCTCCAGAATACAGCGTCCGACGCTGTTCATCACCACCAGAAAAACTCTCATGTATCAGATGGCAGAAGCCTTCGAAAGAGACATGGGCGTCAAGGTTGGATTCCTTGGAGATGGCAAGTGGTCTCCAAACAAGAGAGGCGTCAACTTCGCTATCGTCGATACGCTGGCCACCAGAATAAAAGACATCGACCCAGAAGAAGAGGTCCAGAAGGAGCTGGATAGACACTACAGAAAGGTCGAAAAGAAAGTAGAAGCCGAGATGAGGAAAGCAAAGCTACCCTATAAGCCAGCACTCATACGATCTCTACCCAGATCCGCCAGAGAAAAAATCAACGGTAAGATGGAATCAATCAGGGCCAAATTTCCGATCAACTCCAAAAAGATGTCTATTGAGGTAGAAGACAGAATCAGGAATCACAACGCCAGAGCCAAAGCAATCCGAGATCTGCTGGAAGGCGTCGATTTCCTGTGTCTTGAGGAGGCGCATGAGGTCTCAGGTGGTGAATACTTTGAGATCGCACAAGCCTGCAAAAACGCCAGATACAGACTGGCGCTAACTGCCACCCCTTTCATGAAGCAAGACGAACAAGCCAATATGCGTCTCATGGCTGCAACTGGACCTATCGGCATCCAAGTCACCGAGAAGCAGCTCATTGACACTGGAATACTTGCCAAACCTTACTTCGTCTTCCGATCCTCCCCACAAGCCAAAGGTGTACATAGAGGGACTGCCTATCAGACTGCATACGCAAAAGGCATTGTCGAGAACGAAGGAAGAAACAAGATTATCGTCAAAGAAGTAAAACGGGCAGTAAATGCCGGCGTTTCTTGCCTAATCCTCATCCAGCGTCTTGACCACGCTGACATCCTTTATAGTCTCTTGAAATCTTCAGGAATTAAAGTAAAATTACTCTCTGGAAAAGATGATCAAACAACCAGAAAGGCAACACTGGATGCACTGGAGCGAAAGACCATAGATGTGATCATCGGCTCTACGATACTCGATGTGGGCGTCGATGTGCCCAGCATCGGCATGATCGTCATCGCTGGGGCAGGTAAGGCAGAGGTAGGACAGAGACAACGCATAGGTCGTGGTCTCAGAGCAAAGAAGAAGGGCGCGAACATCGCTTTCATCCTAGAGTTCTACGATCCGGGCAATAATCATTTGGTCCGTCATTCCAGAGAAAGACGTCGCATCATTGACGAAACCCCAGGCTTTAAAGAAGGAATAGTGAGTGAATTCCCTTACGATCTGCTCGATTAAAGATTGCAAAGAACTGCACTACGCCAGAGGCTATTGTCACAAGCACTACATGGGAAAGCGTAGAAGAGGCGAACTTGAGACAGTTGGCAACTCGAAGAAGCCGCTGATTGACCGAATTAAGCACAAATGCGCACCAGTCAATGAAAACGGATGCGTTTTGTGGACCGGAAACAGAAATCGAGGCGGACTTGCCATCATCAAGGTAGAAGGGAGGGGCAAACTTGTAGCAGAGGCACTATGGGAGATAAATAAAGGCGAAATACCAGAAAACATGACCGTTCGTCACATCTGTGACAGAGGTCATGAGGGCTGTGTAAGCCCACATCATCTGTATCTTGGTCACAAAAAGCAAAAGAAGATAAAAGAACCCTCTGATGGCAACAAAAAGCTGACAGAGGACCAAGTTTTGGAGATACGCGAGAGAAGAGAAGACTTCGAAACCAGAGAAAAACTGGCAGAAGAGTTTGACGTCGATGTCAGCACCATCACCGACATCACAAAACGCAGAACTTGGAGACACATATGAGCGAAGTAACCGAAAGTACCGAAGAAAAGCAACGTGGTCGAGGACGTCCGCTGATTGGAGAAGCCCCACTGTCTTCCATTGAGCGAAATCGACGCTACCGAGAGAAGAGCATGAAGGAAGGCGTGCTGGAAATCAGCATACGCATTCAGAATCCAGAGGCAGTTAAGCTATTCCTTGAACTACAGATGGAGTTCGGTGAAAGCAGGGCTGCGCTGGGCAGGAGGCTGATCGAGGAGAGTCTGGTTGGAAGAGCAGCGCAATCAAATTAGGTCAGAACTTGACCCTCTGACCCCTTTTCTATAGATTGGGGTTGTCAGGACAACCCCCGTTACTCCTGCTTTGGCGCTCATTTGAGCGCCTTTTTTTGTATCAATTGTGCTTCACGCACACATTCCAGATATAGAACCTCTGTGTGCCGCCGGTCCCTTGATTGTGAACCAAAGCACGATGTCCATTTCTGGTTGCGGTGAGATTCCAAGGTCTGAACTCATGCACATGAAAGTTAGAGACAACCGGACCTGTCCATCCATGCCCAATTGCTTCCCAACCATCCGTGCAGTAGCTATAAACGTAACCGAGTTGACCTGGGGCCAATTCAACCCAATTGGTCCGATGCTCCTTCCTAATCACATCGCCTGATGAGGTCGTCACAACTGATTCGCAAACCGATACGTTCGTGCCTTCCACAACCTGCTTAATAGCAAAGCCATTCGGGCATCCTGTATCCAGTGCCTCATTGATCAGATCAACTTCTGCTTGTAGCTGTGCAATCAACAAACGATTGTTGGAAATCAGGCTTCGCAAAGTCGCAAGCTCTGTGTCGTTCTCGCCATCATGCAAGGCAATCTCGGTCTCTAAATCAAGAACGTCCTGCTCTAAGGATGCAATCGCCGCTGTGTTAACCACAATCTGCGCTTCGTTATCCTCTGCCATTTCTCGGACCTCTTCAAGACCCTGTTCTAGCGTCTTCAGATTGTCCTCGATTAGCCTAAATGGCTTACCGTTTGGCAGTCCTTCTTTGGGTGCGGAATACGACATATTGATGCCAACTGACAGCATCGTCAAAATAACCAGTGTTAAGATCTTC
>Ga0255039_10000850_pt1 | contig 9950 bp, 8 predicted proteins | sample BC1_12_1_MG_FD_181713 | JGI IMG/M metagenome (GOLD analysis project Ga0255039, IMG submission 181713) | Seawater microbial communities from Strait of Georgia, British Columbia, Canada - BC1_12_1 | ecosystem: Environmental > Aquatic > Marine > Strait | place: Canada: British Columbia | collected... | reverse complement strand
TACCATCTTTACTGTATTGCCCTGCACCTTTACCTGAAAAATCGTTTACCTGAATACCGGTATGAAACCCATTTCGGTGGGGCTTTTTATATTTTCTTAAGAGGTATTGATCAAAACCAGGGACCAGGTCACTCCATTTTCTACGACCTTCCTGACCCCTCCATGATAGAAAATTTTACGGAAACGCTTCTTGCAAAAAGCAGCTAGCTGAAATTAAGAATCCACAACACCATGACACTTGGAATAACTCATACGAATAAGAGCCACCAGGCAATACTTTCAGATACTAATCTGTTTTCAAGCCTTGATATCCACTTTGCCAATTTCATAGCAAGGTTGGCGCAAACTAACTCCCCTGGAGTTCCCCTGGCTGCTGCACTTGTCAGCTACAAGACAGGTGAAGGCAACATCTGCCTTGATCTTGCAGAGTACGCAGGAAAGGTTCTTCCCCTAAACTCCCATGAAGATGTCTCTGAACAATTTGTCTGCCCGGCTTTTTCTGACTGGGCCGAGCAACTCATGAAGAGTGGCCTGGTCGGACATGGCCAGGGAAACACACCCCTTGTTCTTGACCTTGGAGGCAGACTGTATCTGCGCCGCTACTGGGAGTACGAAAAATCTATTCTCCATTTCATTCAAGAACGGGCAAAAACTGTTTTACCTGATATAAATTACCCCAGGCTTACAAGGGATGTACAGAAGCTTTTCAAGCCGCCTTCCCCTGGAAAAACTGACTGGCAGAAAATTGCAGCCATAATGGCAGCCACACGTTCATTCAGTGTTATCAGCGGAGGCCCCGGCACTGGCAAAACTTCCACCGTTGCCAAAATTCTTGCCCTGTTGCTCGGTCAGTATGAAGACAAACAAAAATTGCGCATACTATTAGGTGCCCCAACGGGAAAGGCTGCTTCCCGGCTACAGGAAGCAATTATCTCAACAGATTTATTGCAAAAAACAATAGAGCTGCCCCAGGCCACCACACTGCATCGAATGCTGGGGACCATACCCCATTCTCCATATTTCAGACATAATACTGAAAATCATCTTGCTGCGGATGTCATAGTAATTGATGAAGCTTCCATGGTTGATCTGCCTTTGATGGCAAAACTCATGCAGGCAGTGCCAGATTCAGCAAGGCTTATTCTTCTTGGCGACAGACACCAGTTAGCCTCTGTGCAGCCAGGCTCAGTTCTTGGTGATATCTGCCGCTCAGAAGTTATGAACTGTTTTTCCAACACATTCTGCCAGCAAACTTTGGAGCTCTCGGTCGAAATCCTTCCACCTGCATCGAAGTGCACCATAAAAATACCTTCTCCTGGTTTACAGGATTCGTTTGTTGAACTCGTTGAAAATTACAGATTTTCAAATGAAAGCGGAATAGCCAGACTCAGTAAGGCTGTAAAAGCGGGAGATGAAGATGGAGCCTTGGATCTACTGCTTGCAGAAGAAAACAACCAGGTTTCCTGGTCAGAAATTCCTGCCTCAGCAGAACTTGAGAGAAAGTTGCAAGGCTGGTCCGGATTTTCCCAGTATGTTTCAATGCAGCATACTCGGGAACCAGAGGATTGTTTTGCAGTTATGGACAGTTGCCGTATCCTCTGCGGTCTTCGTAGCGGGCCGTATGGTATGCAAAAAATAAATACCATTTTGACGCATCAGTTTGCCAGCGGCAACCTTTCCAAAACAAATTCTTTGAAGCGTGAGCGTGCACCCTCTTTTCTGGCAGGACAGCCCGTTATGGTTACCCAGAATGACTACACTCTTCAGCTTTTCAACGGAGATGTCGGAATTGTCCTGCCGGATCCAAACAGGGAAGACGCACTGCGAGTTTATTTCAGGGAAGAATCAGGGACCCTCAGGGGTATTGCCTTACCCCTGCTTCCTGCCCATGAAACGGTTTTTGCCATGACGGTCCATAAGAGCCAGGGATCGGAATTTGACAGGGTGCTGCTCATTCTGCCGGACCAGGATTCCCCTCTCCTGACAAGGGAGTTACTCTACACAGCTATTACAAGAGCCAGAGAAAAGGTTGAAATCTGGGGCAGGAAGGATGTGTTTTGCCGGGCAGTAAAACGACAGATTACACGAACATCGGGACTGGCAGAAACACTCTGGGGGAACGACATTTAATAATTAAGCTGCAATCTCACCAGCTATAATTTCTTCAAGAGATCGTTTTGGTACATGGTGGATCTGATCTGCATCACGCCAATATTTTATGTCTCCTTCCGGCTTACGTTTATCAAGAAAAACCTTTTCCACAGCCCTTCCCAAGGCTAAGACCATAAGAATCCGTAAATGCCCTTCAACAGCAAGCACATCTTTGAGCCCAGGTGAAAATGAAGCTATGCGGCAGCCCCCCAATCCCTTTTCAGCAGCACCAAGTAATATGTTCTGGGTTGCAATGCCCAGGTCACACTCTGCCTCATTGCTCAAACTGGTGTCGAGTAAACAGATTATGTATGCTGAGGGCCTTTCCCCTTCTTCCGGGCCTGGCCAGTCCTTTAAATACCCCGCCCAGAACAGATGCGGGAAAATTTGTGCATTAAAAACAGGTGCATTGACCAACATATATTTTAACGGCTGAACATTTCTTGCAGATCCTCCCAGGCGCGCCAGATCAACAAAAGACTTCAATATCTCCATATCAATTACTTCCTCCTGCTGAAAGCGCCTGAAACTCCTTGTTTTACGCACCAGATCATAAAGCATTATTTAATCCTCCCTGCATATTGTTTCAAACTTGAGGCAATCAAGCTTATTCTTAGAAAACATTCTATCAGAGACAGGAACTTTTATAGTTTATCGTAATTTCATAAATTATTTTAAAAAAATAATTTCTTCCCTTGTAAAATTGCCTAATAAGTTGTTTTAATTAATACAGATACCTGTTTTGCAGAGGATTTATTCAATACTTCGAAGTTTTCTTTTAAACCTGTTGGCCATGCCGTAACAATGCAGTGAAAATATTATGGGTGATGTAATACAATTTATACGATGGCAGGACATAGTTGATATTCTGCTGGTATCGTTCATCATCTACCGCACCATTCTTCTCATACGCGGAACCAGAGCAGTACAGATGCTCATCGGCATCGCTGTACTTATCGTTATTTATTTCGGGGCCCGTGAACTTGAACTACTCACACTCAATTGGTTGCTCCGTACCCTTTTGAGTTCAATTTTCCTCATCACAATTATCGTTTTTCAAAGAGATATCAGGCGGGCACTCACCCAGGTTGGCAAAACACCATTCTACAAGACCTACGACGATGCCTTGCAAAACACCATTCAGGTTATTGTAGCCAGTGCACGCTACCTTTCCAGACGCAGGATTGGCGGACTCATCGTCATTGAAAGGGAAACCGGTTTAAGAGATTACGTTGGATCCGGGCACAGAATTGATGCCAGACTCACAACGGAACTGCTTGTGAGCCTTTTTCTACCCTCCTCACCTCTCCATGACGGCGGGGTAATCATCCATAACGACCGTATTCATACTGCTGGCTGCCTCCTGCCTTTGACCAAGAATCCCTATATCAACAAACGTTACGGCACCAGGCATCGGGCTGCTATTGGACTTTCTGAGGAAACGGATGCTGTTATAGTGGTTATCTCGGAGGAAACCCAGGAAATTTCACTGATCCAACACGGTTCTATAACGACTATCTCAGATGAAACGATTTTACTGAATAAACTTGAAGAAATATTTATACCACGGGAATCTCAGCCACAACTATGGAAAAACTGGTTCGCCAAATAATTGACAATCTTACATCTGTGCCAAGACCGAAAAACTGGGCCCTGATGCTCCTGTCTTTCTTCTTCGCTCTTTTTCTCTGGTATTTTGTAGTTGGTGAGGACAAGGTGGACATGAATGTCACCATACCGGTGGAAATTGTCAATCTTCCACGTGACCTGGTTATTTCCAACCAGTTCAAAAAGCAGCTTGAAGTAACCATAAGCGGCCAACGCAGCCTTATTCGGGCTTTGACTGAACAACATATCAGCAGGTCCATCGATCTTTCAGATGCAACCCCGGGAACAGTAGTTAAACAGAATCAGCCTGACTCCATTAAACTTCCCCGCGGCTTGTCCATTTTACGAATCCAGCCTCCGACTCTTACTCTTTTACTTGATCAACTTATTCAGAAAGAATTGTCTATCAAGCCTATCCTTGTCGGTAAAGTTGATAAGGATTACATGCTGGGCTCAGTAATCCCTGACCCACCGACTCTGGAAATAAGCGGCCCCCAGGCTGTTCTGGGAAAGGCTCAAATATTGAATACCATCCCCATAGATATCAATGGCATGAAACAGTCCACTGTCAAACAGGTTCCACTTGACTTGCAGCCGGAGATCGCAGATCTCATTGGCGAACCGATTGTGGGCGTCAGAATAAATATAGTTGAACTGAAAAAGGAAGTTAAACTTTCAGACATTCCTGTGGAATTTGACCATACTGGCGGCAAAGAAACAGAGACCATTTACCAGATCAAACCTCCAACTATCACTATTACTGCTGAAATCCCTCAACGAATGATCCAGAAACCAGGCGAATTAAAAAATCTTTTCCAGGCAAAAATTATCCCTGAAACCCTGAAGAACAGCACTTTGAAACTCAAAGTTCAGGTTGATGCCCCCCCACAAGTTAAAATTCTTTCAGTGTCGCCAGATACAGTGACTCTTGAAATTAACGAGACCAGAAAACTGAAAATCAAGAAATGAGAAAACTTTTTGGAACAGACGGGGTGAGGGGAGTTGCCAACACCTACCCCATGACAACTGAAATAGCCATGCAACTCGGCAGGGCTATAGCCTTTCTGGTAAAACAGCAGAAAACAGGCAGTGAGCATAGCCCAAGGATCGTTATTGGTAAGGACACACGCCTGTCAGGTTATATGATTGAGAATGCCCTGGCCTCTGGAATTTGCTCCATGGGTGTTAATGTTCTTCTGGTGGGGCCTCTCCCGACTCCCGGCATTGCCTTTATAACTACTGGCATGAGAGCCGATGCCGGGGTAGTAATTTCGGCATCGCACAATCCCTTTCAGGACAATGGCATCAAAATCTTTTCAAAAGACGGCTTTAAACTCCCGGATGGAGAAGAAGCTATTATTGAGGATCTCATCTTCTCAAAAAAAATGGACTCCCTGCGGCCCGTTGCTGAAGAAGTAGGCAAGGCTGCCCGAATTGATGACGCCAAGGGCCGCTATATAGTTTTTCTTAAAAACACCTTTCCCAAGCGTTACACCCTGGATGGCATTCATATTGTGCTCGACTGCGCCCATGGGGCCACGTACGGCGTAGCGCCCCATGTTTTCGAGGAACTGGGCGCCAAAGTAACCAGCATCGGGGTACAACCGGACGGCAAGAATATCAACCATGAATGCGGAGCGCTGCACCCCGAAGTTATGGCAGAAATGGTCCGCAATGAAGGAGCAGACCTTGGCATCGCACTGGATGGTGATGGTGATCGGCTCATAGTATCTGATGAGCAGGGTAAAATTGTTGATGGCGATCAAATAATGGCCATATGCGCAGAAGAAATGATTGGGCGGCAAAAACTTGCACAAAACACTCTGGTAGCAACCGTGATGAGCAATATGGGACTGGAAGTTGCCATGGAGCGCATGGGAGGAAAACTTGTCCGCACCCAGGTCGGTGACCGTTATGTTGTAGAGGAAATGCTGCGCAACAAATATAACTTTGGCGGAGAACAGTCAGGCCATCTCATTTTTCTCAAACATAATACGACAGGCGACGGCATACTTGGCGCTCTGCAACTCCTTGTTGCCATGAAGAAAAAAGAACGCCCCCTTTCAGAACTCACACAGATAATGGAACCTTTCCCCCAGGTACTCAAAAATGTCCGCATCACCCGGAAAATTGCTTTAGACCAGATATCCGGATTCTCAAAGAAACTTATAACCATAGAAGAAAGCCTTGGCACCAAAGGCCGCATCCTGATACGTCCATCCGGAACTGAACCGGTCATCAGGGTCATGATAGAAGGTGAAGATGAAAAACTTATAGACGAAATGGCCTGTGAACTCTGCGATTTTATCGCAAAGCAGACTGGTTGCTGAAACTACAAATTCCGGATGTTCTCCCCTGACACAGTTATAAGCCTTTTTTTTCGAGCCACATGAACTGGTATTTCGCTTCCGCCGAATCAGGGGCAATTTCTAGAATCTTGCTGTAGGTTGTGCGAGCCTCATTATAATCCTTACGTTGCATCTGCAATTTTCCCAACCGATCAAGCGCACGAAGATATTTCGGTTCAATTTCCAGGGCCTGCACATATGCTGCAAGTGCCCCTTGTTCATCATCCTTTATTTCATATGCTACTCCCTCATCGGTATATGAATGGCTGAAATCAAAGGGCTTGATGATCTGTTGGTGAACGAGCATAAATCCCAGCACCAATATTACAAAACTTGCAGCGAGTTTTTCCCACTGCCCCATGTTGAAAATCTTGTTACCCAGCAAAACCAGCAGCAATGCAGTCCAGGCCCCCAGCCATCCCTGCTCGACAATCGTGCTGGCCCAGCGATCATAACCACCAAGATCACCGGGCAGAACACCAAAGAAAGGACTGCTTTTATAAATTGCTGCGATATGAAGGAAACGGAGCAAAAAAGCCAGGACAAAGATTACAACCGCCCATATCAGTATTCTCTGTCATTTGGCTTCTTGCATGTGGGTTGCTTCACTTGATTTTCCAACAGTCTCACCATAGCCCTGATGGAGAAATCTCTATTTTCTGAAAATCTTCTTTGGCCAGAATTTCATCATCCTGCATCATTCCGGGGCAGTTTCAAATCTGTCCCCTTTTCGGCAATCAAGAACAACATCCACTACGCCTTAATACTTTCCATGGCTTTACGGAAACCTTCTGCTGACCGTTCAATGACTGAGTCATCAACACAGAAAGCAAGTCTGAAATATCCAGGTGCCCCAAAGCCCCTTCCGGGTACGGCAAGAATTTTCTGGTCCTTCAGCCTGCTGACAAACTCAACATCATCCGCAATCGGGGATTTTGGAAAGACATAGAATGCACCCCTGGGTGGCATAAATTCATAACCGGCATCTGCAAGAATCCTGCAAAATATTTCCCGCCGTCTTGTGTAAATTGAGTTGTCTACTGAAGCACCCTGCAGTTCAGCTACAACACGCTGCATCAAAGCAGGAGCATTTACAAATCCCAAAATGCGGTTTGCCAGGGTAAGCGCCCCGGTCAGTGGCAGCTTTTCATCAATTTCCGGATGCAGGGCTATATAACCGATCCTTTCACCTGGCAGGGAAAGATCCTTTGAATAGGAAGAGACCACTATGCTGTTAGAATAAGCCTGCATGATACTTGGCACATCATTGTTATCAAAGACGATCTTGCGGTAAGGCTCATCAGCGATAAGAAAGATGGTGCTGTTATTTTTCTGTGAAGCCGTGGTTAAAACTTTCCCCAGTTCAGCGAGGGACTCACGGGAATAAATCTGTCCTGTCGGATTATTGGGGCTGTTAATGATGATAGCCTTGGTTTTTTCGTTGATAGCCGCTTCAATTGCCCCCAGGTCGAGATCAAAGGAATCGTCTGTAGAAACTACCTTGCTTACACCTCCATGGTTGTCGATATAGAACTTATACTCCACAAAAAAAGGCGTCAGGATAATGACCTCATCTCCAGGGTCAAGCAAAGCCTTCAACGTTACATTAAGCCCTCCGGCAGCTCCGCAAGTCATGAGCATTTCATCTGCGGAAAGGGTTACACCCTGTTCTTTAGAAATCCTTGCCGCCACTGCTTCCCGGACAAAAGGGTACCCCCCGTTCGGCATATAGGCATGGGATCCGGGGATATCCTTTTGGGCAAGATCAACAAGTGTTTTCTGGAACTCGGGAGGAGGACTCAGATCGGGGTTTCCGAGGCTGAAATCAAAGACATTTTCAGCACCAAATTCTGCCTTCATCCTCGCTCCCTCTTCAAACATCTTGCGAATCCAGGACGAACTTTGGGCAAACTCATTCATCTTTTTTGAAATAGACATTTTTTTCTCCAATAGATTCTTATTTTAGCAAAGTATTATGGTCAAAATTCTATGACACAAAATTAAAATTTATCTAATTATCATCTTTAATAGCAAAAACGCGGCTGTTTTCCAATGCCAAGTGCTCAGATCATTCTTTTTCAATTATTGGCCGAATCGCAAAAAGTCATGGGATGGTTAAGCAGCTAAGCGTAGACAGCGAAAATTTTGATATACAAGGAACAGTGCGTTTTTTGCGACGCCATCAATTATTGAGCGAATTTTCTTTTCAGATATTCATAAGCATTATTGATCTCTTTCATTTTTTCTTCACCAACTTTCCTGAACTCCTCTCCAAGGTGGGCGACCTTGTCCGGATGATATTGCATACTCAGTTTACGGTAAGCGCTCTTTATTTCAGAAAAATCGGCCCCGGGGGAAAGTCCAAGGATTGCATAATATTTATCCTCAACAGTTTCTCCAGCTGGTGCACCCCCTCCCCTGTACCCGGCTTTATATTTTGCTTCAGTGCTTCTCTGCTCATAGGCGGAAATCCCAAGATATTCCCCAATATTCCTGACCAGCTGCAGCTCTGAATCCAACACCTTTTCATTGGAATACAAAACCTGGTAGATCAACTCCAACAAAATAAGCCGGTGCTCATAGGCAAATTTCTGCCTGAATTCCTGCAACAATGACTCAATGCTTACGGTAGAGGCAAGTGCCTCTTTGATCAACTCTTTGACCCAGTAAAGCTGGTTCTGCGAATAATGCAGGTTGTACTGGAAAAAATGTCGAATTGTTTTAACTTCATCCCTGGTCACCGTACCGTCAATCTGTGCTACCTTGACCAGGATATTAACCAGAAGAAAGACGAAGGTGTTGTGGGTTTCTGTTTGGGACTTCTCATAGGCGCTTACCTGGCGCTTCATATAATAAGTGAAGGCCCAAAAGGCTGCTATACCGCTGAACAGTAAAAAAAGAACACCAAAGACTATCAGGCCGAGAAACTCGAATAACAACGGAGCTCCACCAGTGATAAAAATCAGCAGAAGAATAAGCAGAAAGCAGCCACCACAACCGGGCTGTTCATGTCGTCGATATTCCATTGTTTTTCAGTCAGCAGTAATCGTATTTTTCAGAAGATCTTTTTTCGTGTTATAGTTGCGGCTCGGATCCATTTGCAAAGAGTGCCTCGATAAATTCCCGTGGATCAAAATTGCGCAGGTCCTCAAGTTGCTCACCGATGCCAATAAACCTGATCGGGATCTGAAAATCATGGGAAATATTCACCACAATCCCACCCTTTGCCGTACCGTCAAGCTTGGTAAGGGTCAACCCTGTAAGACCAACTGCCTCATTAAAAAGCTTGGCCTGGGAAATACTGTTCTGGCCAGTAGTTGCATCAAGAATAAGCATAATCTCATGGGGGGCGCCAGCCATTTTTTTGGAGATCACCCGCTTGATCTTTTTGAGTTCCTCCATCAGGTTTACCTTTGTATGCAGCCGGCCGGCAGTATCAACCAGTATGACATCAAAATTTTTGGAGGCCGCATAATCCAGTGCATCATAAATAACAGAGGAGGGGTCAGCACCATGCTCTTTTGCCACCACCTCCACACCCACTCGTTCACCCCATATCTTTAACTGGTCAATGGCTGCTGCCCGAAAAGTATCTGCAGCCACCAGCAGAACACTCTGACCGGAATTCACAAACTTGTTGGCTATTTTACCAATTGTAGTTGTCTTCCCCACCCCGTTTACCCCAACCACCATGATGACAAAAGGTCCCTCTTCAACCATTTTCATGCCTGCATCATCATATCCTTCAAAGAAGGCCAGAATCCTCTCCTTCAGGGCCAACTTTAATGCCCCGGAATCCTTAAGCTCCTGTCTTGACACCCTGGAACGGATTTCATCAAGCAG
>Ga0255039_10000848_pt1 | contig 9964 bp, 6 predicted proteins | sample BC1_12_1_MG_FD_181713 | JGI IMG/M metagenome (GOLD analysis project Ga0255039, IMG submission 181713) | Seawater microbial communities from Strait of Georgia, British Columbia, Canada - BC1_12_1 | ecosystem: Environmental > Aquatic > Marine > Strait | place: Canada: British Columbia | collected... | reverse complement strand
ACGATTATTGTTAGCCTATCTTAAATATTAAAGTAAACTTTAATCAAAAAATCATGATTACCTATGGGACGGTTGTGAAATATGTTAATGGCTTTTACCGATCCGACGACATTACTCAGCAATGCAATATAAGTGTTCTTCACCTTTTAATAATAATTGATTTCCAACAACAACAGGTGAAGCATTGAAGGCGTCGTCAAGGATATTGGTTGCGACTATTTCAAACTTGGTGTCGTTTTTAATCACCGTTGTTTTACCTTCACGCCCTACAAAGTAAATACGTTTGTTGGCGCCAACGGGTGATGCGTAAATACCAAAAATACCTAAGTTCTTTTTGATGTAATGTTCCCTACCCGTTTGGGCATTGTAACACGATACCTTGCCGGTATTGCTTGAGAGGACGTAGAGTTGCTCTTTATACAACACTGGTGATGGTACATATGGTGTTGTTTTGCCGTCACGCACTGACCACTTAACAGCACGGGTATCTGATAGATTTCCCTTTTTACCCAGCGCAATGGCGAAGAGCGCTGTGCCGCGAAACCCACTGGTGCAGTAAACATTGCCAAAACCAACGACAGGGGTAGGTACAACATTATTCGTTTGCCCAGAGCATGTCCAAATGGTCTTGCCTGTTTCTAAATCGTATGCCATGGTTTGTTTGCCACCGTTAACGATGACTTGTTGTTTTTTGTCAACTTCTATGATCACAGGGGTCGTCCAGTTGGTCAATTCATCACGTTGATGTTCCCAAACAATTTCACCTGTTGTTTTATTCAATGCCACTATTTTAGATTGTGCTTCTTGATCCATGACGATAATCAAAATATTATCCTTTAGTGCCGGTGAAGATCCCTCGCCAAAACTATTGCGTGTTTTCATGGTGCCTAAATCCTTGGTCCAAACATGATTGCCATTGATATCATAGCAGTGAATGCCATAAGAACCAAAATTACACCAAACATGTTTCCCATCGGTGACAGGTGAGTAAGAAGCATAAGTATTGTCTTTGTGATGGCCCGAAATAGGCACCACTGCATTGACTGTCTTTTGCCACACTGTTTTCCCGGTGTCTAAATTTTTACAAACTATATCAAAATGATGTATGTCAGTTGGCGCAGGCCTCTCATGTTTAGATCCACCACGGCGACCCTTTCGTTCACCGTTACCTTTTTTGCGATCACCTTTGCCCCGGCGGCGATTTTCAGGGGGTGACGATTTCTCGTTTTGCCCTGCCGTACTGTTATGGTCTTTTGAGACGGTATTGATAGATGTTTGGTAAAATAACTTATTACCCCATACGATAGGCGTAGAGTTCCCTTTACCCTCAAGTTTTACCTTCCATTTGATGTGCTTGGATTCACTCCAAGTCAAAGGCGGTGCAGCATCGCTACTTGCCAAGCCATTATTATGCATACCGCGCCATGTCGGCCAGTTTTCACCATAACTCAACGATGTAAATAAGCTTACCATTAATAATGTTGTATATATCATTGGTCTGTTTTTCATAAAAAGCTCCACAATATAAGCGCATAAAGAATAGTCAAATCAAATCACTACAGCTTAACGAATTAATCCCGTTTTTATTGCATTTTATGGTAAGAACGATTAAAAATTTCACCATAACCAAGCGGTTTGGCAATATTGATTATATTGAATTGACTGATGATTTTTCAAATGAAGAAATACAGAAGGGTTCATATGAAATTAAACGTATCTGTTTTCTAAGGTTATCTCTATTTGTTTTATTGAACGGTTACCTTGACCTTAATTTTTTTGGAATAACTAACTTCGTTGCTGAGGCGTAAGTAAACGACTTTTTTACCTTTGCTATTTTTGCTCACCGTAGATAGATCAAATGGACCTACACTATATACATTATTTACCGCGCTTTCAGGGTCGATTGTGCCAGAGAGTACGTTCTTTAATAAATATGAATCGCCACTGATATGATAATTATTGGCAACGCCCTTGAATTTAAATGAAACATCAACGAATGTCAAAGTCGTTTTGTTATTACCATCCACTTTAAATGAAGTTATTTTTGGCGCAGTTAATGAAACGGTTGTTTTGACTATTTTTGAACTGCCAACGATGTTCTTTAATTTGACATATAGTTTCTTATTGCCTTTGCTGTTGAAAGGCATTGTTGAAAGATCGAAATTGGCAACGGTATAAACCCCTTCTTCTGATAATGGTAAATCTACTAATAAACCACTGGTGACATCTGTTAATACGTCTGGGTCGCCACTTATATGGTAAGATAGCGCATCGCCTGATACTTTAAATGTAATCGGCACGTTATTTGTAGTGGTTTTGTTATTGCCGTTCACTTTTAGAGCCAAAACCTTTGGTTTTGTTAATAGTACACTTTTTTTACTGATTTTTGATTGCCCAAAGGTATTGGCTAATTTACAGTAAACTATTTTTTTGTTATTGTCAGCGTGAGGGATTACTGAAAGGTCAAACGCGTTGACGGTATATCGACCTTTCGCTGTAACGGCTAAGTCTGCTATCAAGCCAGTGGTCACATTTGTCAACATGTCGGGGTCACCGCTTAAGTAATATTGGGTTGCTGCGCCATCGACCTTGAATGTCACTGGCACGATATCTATACCTGCGGTGTTATTGCCGTTTATTTTTAAAGATGCAACTTTCGGTCGTTTTAATTCAAAATCAAGTTTGATGGTTTTTGATACGTCACTGTCGTTGGCGACTTGTACATTTACCGTTCGTTTCGTACCGCGATTTTTATTAGTTATATCAGATGGCGCTAGTGTGTATTGAATATGATAGTAACCATCGGAGTCTAATTCGTTGAGCCAAAACCATTCTGTCGATGGATCTGATCCTTTTTCGTAGATGAGGTACTTGTCACCAGTCCCTTTAATCTTAATTTTGATATCTTGTGTATACGAAGATGCTTTGGTACCATTTGTAGCGACTAATTTAATTTTAGGAATGTGTAGCGGCTTGTTCTCTATCACTTGAATTGATCTGATGATTACAGGGGCCAATGGCGCGTCGTTATGATCTGTAGGCACGAACTGAATCGCATCTACTATATCAAGGCCATCGGTGACGTAACCAAATACTGCATAACCACCGCCAGCCGTGTCTAAAAATATATTGTCTACAGCATTGATAAAAAATTGACTCGTTGCCGAATCTAAAACTTGTGTTCTGGCCATGGCAATCGTGCCGCGAATGTTAGATAACCCTGTACCAACTTCTAGGGCGATTGGCGCATTAGGCGTCTTCTGTGATGAATCGATGTTGTAGCCGCCTCCCTGATTCATAAAACCTTCTATCACACGATGGAAAATTAAGCCATCGTAAAAGCCATCGTTAACATAGTTTAAAAAATTTGCGACGGTATTAGGCGCTTCCTCATGATAGAGCGCTACGGTCATATTGCCGTAATTGGTTTTAATAATCACTTTTGTCAGTTGTTCAATGGCAATGTGATTTCCGTCACCATCGATAATCGATTCTACAGTTACAAAAACGGTGCCTACTTCGTTGCCTTCATCGTCGTAGTGATAACCAATGATCACAGCAGAAAGTGCATTGGGCAATGTTTCAGGGATTATTTTACCGTTATCGAACCAATTGCTATCTTTTGCGAAGAGTGCAAAAGTCCATTCTTCACCATTGGCTGGGGTCTCATATTCGCTACCGGGGGGGGTGTATGATAGTGTCGTCGAGCCTAAAATTTCAAGCCAATCGTAATAGCCTGCAACAGCAATAGTACCATTGGTTTCTTCTGGTGTTAACCAAATGTCATTATTGACCAGTACGGCAATGGGGGATTCATTTTCAAAACCGTTTGATAATTCAACCCCGTATGGCGCATCGTTAAATTCAAACATTGAACTGTATTGATGCCCTGGTTCATCAGAACCTTCTAGATCTTGATAATCGGCATTGAGGATATTTGTGTCATAAACAAACGTAGCAACGATTTCTTCGCCTACAGACATATCGTTGACATAGCTACCTAAGACGGTATTGATTGTACCAGTGACCGTTAAAGTTGTATCTGTTGTAATAGATTGACCATAGCAGTGGTTGAAATTGATCATCGTCATCACTGCAGTGATCAATAAACGTAAACATGTTTTAGGATATAAAGACAAAATTAAACTCCAAATAAATAAGTTATATTTGGTTTCTGCATTGGAAAGCTGCTAAGCGAGAACGTCGCGCAAAACTTTTTTACACGACCTCACAAAGTGCCTTTTCGCAATAGAAACGCACTCGTTGATAAATGTCAAGACCAGTTATTTAACCTATCTATTTTACCACATTTTTTTTTGCGCATCAATAGTCTCATAATAAAGGCTATATTTTTCCGATTGTTTGTGCTTTAATGCAAAAAAACGGTTCCTAGGCGATTATTAGTTAATATTTGTAGACAATTAGGTGAAATCGTGTACGTATATAGCCGATATTTTTTTATAGTCGTAACAGGATGAATGCTTAAAGATTATCGGAGTTGGGATTAAGCTATTAGTAATGAATCAGAACAATTAGTTGAAGCGCAGCCGTCGGAACCTCATGAGGAAAAAATGGATAGTGAGTATTTGACGATGCCACTGAAGTATATTCCTTTCGAGACGTTGGCTAATTATGAGTTTTATATACAAACTGATGGCCAATATTCACTATATCGAAGTCACGATGTTGAGTTAAAAATTAGTGACTATAATCGATTAAAGAAAATAGGCGTAAAGTATATTTATTTCTCAATAGCGTGTAAAGAAGAATATCACCGTCTTATGGAGACAGCGTTGCCTTTTATCGTTAAAGATCCAGATATGTCGGATGAACGTAAGGCTGAATTTCTTTATTCATCTTCGTTGGCAGTATCTGAAAATTTAATTGCAACACCAGATTCAGAAGAAAATATCAAGCGTTCAGAAAATCTCGCAAAATCTACAGTGAAATTGATTTTGAACTGTAAAAGTTCATTTGCAATGTTGATGAATATGTGTTGTAATGATTTTTATACGGCGACCCATTCTGTGAATGTGACGATTTTATTAATCAGCGTTGCGCGACATGTTGGTATTAGAGATGAAGAGGTACTTGGTAATATCGGCTTAGGGGGTATGCTTCAAGATGTAGGAATGACATACCTTCCTCCTGAAATTATAGAAAAAAGGGGGAATTTAAATGATGAGGAAATGGAAATATTTAAACAGCATGTCGTATATACTTATAAACATCTCAATAAAATAGGTGTATATAATGCTGTTGCCGTTGATGTTGCAACCATGCATCATGAATGTTTAGATGGAAGTGGTTATCCTCGTGGATTAAAAAATAATCAGATGTCACTTACCGGGAAAATTGCTTCGGTTGTTAATATGTATGTATCAATGAATACGGTGCAGCTTGATCGAAAAGAACAATCGACAATTCAAGAGATTATTGAATATTTTCATAACCATAAACGTAAGTATGATCAAAATATTGTAGATATACTCGAAGAAGTAGTCACATTAAAGGATACCCATGAAGAAGATTCAGAGGGGGGGGATTTATACCACTATGATCATGAAATTTATGATGACCGACTCTTTAGTAGTGAATCTCAACGTTTGTATAAACGTCGTAATTTTAGAAAGATGTTAGAAGTAAGAACCATAAGTCGCAAACCAGGACAAAAACCAGAGTTAGGTCACCCTGGGAAATATATCGTTTATGATGGTTCTGTGTCAGGAGCTGCGCTTTTATGTCCAACAAGGTTGGCAATTGGCTCAGAACTTTGCATTTCATTTCCTGTGATTGGAAGTAGTAAATTTCAAAATATCATCGGTAAAGTCGTAAGATGTGAAAGGCAAGAAGCTGGCCTTTTCGCCATAGGTGTTTCGTTTTACGTGACCCAAAATAAACAGTTCTTTGAAATGCTTAAACAGTTCTAATTAAAGCGTTCGATCCATCTTGAATAACTTAAAACAATAAAAAAACTTATCCTTGTTTATTTCAGCAGATACAAATATACTTGTTATCATATGAAAAGAATCTGCGAGCTATTTACCAACTTATTTCCACTCTGGGTTATTGGTGGCGGCGCATTGGCGCTTTACTACCCGCCTGTGATTACGTCGTGGTTTGACAAAGGATTTATTCCAGTTGGGTTGGGCATTATTATGTTGGGTATGGGGCTTACTCTGAAGATAGAAGACTTTCAGAGAATTTTTAAGTATCCATTGTGGATATTTCTAGGTCTTTTTTTGCAGTATACGCTCATGCCATTGTTGGGGTTTGCTTTATCTCGTGTATTTGAATTACCACCGTCCCTTGCTGTTGGATTGATACTCGTTTCATGTTGTCCCGGCGGTACCGCTTCCAACGTGATCACTTACTTGTCGAAAGCCAATGTTGCATTGTCTGTCACTATGACTGCTGTGTCGACGTTACTTGCGATTGTGCTTACACCTTTGATGACTAAATATCTCGTCGGGCAAGTCATGGCAGTAGATGCGTTCAAATTATTTTTAGATACGGTATGTGTCGTGTTGCTGCCTATTGTTGTGGGTGTTTCTGCCAATAAAATGTTGCCACGATTCACAACTAAAATTGAACCTGTTGCACCACCTGTTGCAGTCATCATGATTGTGCTTATCGTATCTTTTATTCTTGCGGCTGGCCGGGAAAGCATTCTCGATGGTGCGATGAGCCTATTTGGCGCAGTCATTACACTTCATCTGTTGGGCTTTGCCTTTGGGTACGGCTTGAGTAAATTTATTTTAAAGAGGGAAGATGTCGCCAGAACTATTTCTATAGAAGTCGGCATGCAAAATTCAGGTCTGGGTGTCTACTTGGCAAAAAATAACTTCGCAGATCCTGTTACCGCTATTCCCGCAGCGATATCAGCATTAACCCACTGTATCTACGGCAGCATTGTTGCATTCTACTGGCGCCGAAAAAAGTAATGTGGCACGGTGGTGAATTTGAAACAACGCTGATTACTCGACGAAACTTTAGTGATTTGGGGCGGTGAATTTGGACGCACCCCAATGATTCAGGGAAAAAGTTGTTATGGGTGTGATCATCACTTCATTGCATAAAACATCTTGCAATTAATGATATTGTTTAATATTTTTAAAATTTGATGTCACAGCCTACGTTGCCTCTCTATGGCCTATACATCTTTTTTTGGGATTTTTATACCTTTAGACATTAATACTTTATCAAAACAGCAGTTGACCAGTGCGGTCCAGCCAGTTTGATGCGAAGCGCCCAACCCTGCACCAGTATCGCCATGGAAGTATTCATGAAATAAAAGCAAATCCATATTTTGGTCATTTTTCCATTTGGGGCGATGGTGTAAAGCAGGTTGCTGATCGGTTTGTTGGTCTCGTGTAAAGAGTAGGGTTAATCGTTTGGATAATTCGCAAGCGATTTCGCCTAAATTCATCATATTGTCCGATCCTGTAGGAAATGGCACAGTTAAAGTATTGCCATAAGAATAATGATACCTCTCTAACGCTTCGATGATTAAATAATTAATAGGAAACCAAATAGGGCCGCGCCAGTTAGAGTTGCCCCCAAACAGTCCAGATGCTGATTCACCGGGTTCATATGATACTGAGTGGCTTCTATTTTCAGCGTGATATACAAATGGTTTTTCTTTGTGTGCTTTTGAGAGTGATCGGATACCGTATGGTGATAAAAATTCATTTTCATCAAATAAATAGGCCAATACTTTGAGTAGTCGTTCTTTGGAGGGAATAGCAAAAAGATATTTGGGGTTTGGTTTTCCAGTATCGTCACAGGTCATATACGATATTTGTTTTGCTAAATCTTTGCGGTACTTCAAAAACCACTCCATTCTCTTTTTGAACCCAGGCAATTGGTTAATCGTATCGGCATCGATAATTTCTACAGCAATCAAAGGGATTAGCCCTACTAATGACCGCACCTTAAGCGGGTGTACTTCATTATCAACGATTAACTGGTCATAATAAAAACCATCATGCGCATCCCATAAGCCGCAACCGCCTAAAGTATTCATTGCATCTGAAATAGCGATATAATGTTCAAAGAATTTAGATGCCATATCTTCATAAGCGCGATCTTCCTTGGCTAATTCGAGTGAAATTGATAACATCGTACCGCAATAAAATGCCATCCACGCTGTGCCATCAGCTTGATTAAGTGAGCCGCCACCTGGCAATGCCTTTGAGCGATCGAACACACCGATGTTATCTAGACCAAGAAACCCGCCAGAAAAAATATGTTGCCCTGTAGCATCTTTGCGATTCACCCACCAGGTGAAGTTGATCAATAGTTTATGAAAACAACTTGCTAAAAATGCGCGATCACGGCCACCTTGTTTACCTGTCATTTTATAAACGCGCCAAACAGCCCACGCATGGACTGGTGGGTTGACATCAGATAATGCAAATTCATAAGCGGGCATCTGCCCATTGGGGTGCATATACCATTCTCGTAAGAATAACTTTAGTTGTCGCTTGGCAAAGTGTGGATCAATTTTGGCAAAAGGAATCATATGAAACGCCAAGTCCCAGGCGGCATACCAAGGATACTCCCATTTGTCAGGCATTGAGATAATATCACGATTAAATAAATGGCCCCAATCTTTGTTGCGGCCTGCAAGTCTGGTCGCAGGGGGCTTGGGAGAATTTTTATCACCGGTAAGCCAGTCTTCAACGATGTAATGATAAAACTGTTTTGTAAATAACAGCCCTGCATATGATTGTCGAATGATGTTTTGATGTTCAGGTGTTAATTTTTGCGAGATATGATTCCGGTAAAAGATGTCAGCCTCTTCGATACGTTGGGTAAAATATTTGTCGAACGCGGCGCCTAAACCATCTTCTTTAAATTCTGCCTCAATAGTAAGTCTTAATTTTATTTCGATGCATGCTTTAGGCGGTACGTCTAATTTATAATAGGGGGCAGCTTTGGTACCAATTTGATCGCGATTTATTGCGGATTCATCATTATTGATAACGTAGTCATGGAATGCATCTTTGCAATAGTTAGCTGTTGAAGGTGTGTTGAACAGTTTTTTACTGTTGGTTTCGTTCTCTGTAAAAAGTATTTCTGGGGGTGTATTTGATGGTGTGAGATCTGCGACAAGGATAAAAGTACCGAGTGTTTCGTGGCAGATTCGCAAACTGTTTTTATTTTCCAAGGTTATACTTGGCTTTATGGTGCATCCTTCGTGACGGCATCCCCAAAGCCATGTATTACGAAACCATATTGTCGGTAATAAATGCAGTGGTGCGGCGTCTGGCCCTTGGTTGGTGACGGTGATTTTGATCATGATATCATTCGGTGACGCCTTGGCATATTCTGCCATGATATCAAAATATCGATCATCTTTAAAAGCATCACTATCTATCAACTCAAATTCTGAATCCGATTTGGTTCGCTTTTTATTTTCTTCTTTTAATTGTGCGTATGGAAAGGCCGTTTGGGGATATTTATAAAGCGATTTCATATAGGTGTGGGTGGGAGTAGCATCTAGATAAAAATATTCTTCTTTGACATCTTCGCCATGATTTGCTTCTTCGTTGGCTAGGCCATAGAGTCTTTCTTTTAATATATCATCTTGGCCATTCCATAAGGCAAGGGCAAAGCAAAGGCGACATTGTCGGTCTGTAAACCCAAGTAAGCCGTCTTCACCCCATCGGTAGGCGCGGCTGCGTGCTTGTTCATGGGGAAAATAGTCCCAGCAATTACCATCTTCAGAATAATCTTCTCGAACGGTACCCCATTGTCGCTCGGAAAGGTAGGGGCCCCATCGTTTCCAATTTTTCTCACGTATGGCATCTTGTGCCAATCGTTGTTGTTCACTATTGACGTTCTGTTTTGGTGCCATGGGTGACGACTTTCGGTATAAGAGAATCAAAAAACAATATAGCCATTTTGTGTGTTATCGGAATAATATGCGCCATGACATTATTTTTGGGTCATACTTAAT
>Ga0255039_10000845_pt1 | contig 9971 bp, 11 predicted proteins | sample BC1_12_1_MG_FD_181713 | JGI IMG/M metagenome (GOLD analysis project Ga0255039, IMG submission 181713) | Seawater microbial communities from Strait of Georgia, British Columbia, Canada - BC1_12_1 | ecosystem: Environmental > Aquatic > Marine > Strait | place: Canada: British Columbia | collected... | reverse complement strand
TTTCTTTTTAGCAGACGTGAGAATACCCACTCTAATCTATGACGGTAACCACGAAGCTACAAAGAAAAATAAGACGTTCTTTTCTCAGCTAAAGGAAGTATCTCGAAAGATAAACCCTTTGGTTCAGATAGTAGACATATCGTATATTGATAATGATTTAGGTTTTGGTGTACTGCCATATGCTGATTTACACAAGAAAACAAGTATAGAGCACTTTAATACTAGAATGCCCTTGTTTACTCATGTAAGAGGAGAGATTCCTCCTCACGTAAAACCTGAAGTAGACCTGAGTAGGTTTGAAGATTTTCCTGTAGTGTTTGCAGGAGATCTACATGCCCATAGCAATACTCAAAGAAACATTGTTTATCCAGGTAGTCCTATGACGACATCTTTTCACAGACAAAGGGTCTCAACGGGGTATCTACTAATCAATGAAGTTGATTGGTCTTGGCAATGGGAGCCGTTTGACTTACCGCAGTTGATTAGAAAAACTGTGCATAGTCCAGAAGATATGGTCGCTACAGAGTATGACCATACAATTTATGAAATAGAAGGGGATATTCAAGAGTTAGCAGCAGTAAAAAACTCAGAACTGCTAGATAAAAAAGTAGTAAAGCGCAGTTCAGAAGCCTCTCTCATCATCAAAAAAGATATGAGTGTAGAAGAAGAACTCTCAGAATACTTATATCAAATTCTGGAAATATCGGACGACCAAATAGATAGTATACTAGGAACATTTAGTGATTACTCTCAAAAAGTTACAGTGGAGTAACTGTTTTAGCTACGGGCCAAACAATGAGATGAGTTTAGACAGTGATACTGTTACTCAAATTATTGGTACTAACGGAATGGGAAAATCCTCCATTCCGTTAATTATAGAAGAAGCCCTCTATAACAAGAACTCAAAAGGTATAAAGAAAGCAGACATACCAAACCGTTATGTAAATGATGGATATAGTATTTCTCTGTCTTTTGAAAAAGATGACGATCAGTATGAGATCGACGTAAAAAGAAAATCAAGTATAAAAGTAAGGCTAACAAAAAATGGAGAGGATATCTCTAGTCATACGGCTACAAATACTTATAAGTCACTACAAGAACTCATAGGAGTAGATTTTAAAACATTTTCACAGCTAGTATATCAGAATACAAATGCAAGCCTACAGTTTCTAACTGCCACAGATACCAATAGAAAAAAGTTTCTTATTGATTTGTTACATTTAGATAACTACGTAGCTTTGTTCGAAGTGTTCAAGGAAGCTGCCAAAGAAAGCGGGCTACATATAGCAAAGCTAAGTGGCAACATCACAATGGTAGAAAAATGGTTAGATGAAAATAAGTTGGGCGATACAAAGGTACAGCCTCTACTAACTTTAGAAATTGATACGGAAGAAGATGAGAAAGAGTTCCGTTCTTTATCAGTAGAAATTAAAAATATCTCTGAGAAAAACAAGAAAATTTCTATTAATAATACATACAAGGAAATGTTGAGTAAGATAAGTTTACAAGACTTACAGTCTATTTCTTCGCTGCAAAGAGAGTCTTATGATGAATTGCAGACAAAGTTAGGTGGAGTAAAAGGACAGTTACAGCATCATCAAAAAGAGATAAAAAGATTAGCGTCTACCCCTGATGTGTGTTCATCTTGTGGACAGGATATTCCAAAAGAGACATTTGAAAGTCAGCTGAAATTGCATGAAGATGCCTCTCAAAAACTAAGAATAGATGGCGTAGAGTTGTCCGGACAGATTCAAGACATAAAGAAGAATAACTCAGAGGTGGCAAGACGAGATAAGGTACAAAGAGAGTGGGAGGACTTATACAGAAGTATAGATTCTACACTTCCTAGTGACACTCTGGACAAGGATTCTCTAGAAGCTCAACTAGACCGTATAAAATCTAGATTAGCTGATGCAAATAGAAAAATAAAAAGAATATCAGATGAGAACGAGAGAATTACTAGAGAAAATACTAGAATAGAAGTAGTAACGTCTCAGCTAGGAGACATGCTAGAAAAGCTAGAGATAGTAAAGAAGGAAATTCGAGTTCAAGAAAAACTCAATAGTAACTTAGAAGTTTTAAAGAAAGCTTTTAGTACAAACGGTCTGATTGCTTACAAGATAGAAAATTTGGTAAAAGAGTTAGAAGAACTCACCAATACATATCTTGCAGAACTGTCGGACGGTAGATTTACATTAGAGTTCATTGTAGTAAATGACAAATTAAACGTACAGGTAACGGATAACGAAAACATAGTAGACATTCTAGCACTTTCTTCGGGTGAGTTAGCAAGAGTAAATACTGCAACGCTAATTGCAATTAGAAAGTTAATGAGTAGTATTTCTAAGTCAAGAATAAATATCTTGTTTTTAGACGAAGTTATTAATGTATTAGATGAAACAGGAAGAGAAAAGCTAGTAGAGGTACTTCTACAAGAAGACCTTAACACTTATGTTGTATCTCACGGCTGGACGCATCCACTACTAGAAAAAGTAGAAGTAGTAAAGCAAGGGAACGTAAGTTCATTAGAGAAGTAATATGGTAGATTCTAGAGCAAAAGGTGCAAGAGGCGAGTACTTAGTAAGAGATATGTTACGAGAACATACTAACTTACAGTTCGAAAGAGTGCCAAACTCAGGCGCACTAGAATACTTGAAGGGAGACTTATACGTTCCTCATGAGAAGAATGTGTACTGTATAGAAGTAAAAAACTATGCAGAGTCTCCCTTGTCAGATAGAATTTTTACGCAGAAGAAAACAAATAACTTAATTCAGTGGTGGAAAAAGTTGATTATACAAGCAGAGGGAGGAAATCAAGATCCTCTGCTATTTTTCAAGTATAATCGCTCCCCTGTCTATGTAGTTACAGAGATACGTCCTGAAAAAACTATAGAGTGGATGTACATTAGTTTTTTAAATTGCTATGTTCTTCTGGCAGATGAGTGGTTAAATAAAGAAAAGATAAGGTTTATATAATGGCGTTTAATTTTGGAGACAAAATGATAAATGAAGGGAATGGTACTCTTGTAGTAGACTCTCTGAACTTAGCATTTAGGTGGAAACACAGGGGAGCAACAGATTTTAGATATGAATATCAACAAACAATTCAGTCTTTAGCAAAATCTTATGACTGTAAAAATGTAATAATTACAGCAGACTGGGGGTCTTCCACCTATAGAAAAGAGATAGACGACCAGTACAAACAAAATCGTAAGGATAAAATCGCTACTCAAACTGAGAAAGATAAAATGGACTTTGAAGATTTTATTTCCGAGTATGAAGAAACCTTGGAACTATTATCAGAAGATTACACCATTCTTCGATTCAAAGGAGTAGAGGCTGATGATATTGCTGCACACATAGTAAATAATAAAGCTAAGTATGAAATGGATTTTATCTGGCTGATCTCAAGTGATAGAGACTGGGACTTACTTATACAAGAAAATGTAGGTAGATTTTCCTATGTAACTCGCAAAGAGGTTACTATAGATACGTGGGACGAGCATTATGATGTGCCTCAGGAAGAGTATATTTCATTTAAGTGCTTAACTGGAGATTCAGGTGACAACGTTGCAGGAATCCCAGGCGTTGGCCCTAAAAGGGCAATCAGCCTAATAGAAACGTATGGCAGTGCTTTTGATGTTTATGATGCGGTACCAATTGCAGGAAAGTATAAATATATACAAAACGTAAATGAACACGCAGATAGAATACTTACAAACTATAAATTAATGGATTTAGTAACATATTGCGATGACGCAATCGGAGCGGATAATGTGTCCGCTATAAAGGAGAAGTTGAGTGCAGCTTAATTATGGGAGAGATAAGTATTTATCCGAGTTTAGCGTAAAAACTCTACAGGATAGATACTTTGTAGACGGGGAGACTTCTCCCCAAGAAGCATTTGGAAGAGCCGCAAAAGCCTTTGCAGACGATGATGCACATGCACAAAGATTGTATGACTATGCAAGTAAGCTGTGGTTTATGTTTTCTACGCCGATTCTATCAAATGGAGGAACCGACAGAGGAATGCCTATTAGTTGTTTTCTGAACTATGTAGATGACAGTAGAGAAGGAATTACATCACACTATACTGAAAACGCATTTTTGTCTTCAGCAGGTGGCGGGGTCGGAGGATGTTGGAGCGGGGTTCGGAGTGTAGGCTCGACAACGAGCAATGGCTCCGAAAGCACGGGCGTAATTCCTTTTATGAAAGTAGTCGATGCAGAAATGCTGGCTTTTTCACAAGGTGTAACTCGTAGAGGAAGCTATGCAGCATACTTAGATATCTCACATCCAGAAGTGGAAGAGTTTTTAGATATGCGTAAGCCTACGGGTGGAGATATCAATCGTAAGTCTACAAACTTACATCATGGAGTAGTAATTACTGATAATTTTATGCAAATTATTGAAAATGCTACTCGATTGGAAGGATATGATGACTCCTGGGACTTAATAGACCCTCACAGTGGAAAAGTTACAAAAACTGTATCTGCAAAAACACTTTGGGTAAAATTAATTCAAAACAGAGTAGAAACTGGTGAACCTTACATCATGTTTAAAGATACTATTGATGAAGCAATACCACAGTTTCAACAAAGGTTGGGCCTGGAAGTGCATCAATCAAATTTGTGTTCCGAAATTACACTTCCCACAGATAAAGACCGCACGGCGGTATGTTGTTTGTCCAGTGTAAATCTGGAAGAATTTGATGAATGGAAGCATGACGATATGTTTATCACAGACTTAGTAAGAATGCTAGATAATGTTTTAGAATATTTTATAAATAACGCTTCCTCTGCTCTACATAGAGCTACATATAGTGCTATGAGAGAAAGAAGCATTGGATTAGGAGCAATGGGATTCCATGCGTATTTACAAAGACATAACATACCATTTGAAAGCCCTATGGCAAAAGGTAGAAACCTCCAGATGTTTTCAAGAATTAAAGGAGAGGCCGTACGAGCAACTGAAAACCTGGCTATGGAACGCGGGGCTTGTCCTGATGACGATCGTGGTAGAGTTAGGAATGCTCACCTTCTGGCTATTGCTCCTAATGCCAGCAGTAGCATTATTTGTGGTAATACTTCCCCTAGTATTGAGCCTTATAGGGCTAACGCGTTTACGCAGAAAACTAAGTCGGGAAGTAGCTTACTCAAGAATGAATATCTTGAAGCAATACTACAAGACTTAGACCAAGATACTGAAGAAGTATGGAAAAGTATAATTACGAACGGCGGGTCTGTGCAGCATTTAGACTTTTTAGATGACTGGACAAAAGACGTGTTTAAAACTGCTGTAGAAATAGACCAGCGATGGATTATTGAAATGGCAGCAGACAGACAAGAGTTTATCTGCCAAAGTCAGTCTTTAAATGTATTTTTTCCTTCTAATGTATCAAAACAAGAACTTCACGCTATTCATATAATGGCTTGGAAAAGAGGAGTAAAAACTTTATATTATCTACGCAGTGAAGCCTATAAGAGAGCAGAAACTGTATCAGATGAGGCACTACGAAGATTAATCTTTGATAGTATAGACGATGAGGGATGTTTAGCTTGTGAAGGATAAAACATTAAAATTAATGATAGTTATAGGCATTGGACTAGGTCTTGTGCTTTCTGCGTGTCAAACGACAGATCCAGAACCTTTTATTCTGGGAGACGAAGTGAAGCCACCTCGTGGGTGTGTAGAAGCTCGTAAAAGAGGAGTAGATTGTTGAGAGAAGATTTAAAAAAGATACTAGTAGGAGTTTTAGCACAGGCTCATGCAGAGCATATTTACATACCAGATAAAGAGCAGTACGGGATAAGAGAGCATTGGGTAGCCTCTTTAGAAGGAGATTGTGAAGACTTTGCTCTTTGGTGTAAGGAAACACTAGAGACACAGTGGGATATAGATACAGACCTTATCTTCTGCAGAACAGAGAAAGGCGGGGGGCATCTAGTTGCTTCTGTAGACGGGTGGATACTTGATAATAGATATAAGTATGTGCTGTCAAAAGATGAAATGAACTATTGCTGGGAAAAGTTAGGCAGGGACGGGGTTTGGTATGACATCTCGAAAGACAACTGAGTGCTGGCAAATTTGGAAATATACAGTGGGCTCATTTAATGATGAGACAACAGAGCAGTATGATAACGTAATTGCTGTAATACGCACTTTAATAGTGCTAGTAAATGTAACTACTTGCTTTTTTATAATGAGCAATATAGTACACAATTGGTAGGGAGAAATATGAATTTATTAGAAGAACGAGAGTACTATAAGCCTTTTAACTATCCGTGGGCTTTTGAGCACTACAAGTCTCAACAACATATGCACTGGTTGCCGGATGAAGTAAACCTTGCAGATGACCTTCGCGACTTTCGCGATAAGCTGACGCCAGAAAATAAAAACCTAATTTCAAGCATTTTTAGGTTTTTTACTCAAGCGGACGTAGATGTATGTTGTGGATATGCAAAGCATTATCTGCCAACATTTAAGCAGCCCGAAGTACGAATGATGCTGTCAGCTTTTGCTGCAATGGAAGCAGTGCATCAGGAAGCGTATTCATTACTATTAGAAACACTTGGTTTTAGAGATGATGAGTATCAAAAGTTTTTTGAACATAAAGAAATGCTAGACAAGCATGAGTATTTAAGCAACTTTGGAATGGATACTCCAATGAATATTGCTAAAACTTTAGCAGTCTACAGCGGGTTTACAGAAGGTGTTCAACTGTTTAGTAGTTTTGCTATTCTATTAAACTTTCCAAGACACAACCTGTTAAAAGGCATGGGACAGATTGTTACTTGGTCAATTAGAGATGAAACTCTACACGTAGAAGGAATGTCTCAATTGTTTCGTACTTTTGTAAAAGAAAATCCAGATATATGGAATGACGAGCTTAAGTATGAGATCTATTGCGCAGCAGAGCGTACAGTAGAACTAGAGGATGCTTTTATTGACTTATGTTTTAATAATGCAGATGTTCCTGGGCTTACTCCTCAAGAAGTAAAAGAATACATTCGCTATATAGCAGACAGAAGACTTCTAGGTCTGGGACTAAAGAAAGTATTTGGTAGTGAAGAAAATCCGCTGGGATGGTTAGACTACATGCTAAATGGCGTGGAACATGCCAACTTTTTTGAGAATAGGGCTACAGAGTATAGTAGAGCAAGTACAACAGGAAACTGGAAAGATATTTTCAAGTAATAAAAAAGGGGCGTTAAGCCCCTTCTTTTTTACAGCCTACAAAGCTTTCATCGCCAATGTGGACCTTCCACCCAGGTTACTAGACTATGTCTTAACCCACTTGTTACTGGCGTTATTCTATGCTTATGAAAACTAGGAAATACAATTACGGAGCCTTTATTAAAAGCTTCGTCTGGTAATTGAGGCAATCTATTGTCAAATTGAAAACCTCCTCCTTCGTATTCATTAGGGTCAGTTAGTTGAAATACTATACTGAGTTTTCTATGAAAGGCCCTGCCTTCTGCCCAATCAACATCGTGATGCCAATCGTACTTTCCGGGATTATCAGGATTGCCTATATACTCTGTAAATTGTATTTCATTTACGTAACGCAAGTCTAAGTCAAATGAATTTCTATTTGCCTGGTTGGCATAGTACCATATTTCGTCTACTATTGCTTTTTCTGATCTTGCATCTAGCCACCGTACTTTACTCTTACGATAGTTGGCGTCATGCTTTATATCGTCAAAACCTATAACTGCATCGCGTGGAGTATAGTTTTCTTGAGCGTAATTTACAACGTAATCGCACCAATCGCTATTTAATGCTTGATCGAAATATAGCCAATAGTCTTTTTTCATATCATGCTGTTAAAAGTTAACAACAATGGTTGGAACGATAGGCGGTACTGCTCCTACAGCAGTTTTACTTGCTTCGGTTTGCTCCCATCTAACTGCATTAGCAGCAAGTCCATCAACAACCCCTTGGGCAAGTTGATTCACTGTTTCTGTGGGGGTGGGAACAACGTCGGCACCATTTTCGTCCTGCGTAGTATACGTTGCTGTATACGCTGCAAGAATTCTGTTTGCATCGTCATCCGACAGCGAAAAGCTAGTGCTAATGCTCGCAAGTTCAATTGATATGACAGCCATTATAGACTCCTGTTTAGCCTTCCGGCTCTTCGGTCTGGGGTTGTGTAGGGACGGCCACTTCTAGTTTTTCTAAAAGTCCTGCCGCTTCCTTAACGCTCCGAAGACCAACTGCCTTTACACCAGCATCTAATAAATTAATTAAAGACTGTAGCTCTTGCTCAGTAAAGTTTAGTTCAATCATGATTTCTCCTTTAAAGTTTAAAAAGTTTCACCTGTACAGTGAGCAATAATTATACTACACTGTAACCTTTATGTCAAGAATTATTTTTCCTTAGTCCTCAAGCTCTACGCCAAATGTATCAATTGCGGCATTTCCATCGCTCTGGTTTGTAACAGTTGCAACACTATCTCGGGTCTCGCCACCAGATGCCCTAAAGTACACAACATCATTATTACTAACACTAAACGTGAACGATCCAGGTGAGTTGAGGGGAGACCCAACAAAGCTACCATTAACGTTGGCTTGAAGCGTATAGTTATCTCTGTCTTCAGTAAACGAGACAAGTAGTGTTATAGATGTGTTTATTCCAGTAATTGTTTGAGAGTTTGTATTGGCGCTGCTTGCTGATGTAAGGATATTGTTCCAATTCAGCGCATTCGGAGTAACGTCTGATGTCGGTGCCTGAGTTGTTGACGTAAAAGTGTCTGAAACGCCTCCAATGGATAAAGTTGTATTCACCGCAGTGCTGTTGACGCCAGACGAGGTGTGCCTGACAGAAAAAGTGTCGTTCAAGGTAGCTGTGGTGTTTGCGCTAGAATAGGCTCCGGAATTCTTACTATAAGTTCCTCCAGATACTGTTACGGCTGCGACAGCTCCTGCATCCATACCTGCCACGGTGATAGTATTAGAAGTTTGTGTCGCATTTAAGCCAACGTTACTAGTGTCTGTGAAACTGAAAGCATCAGGAGTACTATCTACCGGAGCAGGAGTATTTGAAGCTGCTGCCATAAGCTTAAAAAGTATACTAGTCATGATACACCACTACCCCCAACAACAACTTCTGTAGCACTCGCATAATACAAGAAAGCAACTCCTCTCTGAGCTAAAGTTCTTGTACCTGTGGTACCTGTTCCTGCTAGTCTCATTGTAGTAATTGTACCGTCTACAATACTAATATTTCCTGATGAAGCATTATGAACAATAACAATATCTCCGGCTGCGGCTACAGAGTTATTTATCGTAATATTTCCTGTTGCATTTATTGTTGAGTTCATATCAGAGGCAAGCAGAGTTTTACCTGTTGTACTTGAGTTTCCAGCAGCTGCTCCTGTGCCCACCTCTAATTTTTCAATTATTAAACGAGATGCATTTGAAATAAGAGATATAGTACCTGCTGCTGCTTCCTGTGCAGTACGAATGCGAATTGTATCCCCCGCATTTAGCTCTATAACATCATAAACGCTGACGCTGGTATCCGTGTGGTCATTGGTGTTGCGGATGTATCCGCCACGGCCGCTGGCAGTTCCAGAAGTAGTGCCGTTAATAGCTATAGAAGCTATAAAATTACCCCTAACAACCGCTGAAGTTGCTGTAAGAGCTGCAGTAATTTTATAACGACCTGCACTGCCTACTGTAATTACACCACTAGAGTTAGAAAAATTAGAATGAGCAGACAATATATTGTCCCACGCAACCGTAGCTGTAAGATTAACGTCTTGAGTAGCTGTAACCGTAGCAACATAATATGTAGAAGAAGTTACTCCGCTAGCAGCTCCAGAGGGTCCAGTAGGCCCGGTAGGTCCAGTAGCTCCAGTAGGTCCAGTAGGTCCGTCCGCTCCAGTAGGTCCAGTAGCTCCAGCAGCTCCGTCCGCTCCAGTAGGTCCAGCAGGTCCGTCCGCTCCAGTAGGTCCAGCAGGACCTAC
>Ga0255039_10000844_pt1 | contig 9973 bp, 9 predicted proteins | sample BC1_12_1_MG_FD_181713 | JGI IMG/M metagenome (GOLD analysis project Ga0255039, IMG submission 181713) | Seawater microbial communities from Strait of Georgia, British Columbia, Canada - BC1_12_1 | ecosystem: Environmental > Aquatic > Marine > Strait | place: Canada: British Columbia | collected... | reverse complement strand
TGATAGTCGGGAAAAAATTGGCTTTGAAAAAGCCGGCGTTTTGCGAAAGCATACCCCGGTTGTATGTAACGATGCGCATCCACCCCAGTCGGTGATTGATGAAATTGACCGATTAGACTGTCCCAGCCTGCAATTTCAGAAAGATTTCTTCATTCATGAAACACAGGTAGTTGACCATTTCCAGTGGCTGGGATGCGGTCTTCAATTCAGCCTGATTCCGCCATTACCCGGGAAACACCAACTGCAGAACCTTGCCGGTGTTGTTGCAGGCCTTAGCCTGTTGTTGCCGCTGACGAGCTATCCGCCACAATCGGTGGAGAGTTACTTTAAGGGTACGATGTTAGCGGGACGGTTCCAGTGCTTGCAAACAGTGCTGGCGGCGAATACCTATATCGACGTCGGTCACAATGTCGATGCAGCCCGCGCAATAGCAGAAAATCTTGTGGCTCTTAAACGTCCAGCTGGCCGAGTAGTGGTGTTACTGGGTATGCTTGAAGATAAACAAAGCGAAGCCTATGTCTCCGAATTTGAGCAGGTCGTGGATGGCTGGTGGCTACTGTCATTAGACTGTGATCGTGGTCTCACGGCAGATCAGCTCGAACAGCGAGTCAGGTCAGTTGTGTCTGTAGATAAGAAGTTTGAAAGTGCGGATGCTGCTATCGATCATGCGCTGTCATCTTTATCCAATCAGGATATAATGTTGGTTACCGGGTCGTTTGCCACGGTCGAATTTTTTCTTCGGGCAGTCTCGAAAATTCAATCATAAAAGTCTGGTACTCTTTGGTGATATTAGTGGATAATACCGGCCTCGAAACAACCAGGCTGAAGGTGTTCGGCAGCGGCCGTGGTTAGTGATATAGTCAATTCCAGTGGGTAAACCCCTGCATTTCAATTTCCCTGATTGTTAAGGTCTCGATATTATCTATAGTTATTTAATTTTATAGTTACTTAAAACTGACGTGGATCAAAATACTAAACAACGCCTGGTAGGCATTACAGTCATATTTGCTCTTGCAGTGATATTTCTGCCCATGCTTCTGGATGGCTCCGGCGTGCGACGAGACACTCTGGAGGTCGTAATACCGCCTCAACCAGCAGGCAATTTTAAACCAGAGTTCGAACAGAAAATCATAGAATTGAATGCCAGGGCCGAAGAACTGCCTGATTTGCAGTCACAGGTAGCCGATGAGGCTTCCAGTACCAGTAAAGTAAAACGGGATGAGGGTCAGGCAAAGAGTTCTACCACGGTCGCAGAAAAAACGGATAGAGCCGTTAGCGGAGAATCTGCCACTGAATCGAAAGCTTCACCGACAGGTGGTGATACCTGGGTTTTGCAGGTAGCAAGTTTTAAGGATAAACCCAAGGCGCTGAAACAGCGCGATAAATTGCGCAAATCGAACATCGCCGCGGTTTTTGTCGAGCAGTTCCGTATTGACAGTCAGGTCATTTATCGAGTACGGCTGGGTCCATTTGTGACGCACGATAAGGCAAAAATAGCGTTAAATAAATTAAAAGCGAAGCATGATATCGATGGCCTGATTATGCTTTACGAGAAATAATTGAGTGGCGGTCTGGAAAAATGTGCTATCTAAGCCAGAATAGTAAAACCATTTCACTGATCCAGCTGTTGCGGAGAAGACGATGAGTTGGGTTGATCTGATCATTATCGCAGTTGTTGTTGTTTCGGCGCTAATCAGCCTGGTAAGAGGATTCGTCAAGGAGTCCATTTCGCTCGCTAGCTGGGTACTCGCGGGATTTATCGCATTACGTTATTTTACTCCCCTGTCGGAGCTCCTGGAGCCCTATATTGAATCGCCCACTATTCGGACTGGCAGTGGTTTCGCAATCCTGTTTGTTTGTAGTCTGATTGTCGGTGCCATTATCAATTTCATGGCTAGCCAACTGGTGACGAAAACTGGTCTGTCTGGCACAGATAAGAGTCTTGGTGTAGTGTTTGGTGCTGCCCGGGGCATTTTGATTGTAATAATACTGGTATTGCTCGCCGGTTTAACCCCGATGCCTTCAGAATCATGGTGGAAGGAATCCACCATGATTGAGTATTTCGCCAGTATGGCTAGTTGGATCAAGGATATCCTGCCGGATGATATTGCGGGTAAATTTTCGCTATAAGTACGGGAATCCCTGTTAAATGAGAGATTGCCTGATCGTTTTCAATTGCCATATAACCTGAGAAGCTTCAACCATGTGTGGAATTATAGGAATCGTTAGCCACCAACAGGTCGCACAGATTATCTACGACGGTTTACTGGTGCTCCAGCACCGGGGGCAGGATTCGGCCGGAATAGTGGTATGCGATGCCAATAAATTGAGTTTGCGCAAGGGTAATGGCCAGGTGAGCGACGTATTTCATACTCGCCACATGCTGGAGCTGGTTGGCAATATGGGTATAGGCCATGTGCGATACCCAACCGCTGGCTGTTCGTCTTCAGCGGAGGCGCAACCTTTCTATGTTAACTCTCCCTACGGGATTACGCTTGCGCATAATGGCAATTTAACCAATGTTGAGGAACTCAAACGCGGGTTGTACCAATCGGATTTGAGGCATATCAATACCGATTCAGATTCTGAAGTACTACTAAATGTACTGGCGCATGAATTGCACATATCCGGTACTCTCGATCTCACCCCCGAAGAAATTTTTACCGCGGTTAGTGAGACGCATCAACGTATCGAGGGCGCTTATGCAGTAGTGGCGATGCTTACCGGCAAGGGAATTCTTGGGTTTCGAGATCCCTCGGGTATACGCCCGATCGTTTATGGCAAGCGCGAAACCGATGGTGGGATAGAATATATGTTGGCCTCGGAAAGTGTCGCATTACAGGCGAATGGTTATGATCTGGTAGCCGACCTGAAGCCGGGCGAAGCCATATTTATCGATGTAGACGGAAATGTACATCTAAAGCAATGCGCAAAATCCAGCTCACTTCACCCCTGTATTTTTGAGTATGTTTACCTGGCGAGACCCGATTCGGTCATCGATGATATCTATGTCTACAAGGCTCGGCTGCGTATGGGTGTGAAACTGGGTCGTAAGATTCTCCGCCAAATGCCCGATCACGATATTGACGTGGTGATACCTATTCCAGATACGAGCAGGCCTTCAGCAATGGAGTTGGCATACCATCTCGGAGTCAAGTACCGCGAGGGCTTTATCAAGAATCGGTACATCGGTCGAACCTTTATCATGCCGGGTCAGCAAATGCGTAAGCAGTCGGTACGCCGCAAGCTCAATCCAATTGATATTGAGTTCAAGGGTAAAAATGTACTACTGGTTGATGACTCGATCGTGCGGGGTACTACCTCTCAACAGATCATACAAATGGCGCGTGATGCTGGTGCTAACAAAGTGTATATCGCTTCAGCGGCGCCCCCGGTTCGTTACCCCAATGTATACGGTATTGATATGCCAGCCGCCGAAGAGCTGATAGCACACGATCGGACGGAGTCAGAAATTGCGGATAAAATTGGTGCTGACTGGTTGATTTACCAGGATCTGGATGACTTGATCGATGCCGTACAAAAGGGTAATCGCGCGATTACTGAATTTGACTGTTCCTGTTTTAATGGCAAGTATGTAACGCGAACAATCGATGACGATTACCTGAATAAAGTTCGTAATACCCGAAACGACTCGACCAAAGACAAAGGTGACGATTCGTTAAATGTTGTCGGTATGGATTTGCATAATAATATCTAATGTTGTGGCAAGACCTTAATCACCAGCTTGCCAGCAAACTGGGTGGCGATCTGGCACTGTCCGAGGGGCGGCCGTTCATCTACATTGATTCGAGCAAGCAACGCCTGCACTGGGTTGGTATAAACGAACTGGAAAACAAGTCATTTCCGGTTTCGACTGCGACTAACGGGCTTGGTAACAGGCTTGACAGCAAAAAAACTCCAACCGGAATTCACCGCATAAAGCAGAAAATTGGTAGCGGTCAGCCGCAGGGAATGGTATTCGAGGCCCGTCAGCCCAGCGGGCGAATCTCTACAAAAACAGATAACCAGGAAAAGGATGAGATTACCTCGCGCATTCTCTGGCTCGATGGGTTAGAGGTCGGCTTTAACAAGGACGGTGTTTGTGACAGTTTCTCTCGGTATATCTATATTCATGGTACCTCGGACGAAAAACGCATAGGGCAGCCAGTCTCACAAGGATGTATTCGGATGAGAAATGCCGATGTTCTCGAACTATTTGATGCGGTTCTTGTTAATGATCTGGTCCTCATCCGTTAAGTTTTGGTTGGTCGCCCGGCAGGGGCATCCGGCGAAATCTCAACTTCACGACTGATTGATTTAGCCCAAGTCAAAAACCCCTCAGATCTACACCAGAGCGCTTTTGTTCGATGTCTAAATGACACCGGGCGTCAATGTTATGTAATATGCGGCCATCTCACAATGCAGGTTCAAATACTTGCCCAAGGGAAAAATACCTCGAAAAAACAAACTATCGATTCTTGACATAGAGTGTGCATGGCCTTAATGTTCCTGCCACAGCGCTGATTTGTTTCTCGGCTTGCAAGCGCTGACAACCTTAAGTTGAAAGGGTTGTATTATAAATGTGCTAAAGAGGGTGGTCGAAAGTAGTTAGTTCATTCCTATCCCTCTCCCGAGCTTTTTGGGAGCAAAATCGTGACAGAAATATCATATCATTTCGATACGCTGGCGGTGCGTACTGGTCATCGGCGTACGCCGGAAAATGAGCACTCAGAGCCTATCTTCGCTACTTCTAGCTTTGTGTTTGATAATGCAGCACAGGCAGCAGCTCGATTCAGCGGTGACGAGCCCGGCAATATTTATGCTCGCTTCACCAATCCGACCGTACAAAATTTTGAAAATCGGCTTGCCGCGCTGGAAGGTGGTGAATGCTGTGTTGCCACGGCATCTGGTATGGCGGCAATTACTGCGATTTGTATCGGTTTACTCAAGAGTGGGGATCATTTGGTTTCATCGCGTTCAATCTTCGGTACCACGACAGTCCTGTTCGATCGCTATCTGCCCCGATTTGGCATAGAGACCAGCTTTGTCGATCTCACAGACCTGGATTCGTGGAAAGCTGCGATTAAGCCCGAAACGCGCCTGTTGTTTGTTGAAACACCATCCAATCCACTGTCTGAGATTGCCGATATAACCGGGCTTGCCGAACTCGCGCACGCCCACGACTGCCTGCTCGTGGTTGATAATTGCTTTTGCACCCCGGCCTTGCAACGACCGCTGGCGCTAGGCGCAGACCTGATAGTGCACTCTGCAACAAAATACCTGGACGGGCAGGGCAGGATTGTTGGTGGCGCCGTGGTCGGAGACCAGCAACGTGTCGGCGAAGATATTTTTGGAGTGATTCGATCAACTGGCCCTACGATGAGCCCTTTTAATGCCTGGGTGGCGTTGAAAGGTCTTGAAACCCTGTCTCTACGAATGAAGGCGCATTCCGAAAACGCCCTTGCACTAGCACATTATTTATCGAATCATTCTCAGATCGAAAAGGTTTATCATCCGGGATTGTCTTCGCATCCCCAATATGAACTGGCCAAGAAGCAGCAGAGTGGATTTGGTGGGGTGGTTTCTTTCGTGGTTCAGGGTGGCAGGGAAAAAGCCTGGAAGCTGATAGACAACACCAGCATGGTGTCAATTACTGCTAATCTGGGAGACGTTAAAACAACGATCACGCATCCGGCCTCGACCACACACGGCAGGCTCAGTGATGAACAAAAGGCAGAAACCGGAATAAGTGAAGGACTGATTCGGGTTGCCGTTGGCCTGGAATCCATCGACGATATAATCGCTGACATAAACCAGGGACTGGATGCCTGAACGGTTATGTTGTCTGATTTGTATGAGGAAGTCGAGCATGCCCTGCTAGAACGGGACCCCCAGCGCAAAGTGAAGGCTGCGATCGTGTTATTTCAGTCATGGCGTGACGGCTCGCTGAGTCGTGATAGTGAAATTGCGATTCTATCTATGGAGGTTCCCGGTAGACCCGAGTTACCCCGACTGGTAGATCCGCGTAAGCTGAGCCGGCGCACGCCTTCAACTGAAGTGGGCCGAATCAGCTTATTGCATGCCATCGCCCATATTGAGTTTAATGCTATCAATATTGCACTTGACGCAGTCTACCGATTTCGACAAATGCCGGATCAGTTTGTATTCGACTGGTTATTGGTCGCGAGCGAAGAAGCTCGGCATTTTAGCCTGCTAAATCAGTACCTCATCGATAGTGGGTCATTTTATGGAGCGGTTGACGCCCATAACGGACTCTGGGAAATGGTATGTAAAACCCGTGAGGACGTGTTACATAGAATGGCAATGGTGCCACGGGTGATGGAAGCTCGTGGGCTGGATGTGACGCCTGCAATGATACAGCGATTATCAAATATAGGGGATCATAAGGCAGTAGAGATCTTACAGTTAATCTATGGCGAAGAGGTAGGCCATGTGCGAATTGGAAACTACTGGTTTCAATATCTGTGTAAGCGACGTCAGCTGGATGCCATCGATACTTTTCATGACCTCATCGAACACTATTTAAAAGGAAACCTGCGAGGGCCTTTTAACTGGCCGGCAAGGTTGGAGGCAGGCTTCGAGGCCGCTGAGCTGGAGGCACTTGAACGGGGCAATTGACAGTTTGGGTTGCACCCATTGATCATCTTCCTGGTCGGGTATTGTGGATAAAATCTGGCGCCTCCTTAAAAACAAAATTGACTACATATCTGGAGAGACTCGTGGGTCGTGCAGTTCAAAGCCAGCGTCTTCAGACCAGCTTAGATAGCTCGGCTGCGGATTCCAGTCACCGAGTACATATCTGATATTCGATTTACCGTGGTGATGAACCGCTGGCCTGTGTGTATGGCCGTGTATCATGATCTCGGCACCATGCTGTTCGAAAAATGAATCGACAGTTTGGCTGTTAACGTCCATTATTTCAATGGGCTTGTCATACATGGCTGCCTTGCTGTCCGCACGTAGTCCTGCCGCGATTTGTTGTCGCTCCGCGAGAGGTTTCTGTAAAAAATCCGATTGCCAGGCCGGGTCTCGCACCCGCAGCCTAAACGCCTGGTAATCTTCATCGTCGGTGCACAGCACATCACCATGTAGCAACAGGACATGACGGCCACCAAGACGCAGGCTAACTGGCTCAGCCAGTATTTTGAAACCGGCCTGATCTGCGAGCTTGTCATCGACGAGAAAATCGCGATTTCCAGCAAGGAAGAATATACTGGTGTTTAACGAAAGCTTTTTCAGCCGGGTAATAATGTCACGAACACCGACTGCCGGGTCGTCATCACCCAGCCAGACCTCAAATAAGTCACCGAGAGTATAAAGGGACTGGGCCGACGACCCCCTTTCGTTCAGAAAGCCGGTCAGGCTTTCCAGAATATCGAGCCTGGAACCATCCAGGTGACAGTCTGAAATAAACAGAAATTCGTGGGCCATTCAGGTTTTACTTAGAGACGGCTAGCTCCGGTAATGGTGATGGTTTCTAGCGGCACATCCTGGTGTCCACCACTATTCCCAGTGGCTACGCCGGCAATAGCGTCTACCACATCCATGCCACCGGTGACCTTGCCAAAAACGGCGTAGCCCCAACCCTGCGCCGATTCGGCGGTAAAGTTCAAAAAGGTATTGTCATTGTGATTGATGAAAAATTGAGAGGTAGCTGAATGGGGATCCCCGGTACGCGCCATCGCCAGGGTGCCACGGTCATTTTTCAAGCCGTTGTTGGCTTCATTTTGAATGGGAGCATGCTTGCTCGGCTTATCCTGCATGTCAGACGTTATGCCACCGCCCTGAACCATGAAGTTGGGTATGACACGATGAAAAGTTGTATCGATGAAATAACCATCATCGACGTAAGCGAGGAAATTAGCGCTGGTATTGGGCGCATTTTGCGTATCCAGTTCGATGGTAATATTTCCCATTGTAGTTTCAAGTAAAACCTGTGGGTTGGATGCGGTTTCGTCGTTCATGGATTGAGTACCTTTAATTGTGGGAAATAAAACGAGTGATAAAATCGCTATGAGCACGACCGCTAAGGAAAAAATTAGCTTTTTATTCATCAGTAATCCGGAGGTTAAGCGATATGCGGATTCTACTGACTTGTCCCCGCAGATGGAAGACCAGCAGTCATGATCCTGAGGAACAGATAGTATTTGCAACTATGCCTTGATTTCTGGTTCCACTGTTCGGTTCGATATCTTACACTCTACCGTCAAATTTTAATGAGCAGTCATTTTGATCGATAGCATAACAGGAAATATCGAAATGTTTTTTCGAATGCAGCATGAACAAAAGTAGCCAGATGCTAACCATTTACAATAGTTTAACCAATCGCAAGGAAATCTTTACACCGATCGTACCGGGCCAGGTACGGATGTATGTGTGCGGGATGACTGTATATGATTATTGCCATATCGGACATGCGCGCGTACTGGTTGTATTTGACGTGGTTTATCGATTTCTCAGACATCTCGGATATAAAGTTAACTATGTACGTAATATCACCGATATCGACGATAAGATTATTAATCGAGCCAATCAAAACAATGAAAACTTTACCGCCCTGACAAATCGTTTTATTGAAGCGATGCGTGAAGATGCAGATGCCCTGGGCGTTTTGCGACCCGATGACGAACCCAGGGCCACCGACCATATCGATTCAATTATTGAGATGATCAGGGTTTTGCTGGATAAAGATTACGCTTACCAGGCGGAGAATGGGGATGTTTATTTTTCGGTCACGGCTTTTGCTTCTTATGGGCAGCTTTCCGGAAGGAAAATTGATGAATTGCGCGCTGGTGAGCGAGTAGATGTTGATCCGGGTAAAAAGGACCCGCTTGATTTCGTTTTATGGAAATCTACCAAGCCGGGTGAACCGAGTTGGCAGTCACCTTATGGAGATGGCAGGCCAGGCTGGCATATCGAATGTTCGGCGATGTCGACGCAGATGTTGGGCAATCATTTTGATATCCATGGCGGTGGGCAGGACTTGCAGTTTCCACATCACGAGAACGAAATCGCGCAAAGTGAAAGCTGCACGGGAGAAACCTTTGTCAACTACTGGATGCACAATGGATTTGTGCGGGTTAACGAAGAGAAAATGTCGAAGTCTTTGGGCAACTTTTTTGTCTTACGCGACGTATTGAAGGATTTTAAGGCTGAGGAAATAAGGTATTTTATTCTTGGTAGTCATTACCGTAGCCCGCTCAATTACTCGGAAGAACAGTTGAGTAATGCGAGAAGCGCACTGCAAAGACTCTACGGTGCGCTGTTGGATACGCAGACTGTAGAAGTGCCTGAGCACTCTGATTACCAGGCCCGGTTTGAAAAAGCTTTATGCGATGATTTCAATACTGCCAATGCGATTGCGGTGCTGTTTGACCTGGTTCGTGATATTAATCGGGAAAAAATCAGTAATCCGGAAAAGGTCAACTCGTTGGCGAGTCTTTTAAAGTATCTCGCTGGTATTATTGGCCTGCTACAAACCGATGCAGAACTATATTTGAAATCACAGGTGAGTGCAGATATCGGTCTCTCAGATGAGGATATTGACTCGATGATTCAACAAAGGCTCGATGCTCGAAACAACAAGGACTGGTCGGCGGCGGATCGAATTCGTGATCAGCTGATCGAGGCCGGGGTTAGCATTGAGGATAGCGTTGAGGGTACTCGCTGGCGCAGGTCCTGAGATTTCGTTGGCCTGCTCAGTATTGGCGGAGATTAGAGGTACCAAAATTCTGCAAAAGGCAGAAATTTTTGCCCAAAAATGGGCAGGTGCGAAATTTTCAGAAAATAGGCAATGTTCAATTGACGATTATTTTTGATCAGCGTATGATTCCGCGCCTTGCTAATATGCAGATTTCGGGGTGTAGCGCAGCCTGGTAGCGCAACTGCTTTGGGAGCAGTGGGTCGGGAGTTCGAATCTCTCCACCCCGACCAGTTATTAAAAGGTCGGTGC
>Ga0255039_10000843_pt1 | contig 9979 bp, 3 predicted proteins | sample BC1_12_1_MG_FD_181713 | JGI IMG/M metagenome (GOLD analysis project Ga0255039, IMG submission 181713) | Seawater microbial communities from Strait of Georgia, British Columbia, Canada - BC1_12_1 | ecosystem: Environmental > Aquatic > Marine > Strait | place: Canada: British Columbia | collected... | reverse complement strand
AACTTTATGGCGAACCTCTTTGGTGCGTTGGCACTGGGTTTCGTAACACTCATCTTAGGGCTATTGCTCCTACTGTGTCTAATAGTAAGCTTGCCGGTAATGTTAGTCCTGGCATTGAGCCTTGGGCCGCTAATGTTTTCACTGAACAAAGCGCGAAGGGTACGTTCATTAGGAAGAACAGAGAGCTCGAAAAAGTCTTAAGAAAAGCTGGGTTAAATACTAAAGAAACTTGGGATAAGATAATGGCTGACGGTGGTAGCATACAAGACTTACCATTAGACGACTACGGTTATGTTAATAAAAAACTAGTAGTATTATCTGAGCAAGATGATTTAGAAACTACAGGCTTTGATAAAGTTAAGAACGTGTTTAAAACTTTCAAAGAGATTAATCAACTAGAGCTTGTTAATCAAGCTGGTATACGCCAACAGTATATAGATCAATCAGTTAGTTTAAACCTAGCGTTTCCTTCAGAGGCTACACCTAAGTGGATTAACCAGGTTCACATGGATGCTTGGAAAAAAGGTATCAAGACCTTGTACTATATGCGTACTGAATCAGTACTACGCGGTGACATTGCTCAACAAGCTATGGATCCTGACTGTGCTGCTTGTGACGGGTAGTTATGCTATACACGTTACTTTTATAAATAACTAAAAACAAACAGGGGGGGGTAACACCCCACCCCCCCCTTTTAAAACAAACATCATGAGAACAGGGTACAAATACAATCCGATTTTAACAGTAGTAAATGGTGGTCAGTTTTATTACGTAGAATATAGCGTTTGGAATAAAGCACCTGAAACTGTATCTTTTAGAACCTATGAAGAAGCTAAAACCTTTTTCAACACAATCCCTTTAAGCTAACATTATGGAACTATTTAAAAATACATTTGTGTATATGTTAATTAAAAAAGGGGACCTCATTTGAGATCCCCTTCGGTTACAGGAACTGTTGGGTATGGTACGCCCAGTTTATTTTTGTTCCTTATCTATATTTTTTAAACATAAGCTTGTATAGTAAACTATTCCAAGCCGCTTGTAACTTATCTATTATTTTCCGCATGGTTCTCCTGTTGCAACGTTAATCCAATTTTCTTTTTCAAACCAATCACGTAGTGTAGCTCCTTTCTTACGAGCACCTTTTACGTTTGATTTACTAGAGCGTTTATAATCTCCTTTAGCAGCTGCAGATCTTTTAGCTCTAACAACTTTATCTTTTTCAGCCTTGCTCATTGATCTTACCTTAGAAGCAGGCAGACAAACTTTCTTAGTGCCTCCACCTTTTACTTTAGATTTTTTAGGGAACGGAGAGTTTTGTGTATACATTACTTTTTCTTTTTACTTTTCCCCATTTTACCAGGTCCACCAGCTTTAGTACAACGCACGCCCCAACCTGAGGCATATGCCGATGGCCATACTTCAAACTTCTTTTTTGCTGCAGCTTTACAAGCTGGACTAATCTTTCCCATAATTATCTTTTAATTTTTTTCTTTTTCTTTTTAACTTTTTTCTTTTTAACTTTTCTAGGTTGTGGCTTGTTAGTTTCTGTTTCTTTATCAACACCTATTTCCCAGTCTTGCCAACCACCTAGTAACGCTAAGCGTTCCCAAGTTTCTAAATCTTGTGATGTAGCCTGTACTACGTTATTGGTTTTCTTTACAGCTCTATCAAGAGGTATGTTGGTAAGTGCTGCTACAACGTTAGCACTTGCTAAGTAAGCTGGGTTATCTAAGCTCCAGCCTTTTTCTTTCATTTCTTTTTTATCCCATTGATAAGATCTAGCCGCTTGGTTTACACGTGATAGCTTAGCAGATATAGGTGGGGATAGTTTAGTAAGTTCATAACCTACTTTCTCAAGCTTAGGTTGTTTCTTTTCCATCTCGTTTATAATACGGATTATAGCATTTTTACCTACTGAAACTGCAGCACCACCAATTCCCATACCTCTTAACAGCGAGTCCATCATACCGTTAGCTATGCTAACATATTTCTTCTTCTGCTCGTCTGTATCTTCTTCATCGTCATCAAATGCAAACGCAAACAAAGCTTGCTGCAAAGCGTTAAACAATAAGTTCTGTGCCACGCCGTAGTATATAATCTTACTTATGTTAGTCTTAGCATCACCTCGGCCGTTCTTAAGATCGCTAGCAGCTTTCTTTATAAGTCTAGCATACTGAGCTGGTGTGTTAGCAAAAGCTAATACAAGACGTCCTAATGGACCTGCTTGTTGCATTGATATTCTATCAGGCCTTGACGACTGTTGCGACTCTTCTGCTGTCTCTCTAAAATCTACAAACGCTTGAGCTTCAGCTTCAGCATCTGTCATACCTTGTTTTTTATAAGTCTTAATGCGATTACGATAAAACGTAGCGCCACCAGATGCTATAGCAAAGCTATCCGCTATCTGTGTAGGTGTGAAACCAAACTCGAGTAGTTTATTTATAACACCTTTAGCTCCACCTTTCTTAGCCATGTCTGCAATATCAGCTTCACTTACGTTGATACGTAGTCCGCCACGACGTTCTTTCAAGAAGTCAGAGTTCATAAGCGTCATAAAGTCAGACCAAAATTGTTTCTGGTTTGCAAAAGCTTTACCTGCAGCTAGTATATTGTTATCAGTGAAGTTAACAAAGTTGATACTAGATATAGTTTGAAGTATTGCTGATCTTGTGTTGAAGAACATTATGGTACCAATACTACCTGTAAGCCAATCAGTAACTCTACCTGTAAGTGTATCACCTTGGAAGTTTCTATTACGACCAGACTTCATACGCTGTAGCATATTCTCCATAGCTTTACGATATGGTTTACCATAAGCAGCCTCAAGTTTGTTTAGGTTCTCTTCGCTGAATATTTCATCTGCATTAGCCTGCCATTGTTCTAAAGCTTTAGCGCGCTTAATAGTATTTAAACCTTCAAGCATGTCAGTTGTAATCGTACCAGCTGGCCAACCTTCTTTAGGTCCAGCGTATTGATCACCTTTCTGTATATACATTAGTTGATCTGCAAAGGTTTTTAAATCTTCTTTACCTTCTACAAAATCAGACAAGTCTTTCATATCAGTTTCACTAATACCTGGAACAGACATACCTTGCTTTTGCCATATGTAAACTCTTACAGCTTGCTCTTGAGTAAACGGTTCGCCTGGAACTTTCTTACGTAAATCTTTTGGTACAAGCTTAAGCTCTTTTTTCAAAGCTTTATAATCGTTCATCATAGCTATACGAGCTGATGATAATTCATTCATTGCTTTACCATACGGATCTAGTAAATTCTTTTTATACCACGCCATTTGAGCATCACCGAGCTTACCTTTAGCAAGTGTTGAGTATAACAAACCTGTAAAGTCTTCAGCTGATGGTGGTATAAAGAACTGGAACCTACCTTTGTTAGCTCCAACTACCTCTGCCTTAACACGTTTGTATCTTTTCTCAGATGCAATACCCGTTTTAACCTCTAGTATATCGTTGAACTCTTTGTTAAGATCAAGACTATCGTAAAATTCTTTGTTGGCTTGTTTAGCATCAGCGTCTAGATTAGACATGTTATCTAATGTGTTAGGCATTGATTTTCTAAGACTTGATTTTTCTCTAGTAGGTCCAATTATTTTAGAATTATTTACTACAGAAGCTTTTTGTCTAGATAAATTTCCAACATCAGAAATTCTACTACCAGTCGCGTCAACATTATAAATATCAAAAACACTTTTACCACCTGTAAGCTTTATAGTGTTCGGATCTATTCCAAACCTATTGCTAGCTACATCCATGTTGAAATATCTAGCCCAAATATTGTCTGTTATCATCCAACCCTGAGGCGTTTGATCTATATAATCAAAAAACTTTTCATCTATATCAGATATACCTTTAAGTTTTTTATCATTTGTTTTTGATAGTGGTCCTTGAAAATAATTTTTTCTTACTCCTTCAAAAGCTTTACTAACAGAACCATCAAGAGCTTGAACAAATAAATACTTACCAACAATTGTAGCTGGAAGCGTATGCTCTAAAGTATTTTGACTTGAGCCAGTGTCCATGTAACCTTCTTCGTAAAATCTATAAGGCGCTGCTGTTCTTAAAAAATGACCTTGGCCATATGAGCTAGAAGAAAGTAAAGCACCTGTGAAAGCAACTCCATCAAAGTTCATAGTACCGTCTGAGTTTCTCATTACATTATTTTGCAATATTTCAAACAACTTACCTAGTTGATCTATAGAATCATCTTGTCTTTGAACAAAAACAGGATCATTTAAAGATTTATCTAGTCTAAGTTTTTGACTATAAACCCCTTCTTTTTTAAGCATAGCCGCAAATCCTGGTGAATCTTTTTCACTAGCAAAATTTTCTAAACCAGTTTTATCAATCCACACCTGTGCTTCTTCAGTGTTTTTAAAAGGTAAATTACCAGTGTACTCTCTTAAATCACCTAAAATATCTGACTCTGTAAAAACTGTGTTGTAAGCTTCTGGACCTTGTTCTTTTAAATCTCTAATATCTTGAAGCGTTAAAGCGTTTTCAGTTGTAAAAGCTAAAGCTCTCCAAAAACTTGGTGGTGTTTCTTTAGTAAATCCACTATCAACAGCAAATTGTAGAAATCTTTCTCTACCTTCTGGCGTCTTCATGTTTATTTTTTTAACACCAGTACCTTTTAATATTTCTGTTAAAGTCTTGTTGTAATCTATATTATATGAAGCAAAGTCTGTGTCTGCGTTTATTTGACCCATAAAAACATTTGGACTAACTCTTCTAAGCGAAGCAGCGTCTCTAGATTTACCAGCACCAGTATCTGCTTGCTCTTGTTTAGTAGTTTGTTTTCCTCTACCAGCAGCATTGATTGCATTAGCTAAATATGCTTTAGAAAAGCCAGTTAAAGTAGTACCATACTTACTTCTGTTTTCAGCAGATATTTTTTGATTTGGTACACCAGACTCTGTAACACCCACGTCATCTTGTATTTGCTTAACCACTTCATTACTAATTCTACCTTTGTATTCGGGTTTAAGCTCATATACCTGTGTTTGTGTAGTTAAACCTAAACTTCTACCTTTAGCATTAGATATACCCGGTATTGCTCTAGTAACAGGCTGATAATATTTTTTAATAAACTTACTTGATAAACCTATAGATTTACCTTTAACATCTCTAGAAACGTCTATAGTTTCTCTTTGCTCGTTTATAACTGTTTCACTACCAGCAACATTGTATGGTGGCATTGTTTTAATTAGCTTTCTAACGTTATTAGGATCAACAAATAATCTTTGTAAAGACTTAGCCTCGGCATCTGTTAATGTAGCTCTGCCTCGTATTTTTTTACCAGGAACATTAAACACCTTGGTAGAAACTTCATCTAAGTTTTGCTCAGCAAGCTCTCTAAATGAAGGCTTTTCACCTTGTTTTATTGTAACAACATTATCTATGCTTACACCAGCAGCTGGTCCAAAGGTTCTGGAATCAATAAGCTTTCTTGTAACTACCTCTGCTTCAGGCGTCGAAGTTTCTTCAGTTGTAATACTTTCTACCTTGCGTTGAACAGCCTCATCTGTTGTAGACTGTATAATGTTTTCGTACCTAGGATTGTCTTGGTAAAATTCTATAAGCCTAGCGTCTAATAGCTTGCCACCAGGAGTGCTAGAGTTTAGGTAGCCCATTATACTATCGTTTCTATTCTCATCGTACTTTAACAACAAACCATATAAACCTCTAGTATCATCAACTATAAAATCTCTAATAATATCAGCTTTATCTTTTGGATCTATATTTAAGTTTAGTCTTCTGTCAACTTCGTTTTCTAAGTCGTTTGCTATTATAAGAGCAGTACCAGCTTTAGTTTCAGGATTTATTAAATCTTTTTTTTGGCTTTCTACTTCTTGGTATATTCTAAGTGATGCTGATTCTGTTGGACCAGTTGTTGTTTCAGTTGTAGTCTCTGTTACTAGCTTACCTTTAGCCCCTTCAGTCGCTACCGCTTTAGCAGCTTTACCCAAGCCTTTACCTTTTTCTATAGTAGTATTATAGTCTCTAATAAAACTTAATACATCTTTACCAGAATTAAATTTAATACTTAAAACACCAGCGTCTCTTAAAAACTTGCGTACGTAGTTACCTATTTTAACCAATGTACTTTCTTCTATAGTTATACTACCATCGGATAAAGCTTCACTTGTAAGGTTTAAAACCTCTTCCATTGTTTCAGCCTCTGTTTTTCCGGCTAGTACATAGTCTAAAAGTCTTTTTTGAAATGCAGGATTATTTATTTTAACTTTAGGATTATTGTTTAATTCTTCTAACAAAGATTTACCAAAGGCTATAGCAGCTTCTGGGTTATTAGCAAAGGTCTGCCGCGTTAAAGGGTGTAATACTTCATGCTGATCTGTTGTATAAACATTATCTTCTTTTGCAACTTGCTCATTTATAACTATAACAGTAGAGCCATCATCTAAAGTGTAAGCGTTACCATAACTAGCAGACGCTGATACATTAAGATTTTTATTTTCTTTTCTTAATTGTTCTTTTCTAGCATCAACTTCTTCTTGAGTTTGATATCTCTCAATAGGTTTAATACCTAATTGCTCTGCTATCACGTCAGCTCCAGCGGCTGTTTTAGCTTTTTGAGTTTTAGCTATAGCTTCAGCAACAGGCTGTTGTGATCTAGCTATTCTATTTAACTCTTCGTTTATTGTTTCTATGTTGTTTAACTGTTCAACAGCAAGAGCTTTATCTGTTTGCTTGACTTCTTTTTCAAGTTTATCTCTTTCTAATATAAGATCATAAGATCTTTGCTTATCTTGATTAGAGAAATACTCAGGTATTTTCATACCAGTATTACGAGCGTTAGCAAGTTCTTGTGATTGCTCACTATACTCTTCTTTACTTATAATGCCTTGATCTCTAAGACCAGCTAAGCTAGATTCAGCTTCTTTGAAAAACCCATCAACAAGTTTTATTTGCTTTGCGTCTCTTAAATTAAACTTAGTAGATACATCTCTCGCCATAGCCCTAAGCTCTATACCACTTTGACCAGCTACTCTACCGGTAAAAGGTAGCACCATACCTACATAACCACCTTGTTGAGCAGCTGTTCTAATTTCTGAAGGATCTATAAACGTAGCTACAGGTAAATCAAGCTGAACCGCTGTACTCACTTGGCTTAAACCAGTTTGCGCACCCTCTGTAAGAGCTTCGCTAAAACCACCCATTGCTACTGATTTAGCTTTTTTAGGTAACTGTGTGGCGAATTTTTTCATTTCACCTTTATATAAAGATGAAGTTGCTTTTTTAAAGTCAGTACCAAGGCCTATACCTTTGGTAAAACCTTTCATTACTTGAGTTGCACCTACTCTTTCTAGACTAGCTTGAAGAGCAGCAAAAGCAGCTGACTCTGCTCTGTTAGCGTAGTTACCTTCTTCAACAGCTTTAGCTATGTTTTCAGGGGTTGGTTTTATACCATCTTGTTCTAAACCTTTAGTAATAGCATCGTAATAATTACCACCATATTCTTGAGCGAATATAACAGCTAGACCCATACCACCACTTACAAGACCCGTCAAACCAGCCGCTGTAACTTGTGGTAAAGCTTCACCTAACCCTATCATAGCCCCTTCAAAAGTAAGGTTATCAAAATCAGCTTCTTTAAATAAACCTAACTCTTCTTCTTTTTCTGATATTTTACCTACTTTATCTACTATTCTTTTTACTCTATTGTCTTTTCTATCATTTAAAGTATTTAACCTTTCACGTACCGTAATTTTCATACGTCTGTTTAAAGGATCTGTAATTTCAGAATCTAAAGTTAAATTACCACTGTCTATTTCTGTTTGAAGTTTATTAATATCATTATTAATAGAAGCAACTTGTCCATGAAACTTACTTAAGTCAGCTTGATTAAAACCTAAAGACATTTGTTTAACACCTTTAACAGTACCTTCGATTAAAGCAAACTCGCTTAAACCTCCTTCATCTAAAAAAGAATGTTGAGCTCTAGCGTATTGTTTATTTTTATCAGCTAATATAGACTCAGAAACATCTAAGTATTGAGTTTGTAATGACTTAAATAAATCAGAATTTTCAAAAGGTACTAAAATTTCTTCTTGTATATATTTATCTACATCTGAATTAGCTAACGCTAGGTTTGCTTCAAAAGTTTCAGGATTAGAAAAATCATATTTATCTTTTAAGCTTTCTTGATATTCATTTACTTTATCAGCGTTTAATTTTACTTGCGCATTTAAAGCTGTACGCATAACAGGATCTTTACTAAACGCCTGCGATCTACCTTGGTTTAATGCTTGTGCCCATTCTTCAGGAGTATCATACATTTCCATATCGCTAGGCATGTGCGATTCTACCATACTTACAAATTCTTTAGTAGGTTCTATTTCGTAAGTATCTGTGTTTTGGTTATAAACTTTTTTATTATAATTAGGTTTAGTTATTACCTTATCAACTAAATTTAATCTTTCTTCCTGTGTGTAATTAGCAAAGTTTTCAAACTGGCCTTTTGCATTTATTAAATCATTTAAAGCCGTGTTGTAGTCGGCAACTTGTTTGTTTAAGTCTCTTTGATCTCCGTAAACAAACTCACCTTGATCGTCTACTTTTCTAACAGGTTTTGTTATTTGTTCAGAAGCATTATATACATCTTGCCTTATGTCTTCAGCTAATCTACCTTTTTTTCTTTCTTGTCTAAAATAACCTTGATCATTTGCTTGTAATTCCCCAGAAGTATCTACCGAGTCTAATTCCGTACTCTCGGATGCTGTGTCCGGTCCCGATGTCACAGCCGCATCCACTGTTGCAACATCGCTTGTCTTTCCCTCAGTTGGAGTTGTTTGTGTTTTGTCTGTAACTTCTACAGCATTAGCAAACTCAGCTTTACGTTGATCAACACTAGCTTGTATTTGCTCTGTAGATAAACCTTGAGTTGTTAACTCATCAACCAAAGACTTTAATTCATTTATCTGATCTTCGTTCATATTATATAATTTAATTATTAAAGAGAAACACCTTTGTAAGTACTTGGAGCTGGACTTGGCCCGAATGGAACTGAATCTTCTCCAGCCATTTCATCAGCTGTTGCCGCATCAATACCGCTAGCTATTAATAGTATTTTTCTTCTTTCTCTTGGAGATGTACCTGGGGTTATTGCTTTACCTTCTACTTCAATTCCATCGTTTGGATCTTCAAACTCTTCTACTTTTAAACCTTCATCTTGAGCTAATTTAATTACTTGATTTAAGTTTATTAACCTATCTATATCGTAAGTTTTATCAAGATACTCCTTTTTCTTTTTATCTTTTTCAGTAGCTTTAGTTTCTTTTCTTCTAGCCCTAAGCTCTGCATCTGTAGGTTCGTCGGGTGTAATTTTTTTATAGTTACTAGCGTTGCCGCTTTTTTTCCTTAAATCATCTAAGAACCAAGCCGTGTAAGCTTCACCAAACGTTTTTGAAGATTCTTCGTCAAACGCTGTACCAACTTGCCCGTTAGCATAGTTTAGTTCAGCACCCTCAGGAGCATAACCATTAAGAACATGCGACCAAATGTTTTTAGCTTTTTCAGGAAATTTAAGAAAGCTATTTACTTGAGCTGTAATAAAAGGTGTTGCTGTGGTTTCTATATCTGCAAACTTGCTAGGTCTAAACGTATATTCAAACTGTTTATTTTCGGTTGTTTTTAATTCTGGTTCTGAAATATAATCATCTCCAAATTTACCATCTTTAAATATACCAGATTCTTCTAAGAATTTATTTCTATCAGTGGTTATATTTGGCACTTTACCACCATCAAAAGCAAATAAAACTTTAGGATCAGCTACAACATAGTTGTTTTTAATTTCACCTTTTTTGTAAGCCTGTGTTATCTGTTCGCTGGAATACGCTGTTTTGATTTTCCAATTATCATTTTCATCAAAAAACCATTGTTCTTCTGGATTACGTGTGGCACCTATTCTAGCTGGCATAGCAAGCTGGTATTGTTTAGAT
>Ga0255039_10000839_pt1 | contig 10011 bp, 8 predicted proteins | sample BC1_12_1_MG_FD_181713 | JGI IMG/M metagenome (GOLD analysis project Ga0255039, IMG submission 181713) | Seawater microbial communities from Strait of Georgia, British Columbia, Canada - BC1_12_1 | ecosystem: Environmental > Aquatic > Marine > Strait | place: Canada: British Columbia | collected... | reverse complement strand
AGGTTTCTCAACCTCTTCCTCAGTTAATTCTTGTAATACCGCCTGCTCTTCAACAGTTTCAGTATTGGTTTCTACAGGCTGCTCTTCAGCAACTTGCTTTTCTTCATGCTGCTCAAGTAGTTCGTTTTCAACCTCTTGTACAGACTTATCTCCTGGTCCTGGGACCGCTTTTACTTTTATATCCATATTAAATTAAATTTACTGCGCAAAATTACGCATTATTATACTATAATTATCTAGGCTCAAACTCAGCAAGATCAAAGCCATCTAATGTGTCTTCGTTAGACTCAAAGTTAATAGGAGGAAGATCCTTCTTGCGCTGCTCTATCAACTTAGATTGCTGTGTGTTTTGCTTACTAATTCTATCGCCTTTTGCTTTTTCTTTCAGGTCCTCTCTAGTCTTCAATGAATCAGCCTCTACGCCTCTCAATTGCATATTCAACTGGAACTCTAACTGCATTAGTTCAGACTTAATAGCTGCCTCACCACGCATTCTTTCAATATCAAATCCAGCCTTAGCTTGTGCGATCTGCATCTCAGACTGAGTCTCCATTTGAAGTTTCTGAGCTGCAACCTGAGCCGCCATCTGTTGTGACTGCATCTGAGCTTGTTGCTGTTGTTGGATCTTCTGCATCTCAAACTGCTGTCTATCCTTTTCCTTTCGTTTTCTCTTTACCTTAAGAAGTTGATTTGCAAGCTTCACATTCTTAACCTCTCTAATATCTATAGCGTCATCAAGATCGATAGATCCTTTCGATAGTGCCATCTGAATGTTTTGCTCAAGCATTTGCTTTTGCTCATCATCTGGGGCCATCTCTATGAATATCCCAAAGTCATATATGTGTAGGTCACTTATTTCCTTAAGTAAGTTAACATTATACTTACCGATCTGCATAACAAACTCCTCCTTGTGTGGATGATATTCTAATGCGTCAGATACTCTACATGTTAATGCCGTAGCAAGGTCTCTTGTGATATCTAAACTAGCGTCAAGAATGTGCCTTGTAGCTGTGTTACTATTTAAAGCAGCGAGTTTTTGTAGTCCAACTAAAGAGTCTGGATCTGGCATAGAGCCGTCTCTAGCTTCATTCAAACCAGTGACATCTCTAAGCATCTGCAAGTAGTGATTATAGCTCCCAACCAATGAACTTATTTTTCCTTGGCCACTATTCTTTGATAACTCTTGAATAGGGATTCTAGCGTTGTTGAATTCACCATCTTGAGTATAACTACGACCTACAACAGAACCTGTCTGGAAGTATAGTCTTAATGCATCCTCTGGATTATAGCTAGCGCCATTTCCAAGGTCAACTTCATTTAACCCATCCGCATCTATGAACACACCATCTGGAACAACTTTCTGTATTACTTGCTGTAACTTCAAGTGTGTCATTTGGATGAGGTCTGCAAAAGGAACCATTCTTCTAAGTAATGATTCAATATTACCTTTATACATTCTAGGAGCGCATGCAACATAGTTAGACATTGCGTTCTGTGACGCTGACTTTGGTCTTACCATATTCTCTGCAAGCTGCCACTTAAGTATAATGTTAGTACCCATAACCATAACGCCTTCGTACCATACATCTATAACCTTCTCAACTTTTTCAAAACCTCTTTCCTCCATCATTTCTGCTGGTGGATCAAAAGTGTCTTCTTTTTCTATAACCTTTTCACCTTTTTTCTTGTAGACAAACTTTTTTGTTGTTTTATAGTTGTAATGTAAAAGAGTTATAGTGTCATTATTAAATAATGAGTTATCGTAAAACTGCGTTGAGTTGAAGTAATTATGCCAATCAGAACTAGACTTTGATATATGTTCTAAATCTTTATCTGTTAATGTTGGGTCTATTTTTAGAAGCTCACTGATGTGAGTTGTTTTTACTTCACCCCAGTAGAAACAGTCGTTGAAGTTTGGATCTTCAGTATAACTGTATACAACGTTAGCAGGGTCTACATACTTAGTTACAATACCAGTGCCAGGTAAGTACTCATGCTTAGCGCATCCTATACCTACAGTGGTTATATCGTATATAATTCTTTTTCTAGTGTCATCATACTTGTTCTCAGATAGAACAGTATTTATAACAGCCTCTTCCGCAAGCTCTATAGATGACTTGTAGTTAAGCTGCATGTGCAGCTGTAGCTCTTCATCATTAGCTGGAAGGTTTTCAGGATTTGTATTAAATGCGTCTATACCAAAGTCATTCTTTACTTGAGTAAGTAAATCCTTTGATACCATGTCCTCCTCTATAGTGTCCTGATACTGGTTTCTTTTCTCAGCAGACATCGCATCCTGTGCGTATGCCTTAACCTCAAACAACCTATCAGCCATCCCGTTCACGACAATGTCTATGAATTTTGGTATAATTGGAACTGGAGTCCAGTCTAAGTTCATGTACGATAAATCGCCATCAACAGCTAGTTCATTTTTATACTTTCCTACAGACTGCTCCGCTCTTGCATACAGCCTGAGTTTATGGAAGGAGTCCCATTGATTGTAAAACTTAGATCCACCGTTATCTTTTTTGAACCACTCATATTGTATTGCTTGACCAATCTGAAGACCAAACTCTTTGGTGTTCTTTTTTGAGTCAGATACATATTGACTTGGAAAAGATGATGGATTTATAGAAATGTTTATCTCTTTCATCTAATTATTTGACTAATACTTCCCTTATTGTTATATCTTGCAAAGTTAATGCTTATTTTCGACTCTTTTTTAACCTTTTGGTAAAGGTGCTGCTGGTTCGCCATTATAGCTAATCCTGAGCTTATCGATGCATCAAACTTTGTTCTATTGTTTATGTCAAACCTTGCCCAGTCCTGTAAGGTCCTACTAAAATACATAGACCCCATTTCGTCATTAGACCTGTAAGTCCCATCAGTATCAAGTCCTACGTACTTCTCTATATACGTCTCTATAGCTGATGCGTGTGATTGTTTTACAGCCTCTGATGAGTTAGGTATTCCACCTAATTCTTTCTCTGTCTTAGACAGCCCTCTAGTAGGCTTATCTGGTCTATTTAGTGAATACTTTCTATACCCTCTGTTCTTAAAGTGATACAGTAACCTAGGCTTGTTATTCTCTGCCAGTATTGGCATACCGTAAAACACACAGGCCATCAAAACATCCTCAAAGAATAATTCAGCTGTCTGTGGTCTAGCAACGTACTCCAAGAAAAACTCGTTAACAGGAGCGTCATCCATGTGAAACTTTGTTAGTCCGTGTAAAGCTCCGTTGGAACCTCCACCGCCCACTGTTCCAGATATATCATACGAGTCACATCCAAACGAACCTATGTGAGCGTTCCCTGGTATTTTATTTCCATTAGCAATCTGCATGTTGTTCTGAAGCTTACTGTTTGGTATCCAAGAAACTAAGAATCTACCTCTATCGTTAGGTGTCCATATGACCTCTGTATCCACGTTCCCGTTCTTCCAGTGAAAGGATCCACGAGTCAAAACCCTATCACGTATAAGGTTATCGTTGTAATCTATCTGCTGGTATATCTTTGTTAGGTTGAATATAGAACTCTTGCTCTCATCTCTAAATGCATGAGACTCAGTCCTTGAGAACTGTCTGTAGTATTCATTCAATGCATCAGGATCGTTTTTAAGCGACTTAACCTCGTCCTCCCAGTAGTTTATAGCTCCCTTTGATATCATCTCACCATCAACACCTAAAACAGCCTTAGAAGGCGTCTCAAGCACTGGCATACCGTATCTATCTATAAACCCTTCCATGTTCCATTCCATAGGGATGAAAAGTGAATACATACCGCTTTTGGTTTGACCATTAGCGTTTCTATTGCTAGGATCAGAATCATAGTACAATCTCTTAAAGTTTTCACCACCCTTATCTAAAGCATTCGATGTAGAACCCATTAAACACTTACCAATAATCTTACTACCTAATCTAAGACACGTCTTTGTTACACGCCAGTTGTTAAGTATATTATTTGGTCTAATCCATTTACCACTCTCATCATGCACGAGTAGTAGTAGTTTTTCCCCATCATATGAGTTATCATCAGTATTCTTCCAGTCAATTGTGGTATCAAGCCCTGTAAGTCCAGAGTCATCCACATCATACATATTCTTTTTAGATATCTTTGATGCTGGTACACGGTATGCTAACTCAGTCTTTGGTTTATCCATACCATCCTGCACTGGCTTAAAAAAGAATGGATAGTTACTAGATATAGGTACAACCTTATCTGTGAACATCTTCTTTGCATCAGAACCAGTCTTTGATAGTATACCTACCCTAGAGTCCTTAACCAATGTGGCTGTATTTACACACTCAGCTGAAGACATAAACGAAAACCCAGATCGCCTGATCTTTAGGTATATCATTCCAAAACATCTTTTGTCAGCCTTGCAAGCCTCCCAGTATATAAAGAATATTCTATTTGCTTCACGAAAATCTGGATGTCCAACATCTATCTTCGTCCACTGTAGGTACATGTAGTGTGTTCCAGTAATGTATGTAGGTTTACCATTATTATAGAACCAAAAGCCTTCCTCTCTTCTGTCAAACTCAGACTCTATATAATCTACCCACTTGGTTTTGAAGTCTTTAGGAGCTTCATTCCACTGGAATATACTTTTAATTCTGTCCAGCTGCTTTGGATACCCAAATGGTTCCCAGTATTGGTCAGACTTTTTATCGCTTCGTTTATGTATCTGTTTAGGTTTTGCAGGTAAACCGATGTTTAAACCGTTAACGTTTATAACCTCTCCTAATGTTCCATCCCTAGATACAACAATAATATCATACTTTTCATCGTAACCATATTCCCATTTCTTGCTCTTTAAAACACCCTTTGGAACTATATCTACAACCTTGTATAGACTATTATTTCGCTCTTCTCTCTGCAAAACTACTTAGATCTTTTTTATCAGTTATCTCATCGTCTTCTAGCAAAGCCTTTTCAGACTCTATTCTAGATAAAATCTCAAACGCATCAAATATAGCTAGTTTCTTTGTTGCTGCTGCATTCTTTAATCTGTCAGCCGCTAGCTCTGGAGACAAGTCGTCTAGATCTTTCTTTACAATACCCTCTTTCGCAACCTTTACAAGTTCCTTTACAGCCTGCTCAGCCGCTCTTATTATCTCCAACTTTATTTGCTTAGAATCCATTACAGTTTTATTGTTATACTATTAGTAAGTACCCTGTATAGCTTCTCTCCATCAATATCAAATTCGTACTCACTATCAGGTTTAAATGATATCATGTCTCCTTCGTTGACACCTAAAGATACTAATTTATTATTTGTGTATTTAACGATACCTACAAGAGGCTGTTCTATCCCTGGAACCTCTAAGAAATATTCTTCCTTTGGAACAGGTTTTACAAAACAAAACATATCCTCTGCCTTCCACTGATCGTTGTGGTTGTACAAATAATACTGATAGTCATCAACAAGAAAAAGGTCATCCATAAAGTAACTCTTGCCACTTTTCTGTTTACCTTTCATGTTGTAATAATACTTAAATACGTTGTGATGTACAATTATAGTGTCTCCTGGCTCTATTTCCCCTGAGTAGTTAATAGGGGTTTCAACCACGGTTGCATAACGGTTAGATACGGTATGATCCTCCTGAGATGCACTTGTTACAAAGTCTACACCTCCGATGTTTTTAATGTTGTCATACCTTCTACCATTATACGGACGTACAATGAAGTTGAAGGGTGATTTCATTTAGAAATTTATATTATATTCAATTGATACAGGCATATTCTTGTTAAACTCCTTCCAGAGAATAATCTCGTCCTGTCTTTCTATCCAAATTCTATACGACTCAGCGTCTGGGTTGTATTGAATTAGATGTATATTATATTCTTTATTTAAAACCTCTTGTCCGACTATGTAATGCATTGCACTTGATTTATAGTCAGCACCAAGAGAAATCTTTCTGATTTCCATTATGTAAGTCTTATCTGCACCACGTTTCCGTTTCTGTACAACTCTCCGATAGCTACACCACCTGCTGCGGCTGCTGTATCGTCTGCATATGAATTTGCGTTAACTAGTGCTTCGATTAAAATTTTAGTTGATCCTCCACCTAAGGCAATACTGTCTTGAGTTGAGGTGCTTGCTGTTCTACCGATGGCTACTGCAAAGTCAGCGTCAGCTACAGCGTCTTGTCCAAGTGCTACTGCACCTTGACCTAATGAGAATGCATCGTTACCTAAAGCTACACCACCTTGGTGATCGTTTCTTTGAGGTGTCTGCTCTTCAAATACAAGTAGCTCACCTGCTATTGGTCTGATTCCAGATGCGATAGTTATTGTCGCAGCTCCATTACCTAAATCTGTAAACTGAGTAACCTCAATTCTAGGGTCAGCTACATCAAATCCTGGTCCGTAACGTAAGAATGTTCCTACAGCCACTGTACCTACTATTCCGTAAATGTCAAACGTTGTCTGATCGTTAGGGAATGTATTAGTTGCTTTCGCTACACCGTAGTTTCCAGCTGATGTGTTGTGACCTAAAGCTATAGCCCCGTCACCACCTGCGCTACTTGAGTGCCCACCAGAGATTGCAGATCGACCTAAAGATATTCCTTTGTAACCAATTGCAGCGGAATGATCACCTGCCGTGTATCCTCCTTTACCTAGTGTTACAGAAAACTCTCCGTCAGTGATACTCTCGTACCCATGAGCAAATGAGTAATCAGCTCTAGCCTCAGATCTTGAAAGTGATATTGCTTCTGAACCAGTTGCAGTTGCACCTACTCCAATTGTAATGCTATTGTCAGATGTTTGAGTTATTAAAGAATCTGCTAACGTAGCTCCATCAGGATTCCAGTAGGGTAATTTACCAGCAGTCCCAGAGCCTGTAACGTTATCTGTAAGATCAGATACATTAACCCAATCAACACCAGTTCCTGTTGATGTCAACACCATTCCAGATAACCCAGATGCGCCTGCTGTGTCAACAAGTTGACTAGCAAATCTAGCAGATGAATTAAATACGGTTACAGCGTTAACAGTAAGGTTTTGAGCAGACGTGTTACCTAGTGTAACATCAGCATTAAAAGTAGCAGTTCCGTTTATACTAAAAATATCTGTAGATGCGTTTCCTACAACAACATTACCACTTAACGTAACGAATCCTCCATCAGCGCCAAAAATATTTGTAACATTCAAAGATCCAGCGGTTAAAGGAACAGAAACATTTATAAATGGACTCCCAGTCGTATCGAGTGTTATGAATGAGTCACCTAAAGTTTGACCATCAGGCGTCCACATAGGGATAGTGTTCAATGTACCAGAACCTGTAACGTTATCAGTTATATCTAAAGATATAGTAGTAATCCCATTTACAGCATCTTGACCGAAAGAAATTCCTGAACCAGCGTGAAGCGTGAACGTATCACTAGTAGCATCAGAACCCTGAAGAGTTAATATTGTATCACTAGCATTATATGTACCAACTAAATCATAAGTAACAGCTGGTGAGGAATCTATAGTAATGTTGTTACTACCGTCATCCGTTAGCGTTACATTTGTTCCAGCAATCAGAGAAACTGTATCTGTAGTAGCATCAGTACCTGTTAATGTAACATCTACATTGCTCCCATTTTGTGAACTCGCTAAATCATATTCTGTATTAGCAGCGCCACCAGTTGCAGCGATAGTTATATTGTTACTTCCATCATCTGTTAGAGATATACTGTTCCCAGCTACAAGAGTAACGTCTTGGTTTGTTACACCGTCAGTCAGTCTTATAACTGCATCTGAACCAGCTTGCGCTGATGAATGAGTGTAAGTAGTGTCTATTTGATCACCAAATGATAATTGTCCTGAAGAATCTGATATTAATATCTTACCTGCCGTTCCTAAAGTAGCTGCATAATCTTTTACTGGCCCTTGTAATTCTAGTGTACCTTTAACAACAATTTCATCATCATCAGCGGCACCAAGTTGAACATTGTTATAAAAGCGCGACGTTGAGGTAACTGTTAATAAATCTGTATCTGCATTACCTATGATAACATTACCGTTTAGTGTAACTGAGCCACCGTCTATAGCTACTATGTTATCAACACCCAATGCTGTTGTTGACACAAAACCAGGACCTAAAACTGTTTCTTGCCCAGCCCCAACAGAACCGACTTGTATCCACGGATTGTTAGGTATTTTAAACATTACTGAATCACCTATCGCTTGGCCATCAGGCGTGAACATGGCTATAGTATCAATCGTTCCAGAACCAACTATATTATTAGAAGGGACTCCGTCAATCCACTGTGTTGCAGTGCCAGTTGATGATAGTATTTGTCCAGCTGTTCCTAAGTTGTTTGATGAATCTCTTAAACCTTGCGTTAGGTATAAGTCTTTATAAAAAGATATATTTTGAGTGAAATCAGCTATAGGTCCAACATCAGAAGCAGATCCAGTAGAGTCTATACCAAGTTTACCAGTAATTATTATTGCGTCATTTGATGGATCTGAATCAGATGATATTATAGAATCGCCAAGTGTATTACCATCAGGTGTCCACATAGGGATAGTATTCAATGTACCAGATCCGTCAACGTTCCCAGATAATGAGGATACATCAACCCAGCTCACAGCCGTTCCAGTTGAGGTTAATACCTGACCAGAGGTACCCAAAGAGTTTGAGTAATCCGCAAGACCAGCTTGTAGCAAAACGTCTTTATACATTGCAATACTACTACTAAAAGCGGCTATAGGACCAACATCGATCCCAGAAGACCCCGTTGTGTCTATTCTAACCTTTCCAGCAATAAGTATTGCGTTATCTGGAGATACAACTAATGGATCTCTAGATATTATAGAATCACCCAACGTTGTCCCGTCAGGTGTCCACATAGGTATGGTATTTAGTGTTCCACTACCACCTATCATGTTATCTACTTCTAGAGCAGTGTTTAAGTAACCTGTTAAAGCACCAATGGTGAAGTTCTTGGTTTTTCCAAGATCCACACCAGGGTTGCCGTCGGTACCAATTACCTTATCGTCTTCATGAATCGTTGAGTCTAGCTCATACTGTTTGATCTTTGTCATCTATTTCGCCTGTTGATATGTTTATACTGGCGTCTCCATATGACTCATTCAACTCTTTCTTAAACTCACCTAGCTCAGAGTCAATCTCTGAATATGCGTGTAAAAGCGTGTGCTTCTGAGTTTCTAAGACACCTAAGTCTGTAATAACACTGTTTAACTTTTGCACAAGTCCTTGAAGCTTCTCAAGCTCTTGCTCTGTAATTTTTTTTGACATTTGATTATATTTTAAATTCTATGCAAATATACAAATTAATTTTCAATACTCAAAGTAACAGACGATGGGTTTTCTAATTCAGATATTTGAGAAGCAATACTATCCTTAATAGCTTTAACTTGTTCTTCGCCCATAGCGTCTTTTGTCCAACCAACAACAACTTCATTTGTTAGCTCATCAAAAGGTATAAAGGGGTTTTCAGGATTTAAAAGCACTACTTGAGTTCCAATATTAGTTGATGAATAAGCGTTTCCTTGTGGATCTAATTGATCCGAAGTTCCAGTTACAATCCAGTGTACATTATACACTACATCTGTTTCACCTTCTTCTTGAGGGTGTACGTCTACTGTTTTGCAATTCCAATCGTAAGTAATCATAATTTTTGTTTTTGTTTATTTTGTTGGGTTAAATCTAAAAGTTTCTTTATATCCTTCTATTGTTATTTCTAGTTGACCTGATTTTTCATTAAAAGTTATAGACTTAACATTTTTTAAATGGTCGTTACCATTAACACCGTTTTTACCATTTGTTCCATTGGCTCCTGCTGATCCTTGAGAGCCAGCATCACCCTTGTCACCTTTTGGTCCAGGCGTCAATGATATATCTTCAAGTTCTTTTTCAAGTTCAGCTACACGCTTAACTAATAAGTCAATATAGTTTATACCTTTAATGCCGTCATTTCCAATGTGAACTAGCTCTGGGTAGTCATCTTCAATATCTTCAACTACAACACCATATCTTTTTCTTTCTGAA
>Ga0255039_10000838_pt1 | contig 10016 bp, 14 predicted proteins | sample BC1_12_1_MG_FD_181713 | JGI IMG/M metagenome (GOLD analysis project Ga0255039, IMG submission 181713) | Seawater microbial communities from Strait of Georgia, British Columbia, Canada - BC1_12_1 | ecosystem: Environmental > Aquatic > Marine > Strait | place: Canada: British Columbia | collected... | reverse complement strand
GAGTAGGCCCCAGATCCGATCGAAAAGAGGCCCGCCATGCTGCCCGAAGTCCAATCCGCCGCCGACATCACCTACCGCGAATCAGGCTGGCGGGACGCGCCCGCGCTCGTGCTGCTGCACGGCATCGGCTCGACCTCGGCCGGCTGGCGCCTGCAGTACGGCCCCCTGGGCGAGCATTTCCGCGTCGTCGCCTGGGACGCGCCCGGCTACGGGGGCTCGAAGCCACTCGCCGGCGACGCGCCGAGCGTCGAGGCCTACGCCAACGCACTCGCGCGCCTGCTCGACATACTCGGCATCTACAAGGCGATTGTCGGCACCAACTCCTGGGGCACGCCCACGGGCGTGGTCTTCGCGCGGCTGTTCCCCGAGCGGGCGCGCGCACTCGTGCTCGGCGGACCGGCCGCGGGCTGGGGTTCGGCGCCGGAGGACGAGCGCGAAAAGCGCATCGCCGACCGCATCGAGCGCGTCACCACGCTCGGGGTGAAAAAGATGCGCGCGGAAGACGCCGTCGGGCTCGTCGCGCCCGGCACCCGCGCCGAAGTGCTCGAGTGGCTCAAGGGCGCCGAAGGCCTGCACATCGCAGGCTATGCGCAGGCCGCGCGCATGCTCGGCGCGGTCGACGTGCCGCGCGAGGCGGTCTCCGTCACCTGCCCGGCGACGGTCGTGGTCGGCGAGAAGGACCTGCGCACGCCGCCCGAGACCAATGCCAAGAAGATCGCCGCCGCGTTGCCAAACGCGACCCTACGCATGATTCCGAACTGCGGGCACCTGCCGCACCTCGAATATCCGCAGATCTTCAATGACGCGGTGCTCAAGATGGCGAAGGCGGTGAGTCAGTCGGCCTGAGGCGGGCGCACAGCGCGCGCGGTCGGCGCGCAGCCGCAAGGGCTTCTATTTGGCGTCGCGTTTCGTCTCGTCCGCCTGCGGTTTCGTAGCTGCCTGGTCCGGTTCCTTGAAATCACCGATGACACTTTTCAAGGGACAGGCCGAGAACGCCGGACACTTCTTGCATCCAACGACCAATGCGACGGGACATAGGGTCATATCACTTGCCCTCCTTGCTTGACACGTCCAATGAAGTCTACGCGTCAACACCGGGTGCTTGCGCATAATCGATCGGCCTTGATCACGCGGAACGTTACGCTGCGTGCCGAATCGCTCACCAACCGTGGACTGACTAGACTGACAGCATGACCTGGATAATGGGCCTGCGCCAGCCCGGCGTGGCCGCGGCACTGTGGGCCGCCCTGCTGTTCGGCGCGGGAACGCCGCTGGCGAAGTGGTTGCTCGCCACCGTCGATCCCTGGCTGCTCGCCGGCCTGCTCTACCTGGGTTCGGGCGCCGGCCTGACGGTTTACCGTCGCCTGCGCCGGGCCCCCGCGGCCAGCCTTCCCCGCAATCAACTGCCGTGGCTCGCCGGCGCGATTCTCGCCGGCGGAATCATCGCCCCGGTGTTGCTGATGGTGGGGTTGACGGGCATGCCCGCATCCGGGGCGTCCCTCCTGCTGAATGCCGAAGGCGTTTTCACGACGCTGCTGGCGTGGTTTGTATTCAAGGAAAATTTCGATCGCCGCATCGCCTTGGGCATGACCGCGATTCTGGCAGGCGCGGTCGTTCTAAGCTGGCCAGGAGAACTGCGCTTTGACGAACTATGGCCGACGCTGGCGGTCCTCGGCGCGTGTTTCGCATGGGGCATCGACAACAATCTGACCCGCAAGGTGGCGCTCGCCGATGCCAGCTGGATTGCAGCGGTGAAAGGCTGGACGTCCGGCAGCGTCAACCTGGGCCTCGCCTTCTCGCTGGGTGCGGCAATGCCCGCGTTGCCGCAGTTGGCGGGCGCGCTCGTGGTGGGCGTGCTTGCCTACGGCGTGAGTCTGGCGCTGTTCATCGTCGGCTTGCGTCATCTCGGTACCGCACGTACCGGCGCCTATTTTTCCGTCGCGCCGTTCTTTGGCGCCATCCTTGCGCTGCTGATGGGCGAATCGGTCACGCTACCGCTCGTCATCGCCGGGGCGTTGATGGCCCTCGGTGTCTGGTTGCATCTGACCGAGCGCCACGAACATGCACACGTCCATCACGAGATGACGCACGACCATGCGCATGTTCACGACGAACATCACCAGCATGCGCATGACGTCGAGGTGGCGCCCGGTGAAAAACACAGTCATCCGCACCGGCACGAACCATTGACCCACGCCCATCCGCACTTCCCCGACGCCCACCACCGGCATCGCCATTGAAGGCGCTGGGATCTGGCGACGACCTATTGAACTACTGCGACTTTCCTATCATGGTGCAATTTCGCTTCCAGAATTCGGCGGCGGCAATTGATTCTTGAATCTCGTCCGAATTGTAGTAGTCGCCGGTCGTATAGACATTCTCGAGCGCTGATCTGAGCGCGACCTCGAAGATTCTGCCGAGCATGAAATCCGGCGTTGGCCCTTGCAGGAGAAGAAGCATGCTAAGTGGCGAACCTTCCGGTAAATCCCCGGTTCTTGCCTCCCCTGACTCCAGTGCCGCAATAAATTTCAAACCCTGCTCATAGCCGACCCTGAACAATCGTTTCTGCTCTTTCAAATTATTCGATTTTTCTGCGAGCACCGAGCATTGGAAAGCGCTCCATGCCGATTGGGCCATCGTTCCGTATGGCTTTGAACTTTCAGCCATCCCGGGTTGCGCCAGTATGAGCCCGGCTACGGCGACGACCATGAACTTGAGGATTCCTGATTTGTGCATTGCGAATTCCTGTTGGGGGTCAAGGTATCGACGCGACGACGCTACTCCCACCTTGTGATGTCGGCAAGATAAGGCGCTAGTAACGCGTGCATTGATCGTCTGCCGCGGGTCACGCCTGCCACACCGCATACCCTTCCTCGCGCAGCCCGATCGCCAGTTCGACCTCCATGTCGCGCGCGGCGTCGTAGGGCATCGGGTTGGCGTAGGCGAATAGTTCGGGCAGCAGGCGCACGCCGTAGCGGTAAACGTAACGATTCGCTTTCTCGCCCTTGAGGTGCTTGGCGAGGCGTTTCTTCGGCGAAAGGCCGGTCATGCCGACGTAGACGCAGGGCTTCTTGCGGTCGTAGCCGGGATTGGACTTGCGAAAGCGCGCTTCCTTCTCCCACACCTCGGGCGAAAGCTCGACGACGTAGACGTTGTGGTGCGGGGCCCTGGCCATCACGGTGTGAAAAATCCCGGCCATCGTAACGCCTTGGCGCCGCGCAAACGCTACACTCGCGCCCCATGACCCAACCGCTCCTGTTCACGCCGCTCAAGATTCGCGACCTCACGTTGAAGAATCGCGTCGTGGTCGCGCCGATGCACCAGTACTCGGGCATCAAGGGCTTTCCCACCGACTGGCACGTGATGAACGCCGGGCGCTTCGCCGCCGGCGGCGCAGGGCTGTTCTTCGTCGAGTCGACCAAGATCGAGCGGCGCGGCTGCGGCACCGTGGGTGACCTCGGCCTGTGGGACGACGCGTTCGTGCCGCATCTGCAGCGCATCGTCGATTTCGTCCACAGCTGCGGCGCGGCAGTCGGCATCCAGCTCGGGCACTCGGGGCGCAAGGCGCGCATCGGCCGCCCCTGGGAGGGCGGCAAGCCGCTCGCGCCGCGCCCGGAGATCGACGACTGGGACGCCTGGGAGCTGGTCGCGCCGAGCGCGCTTCCCGCCGACGCCAACTCGCCCGTACCACGTGCATTGGAAAAGAAGGAAATCCGCCAGCTTGCCCAAGACTGGGGCAAAGCCACCGCGCGCGCGCATGCCGCGGGCTTCGACATCGTCGAGCTGCACGGCGCGCACGGTTTTCTGATCCACGAGTTTCTCAACCCGACATCCAATCAGCGGACGGATGAATACGGCGGCAGCCTCGAGAACCGCATGCGCTTCGCGATCGAGGTCACCGAATGCGCGCGCGCCAACTGGCCGAAGGAAAAGCCGCTCTTCATGCGCCTGTCGGTCGACGACGGGGCGGGCTGGGATCCGGACAGCAGCGTCGCGCTCGCCAAGGTTCTGAAGACGAAGGGCGTCGACGTCATCGACTGCTCGGGCGGCGGCGTCCTGCCCGGCGCGGTGCCCGGTGCGCCAATCGGCTACGGCTACCAGGTGCCCTATGCCGACAAGCTGAGGCGCGAAGCCGACATCATGACCATGGCGGTCGGTCTCATCGTGCACGCCGAGCAGGCCGAAGCAATCCTCCAGCGCGGGCAGGCCGACCTCGTCGCGCTCGCGCGCGAGATGCTCTACAACCCGAACTGGGCGATGGACGCAGCGCAAAAGTTCGGCCTCGATCCCGACTTCACCGCCGTGCCGCCGCCGATGGCCTACTGGCTGGAACGCCGGCGCGCGACGGCGAAGGGTGTAGTGCCGTCGACCTATGGAAGTACAAGCACAAGGTGAGCAAGCGCTTACAGACCGCTTTGTAAGACAATTTGGGTGCTTATGGACACCGTTTATGTTGACATTAGGTGTTTATAAACACCATACTTAGCCCTATTAGGTGTCTACGAACACCACAATAAGGCAAATCATGACTTCTTTCAATAGGTTGCTATCAGACCAGCTCGACTCTCTGATTTCCAAATTTCGCCCAGCCAGCGAGCTGCAGAAACCAGCGAACGGCTGGGTTCACGCTTTGCGAACCGCGCTCGGCATGACCGCGGCGCAGCTCGGACGGCGCATCGGTGTGAGCCGCGAGACCATCAAGACGCTCGAGCGCAGCGAGGCGCGCGGCACGATCAGGCTCGACAGCCTCGACCGCCTTGCGAAGGGCCTTGGCTGCCGCGTCGTCTACGCGATCGTCCCTGAAGAGGGTCGCAGCGTCGAGGCGCTACGCCGCGCGCGCGCGCTCGAGCTTGCGCGCCGACAGTACGCGCGTGTCTCGCACAGCATGGCGCTCGAAGCGCAGGGGCTCGATCCGCGCAAGGCCGAGCATCAGATCGCGCAGATAGCGGACGACCTTCTCGCCGACTCTCCACGCAAGCTGTGGCAGTAGGCGACAGCCACGCGTCCGGGGCGACCCGGCTTGCGCCCGACGAGGCCGAGGGCCTGATCCCTTCGCACATCGCGACGCGCGAGCAACTCGACGAATGGGAGGCCGTAAACATCCTTGCCGCCGAGCGCTGGCTCGCGGGCCGGCGCAAGCGGGACGTGCTAGACGACGGGTTCCTGCGCAGGCTGCACAAGCAGATGTTTAGCGACACTTGGCGCTGGGCAGGTCGCTACCGTGGCACGGAGAAGAACATTGGCGTCGCACCGGAGCAGATCGCGATCGCCGTGCGCGACCTCGATGCGGACACCAAGGCGCAACTCGCTAACCCGGACGCGTCACTCGACGCCATCGCTGCGCGCTTCCACCACCGGCTGGTATCGATCCACCCCTTTCCGAACGGGAACGGCCGACATGCGCGCCTGGCAACCGACCTGCTTCTCGAGGCGAACGGTGCAGAGCCGTTTTCATGGGGTCGCGGTGACCTGACGCATGAAGGCACGGCACGGGAGCGCTACATCGCCGCCCTGCGCGCGGCAGACGCGCGCGACGATGCGCCGCTACTGGCCTTCGTGCGCAGCTAAGCCGAGCAAGGACTTATCCACAGGGGTCTGACCCCATTCTTCGTTGATGGCCGTCAAACCACGCGGCGCGGTTTCTGCCTAGGCTTCCCAAATACCTACGACGCGGGAGACAGCCATGCGGACCTGCACAACGGACCCGATCTCGGGCAAAGACGTCACCAATCTCTACAGTGCGCCCTACGTGATCGAAGGCCGGGGCGACAGCGCGCTGAAGGTCTACTTCGAGACGGAAGCGAACAAGGCGGACTATCTCGGCGACGAGCTCGAGCATCCGGACCAGGACCTGAACGTGAACCTGGACAACCCGCAATAGATGGGCGGCGACTCGCGCTAGTAGCACGCCGCGCGGGTCAGCGATCTCCCGCAGTAACCACAGGAGACGACCGATGAATCAGGAAATGAATGCCTGCCCGATGGCGTCGATGTGCAAGGGCATGACGGGCAAGCCTGGGTTCGGGCTGATGCTGTTTCTGCCGGGTGTGCTGCTCGTGCTCGCGGGAATCGTGATCTTCATCGAGCCGAAGGTGCTCGTGTGGCTGATCGCCAGCGTCGCGATTCTGTTCGGCCTCGTGATGCTCTTCTTCGCGGCGTTCATGCGCCGGATGGCCGGGCGCGTCACGAACCGCGGCGCCTAGACTTATCCACAGGGGTCTGACCCCCTTTTCGGTTTGGGGTCAGACCCCTTTTCTACTTTGGGGTCTGACTCCAGTTCATCAGTTCGCTGTTCTTCCGGTCGCTGACGAGCATGTGGCCGGGCGCGTGGGTGATGCACAGCGGCGGCTTGGCCTGGGCGACGGCGGATTGCGGCGTGACGCCGCAGGCCCAGAACACGGGCAGTTCGTCGTCGCCTACGCCGACGAAGTCGCCGACCCAGGGCCGGGTGATGTCGTCGATGCCGATCTGCTCGGGCTTGCCGATGTGCACCGGCGCGCCGTGCACGCCCGGGTAGCGCGCGGTGATTTCGATCGCGCGGATCGCGTTCGCCGGCGTGAACGGACGCATCGAGACGACCATCGGCCCGCGGAACGGCCCGGCGGGCGCAGTCTCGATGTTTGTCAGGTACATGGCGACGTTTTTGCCCTCGGCGACATGGCGCACGGGGACGCCGGCGTCGATCAGCGCCTCTTCGAAGGAGAACGAGCAGCCGAGGGCGAAGGCGACCATGTCGTCCGACCACAGCCGGGCGATGTCGGTCACTTCTTCGACCAGTTCACCGTCGCGGTAGACGCGGTAGCGCGGCACGTCGCTGCGGATGTCGAGGTCGTCTGCGAGCGCCGGCAGGCGCGGGTCGCCCGGGTCGGAGGCGGCGAGCAGCGGACAGGGCTTCGGGTTGCGCTCGCAAAAGATCCGAAACGCGCGCGCATATTCGCCCTGCAGGATGCAGATGTTCGCCTGCACGATGCCGGGGGCAAGCCCGCCGGTGTGCGCGGCGTGCGCGCCCGAGCGCACCGCGTGGCGCACCGCGCGCGGATCGCGTGTATTGAATGCGAAAGCGTTCGCGAGCGATCGTGCGCTGCCCATGCCCTACGGCGCCTTTGCGATCCGCCCGAACGCGCTCAGGCGCCGCGCGTGATGCTGCCGCGCTCGATCACGTAGCTGCGATCGAGCAGGCCGGCGATGTGCTTGTCGTTCGATTCGGCGACCAGCACCGACTCGCCCTCGGCCTTGAGGCCGCGCAGGATCTCGACGAAGCGCCGCGCAAGCACCGGCGCGATGCCTTCAGTCGGCTCATCCAGGAGCAACAGTTTGGTGCCGACGATCAGGGCGCGTGCGAGCGCCACCATCTTCTGCTGTCCACCCGAGAGCTCGGTCGCGTGGCGCTCACGGAACGCGGCGACCTCGGGGATCAGCCCGTAGATCCAATCGAGCCGCTTCTGGTAGTCGGCGCTACGCGTTGCCCACACCGGCACCAGGATGTTGTCCTCGGCGGTGAGATCGGGCACCAGGCGCCGGTCTTCGGGCATGTAGCCGATGCCGAGGTGGGCGCGACGATGCCCGGGCTCGCCGGTGACGTCGCGATCGCCGATCTCAATGCGGCCCGCGCGTGCGCGCAGCGCGCCCATGACACTGCGCATGAGGGTCGTCTTGCCGGCGCCGTTGCGCCCGATGAGGCCGCACATCTGGCCGGTGGGTACGCCGAGCTCGACGCCGCGCAGTACGGGCACGACGCCGATGTCGACGTCCAGGTCCTTGATCTCAAGCATGGCCACCGCCTGCGCCGGGCTGGACCTCGACGCCGATGACGTACTCCTGCACCCGCGGGTCGCGAAGCGCTTCGGCCGGCGGCGCATCGCAGATGATCTCGCCCTGGTAGAAGGCGATCACGCGATCGACGTAGCGCTCGACGATTTCCATGTCGTGCTCGATGAACAGGATCGTCACCTTGTCCTTCTTGAGCGCTTCCATCACCACGTCCATGAGCGCGGTTTTCTCATCGGTGCTGATGCCGCTCGTCGGCTCGTCGAGCAACAACACCCTCGGCCCGCTGACCACCGCCATCGCGATGTCGAGCAGCTTGCGCGCACCCTGCGACAGGGCGCTCGCGAGCTGGTCGCGGTGGGCGGCGATGCCGTAGCGTTCGAGGACCTCCTCGGCGCGAGCGAGCAGCTCGGGCCGCCGCAACGGCCGCAGCATTCCCAGGCCCGGCGAGCTGGCGATCGCCACCGCGGTCAGCAGGTTCTCGAGCACCGACAGCGACACGAAGACCTGGCTCACCTGGAACGAGCGGCAGATCCCGAGGCGGGCGATCTGGCGCGGCGCCATGTTGGTGATGTCCTTCGAGCGGTACAGGATCGCGCCGCGCGTGGGCTTCAAATAGCCGGTGACCATGTTGACGAAGGTAGTCTTGCCGGCGCCGTTCGCGCCGATGATGCCGACCGTCTCGCCAGGGGTGAAGCTGACGTTGACGTTGGACGCCGCGGTGACCGCACCGAAATTCTTGTGCAAATTGCGTACGTCGAGGATCGGTGGCCCGCGCATGTCAGCGTCCCATCCCTTCTGCGCCGTGCCCCTTGCCGCGTCCGACAAGGCGCATCGCCAGTGCCCACATCCCGCCGGGCATGAAGAAAATGATCACCAGCAGCGTGCCGCCGACGATCATCTGCCAGGCATGCGGCATCCATTCGGCGGCGTAGGTGCGCAGGATCTCGAACACGAATGACCCGATGAAGGGCGCAGCGACGCTGCCCGGGCCCGAGAGGATGGTGACGAAAACCAGTTCGCCCGAGGCGGTCCAGTTCACCATCGAGTCCGGATCGACCTGACCGAGCGCGAGCGCCATGAAGCCGCCGCCGACGCCGGCGAGCAGGGTCGAGAGCACGTACTTGATGTGGATCGCGTGTTCGGCCGAGTAGCCGAGGTACTCGACGCGGATCTCGTTGTCGCGGATCGCCGTGGTCAGACGCCCGAGGGTCGAGCGCAGGTAGCCCTGCACCGCCACCGCAATCGCCCAGCTCGCTACCAAGAGGACGAACAGAAGCGCAAGCTTGCCGTCCTGCGCGTCCTCGAACGCGATGCCGACGAAGGTCGGTGCCGCGACCGAGAAGCCGTCGGTGCTGCCCAGCAGCTCGGTCTTCACCAGGATGCCGTAGAGGATCATCGAAAAAGCGAGGTTCAACATCGCGAAATAGATGTCGCGGTAGCGCCGCAGGATGAATCCGAGCAGGAAGCCGAGCAGCGTAGATAGCGCGGCGGCGGCGCCGATGAGGACGAAGGCGTCGGTGATCCCCGTGAAGCGGCCCAGCATCGCCACGGTATAGGCGCCGAGGCCGAAATACAGCGCGTGGCCGAAGGACACCAGGCGCGTGCGCCACAGCACCATCAACCCGATCACTGCGATCGCGCGCGCAAATGCGAACAGCAGCTGGTTGACGATCCAGCTCGGCACCAGGGCGCTGACGATCAGCATCACGCCGAGCGCGATGGTCAGTCCCTGAACGGTGCGGTCGCGCAGCAGCGTCATATCTTGCGCAACTTGATCGGCGGGAACAGGCCTTCGGGCCGGAACACGAGGACGGTCGCCATAACCGCGTAAACGATGAACAGCTCGAACTGCGGAAACTTGTGCACCGCGAGCGCGCGCACCAGGCCGACCGAGAGGGCGCCGACGATGGCACCCGGCACGCTGCCCATGCCGCCGATCACCACCACCGCGAACGACAGCACGATCACGTCGATACCGAAGCCGGGCGCAACCGATATCGTCGGCGCGACGTAAGCGCCGCCGAGCGCGCCGAACATCGCGCCGACCGTGAAGGTCACCATATAGACGCGGGTGACGTTCAGGCCCATCGTCTCCGACATCTCACGATCGAAGATCACCGCCGAGATCAGCTTGCCCCAGCGCGTGCGCTTGAGCCCCGCCCAGCACACCACGGCCACCACGGCCGCCAACCCGATCAGGGTCAGGCCGTAGGTGTCGCGCGTGATGCCGCCCAGCTCGACGCTGC
>Ga0255039_10000836_pt1 | contig 10029 bp, 8 predicted proteins | sample BC1_12_1_MG_FD_181713 | JGI IMG/M metagenome (GOLD analysis project Ga0255039, IMG submission 181713) | Seawater microbial communities from Strait of Georgia, British Columbia, Canada - BC1_12_1 | ecosystem: Environmental > Aquatic > Marine > Strait | place: Canada: British Columbia | collected... | reverse complement strand
ATGAACCGGGTGATGAACTGGAGTTTGCCGACAGATGGCGCGAAGACCTTAAACGGGCTGATTCTCGAACACCTGGAAACGATCCCCGAGTCAGGAACCGGACTGAAAGTCGGGGTTTATCCGATCGAAATCATCGAGACGCGCGAGAATCGAGTGCAACTCGCACGGATCTATCTCAACGACACGACGGAAATCGCCAGTTGACGATGATTGCTTGATCCTTCTGACCGAGTCACTGAAGATCACAAATTCGCCAGGAGCGAATTTGGACGCCGATGGCGCTTTCGCGAAGCGAAAGTCACGACCAAGGATGGTCGTGATCAATCCCCGCCAGTCGATAGCCTGCTATTGTTCATTGCGGGGGGATTGGGGGCGAGCGATTTGACTAGGTAAACGCCGCCGCCAGCGCTTCCGCAAGTTTTCTTACACCGATAATTTCAATTCCGTCAATCTTTTTTCGCGGCACATTTGCGGCAGGAACGATTGCTTGCGTGAATCCCTGCTTGGCAGCCTCTGAAATCCTCTCAGTTCCGAACTTGACCGGCCGTACCTCGCCGGCAAGGCCGATCTCTCCAAAGGCCAGGAGTTTTTGCTGGCAAGGCCGGTCACGAAAACTGGAAATGATGGCCAGTAAGGTGGGCAGATCGGCGGATGTTTCCCCGATTCGCAGTCCACCCACAACGTTGACGAAAATATCTTCGCCCGAGAGCGCGATTCCGCCGTGTCGCTGCAACACCGCCACGAGTAACGCGAGTCTGTTTTGATCGATGCCCTGGGCGAGGCGCCGCGGGTAGTTGCTGTTGGCGTCCGCTACCAGTGCCTGAATTTCGGCCAGTAATGGCCGGCTGCCTTCCCACGCTACTGAGACTATGCTGCCCGGTGCCCCATTGTCGTCTCTCGACAAAAAAATCGCCGATGGGTTTTTTACTTCGCGAAAACCGGCCTCGGTCATCGCGAAAACTCCCATTTCGCTGCTGGCGCCGAAGCGGTTCTTTACAGCGCGAACAATCGTATAGCGGCTGGCCGGATCGGACTCGAAATACAAGACAGTATCCACCATGTGTTCGACGACCCGTGGTCCGGCAATTGCGCCTTCCTTGGTCACGTGGCCAATCAGGAATACAGCAACTTCATGTTGCTTGGCATACTGGACGATGCGTGCAACGCACTCCCGAAGCTGTGCAACCGAGCCGGGCGCCGAGGGCAGATCCGAGGTCGACATTGTCTGGATGGAATCGATAACCAGTGCCCGACTCTGTCCCGCCGAGGCCTGACCAAGAATATTGTCGAGTGAAGTATCGGCCAGCAGTCTTAGTGCCGGATTGTCGAGGCCAAGCCGCGTCGCCCGCTGTGCGATTTGCCGCAATGACTCCTCGCCGGTCGCATAACAGGTCTTGAGCATCTCGGGCAGCTGTGCCGCGACCTGTTGCAGCAAAGTGGACTTGCCGACGCCCGGGTCACCACCGAGCAATACCACGGAGCCCGGTACCAGGCCACCACCGAGTACCCGGTCGAACTCGTCGAAGCCGGTTGGATAGCGAAGGCTTAAGTCCTCAGTCAGAGCCCCGAGCGCCGAGGGTTCCGGTCCCGCACGCCGCTCCACTGCTCCACTGGCTACCCTGGTCTGGCTCAGGGCGTTCCAGGCACCGCAATCAGGGCACTGGCCCTGCCATTTCACGCTGTGCGCGCCGCATTCCGTGCAGACGTACGCTGTTTTCGCTCGCGCCACCCAAAAATTCCCCGATTCAGACCCAAATTTGCTCAGCGGTCGGTAAATCCCAGATATAGCAGGCGAATTTCCAACTTATCTGCTGGCAGAGCCGCAATCATAGCACCGCGATCAAGGCCCTTAGGGCACCAAAACTGCAAACCGTATCTCACTAATAACTATTGCTATTTTCTATACTTCCCATGTTATGTAGAGAACCCCAACTTGGATAAGAAACGAAAAGAACATCGCGACCGCCTGGTCGTCCTGAGTTTTGTCAGCGTGTTGCTGGTCCTGATCTATGGGCCGGTGGCGCCGTGGTTCCTTGGGGCCGACCGATTCCTGTTTGACCAGTTCGCAACCCATGTGAGAAATGCGCCGCTGGAGAACGGCCTGATCATCAGCATCAATCCGTCGAAAAAATCGGTGGATGAGGTGACAGCCGAGTTTGGACGCGTCTTGCAGATCTTAAACAAGAACAAGGCCAAACGGATCATTATTTCGCAGGGGCCCGAAATGGGGAGCGGCACCGAGCTTCCGGGTTGGGCCGTTACCCTGACAACCGGTGTGCCAGTATTCACGCCGTCAGGTCATAGGCTGGCTGATGTGGTTACGACAACCGGTATTCTCAACCTGCAGCCTGACTCGGACGATGTACTTCGATGGTCCAGCCTGTGGCATCTGCAAGGCGGCGTCATGTCGCCATCATTGCCATTGTCAGTGGCGCTGCACGAACAGGACTTCGCGATTAATCCGCAAATATCGACCGCCGATATCTCAGTCTACCTGACAAACTACAGTCCGCTTGACAGGCTCAGCGCAGAGGAAGTCATCGCGCCAGACTTTCAAGGCAGTCAACTCACCGGCAAGACGGTGTTCCTTGATTCGGAACTGCCATTGGTTGGTGCAGTCGCAATGCTGCCATCACGGCAGTTCGTCACCCATTCGGAAATCACGGCCACCCTGCTCGCCAACATCGAACAGGATCAGACTGTTATTGCACCGACGTGGGTAAGCGCCCTGCAATGGCTGGTGCCCGCACTGCTGGCTGTGGTCGCTACGCTGCTACTGCCAGGCCGGAAACGCCGCGACATCCTGCTGGCCGTGACCATCGCTATTGTTGCATTGGTTCTCATCGAAGCAATGTTCCTGCTGATTGCCCGCGTGCGAGTTGATCTCGGACGCCCTGCGTTCATGTTACTGGGTGCCGGAATTCTCAGCTGGTGGCTGGCCGGCGGTGGAAAGAAAGCATCCGTTAATGCATTCAAGAAAGGCAACGACTTCCTAACGGCAGGCAGACTGGAACCGGCCTTCGCGGAATTCCGTCATTGCGAACCGAACGAATCGCTCGCCCACGTCATGTACAAATTGTCACTGGCATTCGAGGAACAGGCCAAGCCGGAACGCGCCGAAGCCGTGCTCGAGTGGATGAAAAGAACACACAGCGGCACCAGTGCACCAAACCGGTTTTCGCTGAGTGCAACAACCAACGGAACCCCGCATCGATTGGGCCGCTACGTCATCGAGAAAAAGATCGGCAAAGGCGCAATGGGCGCCGTGTATCTCGCTCGCGATCCACGCATCAATCGTCCGATTGCATTAAAGGTCATACCGATTGAGAAGGAATTCGAAGACGAAGAGCTTGAAGAAGCGCGGCTGCGTTTTTTCCGTGAGGCGGAATCGGCCGGGCGACTGACACATCCCAACATTATTACCGTATACGACTGTGGCGAAGACAAACACCTTGCCTACATCGCCATGGAATATCTGCAGGGGACGTCCCTGACAGCATTTACTGACCCCAAGAAACTGCTGGCGCCGAACAAGGCGCTCGAGCTTTGTGCGAGGACTGCCGATGGGCTGGACTACGCACACAACCAGGGTGTCATTCATCGAGACATCAAGCCGGCAAACATCCTGTATAGTCTCAGGGACGACCGGTTGAAGATCAGTGATTTTGGTGTCGCGCGAATAACCAACAACAACCGCACCAAGACCGGTATTGTCCTTGGGACTCCTATGTATATGTCGCCCGAGCAACTCAATGCGGATGAACTGACCGGTCACTCGGACTTGTTCTCCCTTGGTGTTACGCTATATGAGCTGTTGGTTGGGGAGGTTCCTTTCAAGGCCAGCAATATTGCGGTCTTGATGACCAGGATTACCACGGAAGATCCGGCCCCGGTGTCGAATCGACGGCCGGGCGTGCCACCAGCGGTGGACGCGGTACTTTTCAAGGCGCTTGCGAAGCGCCCGGAACAACGGTTCGCCAATGGCGGCGAAATGGCCATTGCACTGCGCAATTGTGCTAAATATGCGTCCTGAAGCGAGGTCCAGAGCGATCATATGAGCCTGAGTGGAAAAATAAAATTTGCTGAAATCACGGACGTCGGGATGGTTCGGGATCACAATGAGGATGCCATCGGCTCAGATGCCGATATGGGCCTCATGGTGCTTGCCGATGGTATGGGCGGCTACAACGCGGGCGAGGTAGCGAGCGAAATCGCCGTGCAAACGATTACCGAGCTGGCAGCCGAAGGCGCCACCCGCGAGGACAGAAACGATCGCGACCCGACAACCGGCCTGATGCGCCAAACGATTGTGCTGCGGGATGCCGTCTCGAGAGCCAACAAGATCATCTTCCAGACAGCCCAAAGCCAGACACATTGCGAAGGCATGGGCACCACCCTCGTGGCCGCGATGTTTTACGACAATAAGATATCGGTTGCTCACGTTGGCGATTCCCGGGCCTACCGGCTACGCAACGAGCAGTTTGAACAGCTGACGCTGGATCACTCATTGCTGCAGGAACTGGTCGACCGTGGCTTCTATTCCGAGGAAGAAGCGCAGCGATCGACGAACCGGAACTACGTGACCCGCGCACTAGGCGTGGAACCGACGGTCGAGGTCGAAGTACAGGAATACGATGTGCTGCCGGACGACATCTATCTGCTGTGTTCCGACGGCCTGCCTGACATGGTGGAAGATGAAGATATTCACTTAACTATCAGCACGTTTAATGCTAGCCTTGATGTGGTTGGTCAACAGCTTGTGAAGCTCGCCAACGATCATGGCGGGCGGGATAATGTGTCGGTGATGCTGACCCAGGTTCTGGAATCGTTCGCAGCGAAGAGGAGCCTGCTGGCAAAACTGGCAGGCCTGTTCCGATCATAGGGAGGCGAAGGGTCAAGGTAGACACTTTGCGACATTTTCTGATGCACTTAGAGCGACAATACTGAAATGGCACGTTTAATCCTGAGTTTGGATAGCCAGGTCCTGGCTGAGTACAACATGTCCAAAGAGCGATACACGATTGGCCGCCTTCCGGATAATGATGTACGTATCGATAATCCGGCCGTCAGTGGTCACCATTCCCTGATCATCAATATTCTGAATGATTCTTTTCTAGAGGATCTGAACAGCACCAACGGCACTTACGTCAACGGCAAGCTGATCAAGAAGCACGCTCTGCAGCATGGCGATGTCATCACAGTTGGTCATCATCAGCTGCGTTTCTCCGATCAGCAATCCAGCCAGACCGAGCAGGATGAGTTCGAAAAGACCATGGTCATTCCTGCCAGTCAGCAGGATGCTGACCAGGTGGCGAAAGCAGAAGAAGCGGCAGCTGTAGCTGCGGCTGCCGAAGCACCTGCCGCCGCGCCCGCGAATCCTGCTGCAGCCGCTGCTGCGCGGGTCGATGTCAGCGTCGACATGCCGCAGAAGGCGCCGGAGCCAGTACCAGAGCCTGCACCAGCTCCCATCGCCGAAACAGTCGCTGAGGATCGAGCAGTCGCTGCATCCGCGCCCAAACCGCCGCCGTCTCATGCTGCAACCGCTGCAGGCATCGATCCAAGCAATGCACCAAACGCGCTACCGCTCGCGAAACTTCAGGTACTGAGTGGGGCATTTGCAGGGCGTGAACTGGAACTGACCAAAGCGTTAACGACGCTTGGCCGTCCCGGCGTGCAGGTCGCCGCTATTACGCGCAGGGCCGAAGGGTATTACGTTGTACACGTCGAAAGTGGCGAGGAAGGCGATTATCCGCTCGTGAACGGTCAGCCTATTGGCGCGCAGGCTCGTAAGCTAACTAATAATGATGTTTTGCAGTTGGCAGGCGTAAAGATGGGCTTCTTCGCCAACTAGACCCTGCTAGTCCTCGAATACACTTTCTTCCCTGTTCGTTATCCCGCAAACCAGCTGGTAGGGAATCGTACCTGCGTGTCTTGCCACCTCCTCCACCGGTAACTCGTCGCCCCACAGCAAGACCGGGTCGCCAACCTGATCAGTCGCCGCGGGACCCAGGTCAACGGCGGTCAGGTCCATTGACACCAGCCCCGCGATTTTGACCCGACGATCGTTGACGATGACTGGTGATCCTGCTGGAATAAAACGCGAGTAACCATCGCCATACCCGGCGGCAACAATGCCCAGCACCGTGTCGCGCTCCGACTGCCACGTGCCGCCATAGCCAACCGATGCACCTTTGCCCAACGCCTTGACGTCTATGAGCCGCGATTCAAATCGCATTGCAGGTCTTAATCCGAGATCCGCACCACACTGATCGGCAAGTGGCGAAATACCATATAAAGCCAGACCGGGCCGTACCCACAACCTGCCGTTGCCGTGTTGCCCGGCAAACACCTCCAGATCCTTTTCCCAGCCGAGGATTCCGGCTGAATTGGCAATGCTGATGTCGCCATCGAACGCACTGACAATTTTCCTGAAATATTCGATTTGCGATGCCGTTGTATCGTCTTGCACATTGTCCGCGTTAGCCAGATGCGTCAGTAACCGCAGATCGCCAACTGCCGCACAATCTTGCAGGCGTTCGATCAGGTTTGGCGCTTCGTGCGGCCGAAAACCAAGGCGATTCATTCCGGTGTCAATTTTCAGCCAGATCGTGGCATCGGCCTGCCCGAATCGCTCCAGCCACGCAACCTGCGATTCGGTGTGCACAGCCAGTTGCACATCCAGATCAATGGCCGTGACCAGATCCCTCTCGGAAAAAACGCCGCCGAGCAACGCGATCGGTGTGTCGATCCCGGCATCTCGCAGATCGGTGGCTTCCTTGAGCCGTGCAACGGCAAAGCAATCCGTGCCGCTCAGGCACCTGGCGACCGGCAGCACACCATGACCGTAGGCATTCGCCTTGATCACGGCCATCAGCTTGGCGCCGTGCGACCTTTCTTTAATAGTTTGGAAATTGTGCCTGATTGCGTCGAGCCGGATGAGCGCCCGAGCTCCGAAACTCACTGATAGGCCTCGTCCGCGTAAGCCTCCGGCACCCAGTTTTCGAACCTGGTGAAACGGCCGACGAAGGTCAGCGGAAAATCACCGATCGGACCATTACGTTGCTTCGCAATGCTGATATCGGCAATGCCTTTTCTCGTTGTATCCTGTTTGTAGACCTCTTCGCGGTAGATGAAGAGGATCAGATCGGCATCCTGCTCGATGGCACCCGATTCACGCAGGTCAGACATCACCGGTCGCTTGTCTGGTCGTTGTTCGACACTGCGATTGAGCTGCGACAAAGCAATGATCGGCAATTCCAGTTCTTTTGCCAGCGCTTTTAGTGAGCGTGAAATCTCAGAAATTTCGGTCGCACGATTTTCAGTATTGCCGTGGACCTGCATCAATTGCAGGTAATCGATTACGATCAGGCCGAGATTGCTTTCGCGCTTAAGACGTCGCGCCCGGGCGCGAATCTCCGTCGGCGAAAGACCCGCCGAATCGTCAATGTAGATCGGCGCATCGGACATGAGCTGCACCGCGGTGTTGATCCGCGACCAATCCTCGTCCGGAAATTTTCCTGTGCGCAGGTGCGACTGGTCCACACGTCCGAGAGACGAGATCAGCCGAAATACAAGTTGCTGAGACGGCATTTCCATCGAGAAAATAGCGGTCGGCACTTTGGCGCCGATGGCGGCGTTTTCCGCGATGTTCAACGCGAGCGTTGTCTTGCCCATCGACGGACGTCCCGCAACGATAATCAGCTCACCTGGCTGCAAGCCGGCCGTCAGTTTGTCGAATTCATTGAAACCACTCGGAATACCGGTGATATCACCACCGGATTGATGCAGCAAATCAATGCGATCGACGGCGTCCGGAAGAATCGTCTTGAGAGGTCTGAACCCTGCCTTACCGCGGGATCCTTTCTCGGCAATTTCGAACACCAGGCGCTCTGCCTGATCGACCAGTTCAGATGCACCACGCCCTTCGGTGGTGTAGGCGCTACCGCTGATCTCATTGCCGGCATTGATTAGTGAGCGAAGCGTCGAGCGCTCGCGAAGGATAGTCGCATAGGCCCTGACATTGGCCGCACCGGGGGTTTCATTGGCGAGCGTCGCCAGATATTCGAGGCCGCCGCCAGCCTCCAGTTCATTGCGATTTCCCAGCAATTCGGAAATCGTCACGACATCGCAAGGATTGCCGTTCTCTGCCAGCTCGGAAATTGCGGAAAAAATCAGGCGATGATCTTTGCGATAAAAGTCGTCGGCTATGATCAGATCCGCGACCTTGTCCCAGGCCTGGTTATCGAGCATAAGACCGCCAAGCAACGATTGCTCAGCTTCTATGGAGTTCGGCGGTACCTTCAGCCGGTGTTCGGCTGATTCGATTCCTATCCCGTCATCCAGCGCTCGAACCATTTACTCCTGTCCCTCGGACGCATCTCGTCGTTAGCAGAAAAGGGGTCAGAGCCCTTTTACATCAAGTGGTAGCAAGAACTCGATAATGGAAAAGGGCTCTGACCCTATTCTTGCCGACAGTCCCTTACCGTACCACAGAAAACTTATTCTTCGGCGACTACGTTTACGGTCACCTCAACATTGATCTCCGTGTGCAAATGTACGCCGATCTTGAACTCACCGACTTCATGAATCGGTCCATCCGGCATGCGAATTTCGCTGCGTTGCGCTTCTACACCGACTTTCGAGAAAGCCTCTGCGATATCTATCGGACCGACCGAGCCGAACAATTTGCCCTCGGGGCCAACGTTGGCGCTTATGACCAGTTCCATACCCTGTATGAGCTCTTCCCGCGCTTTGGCGGCAGTCAGATCCTCAGCGGCAGCTTTTTCGAGGTCGGATCGCCGCGCCTCAAACTCAGTGATGTTCTCCTTCGTCGCCAGCGCCGCTTTTCCTTGTGGCAACAGGTAGTTGCGCCCGTATCCGGCTTTGACCGAAACCAGGTCGCCGATACCGCCAAGGTTTTCAACATTATCCAGAAGAATGACGTTCATATTTCAGACCTTCCTATTTACTTGTCCCGACTACACCGGCTCATTTGCCAGCGCTGCGGGTCCGATAACCGAACCACGCATCTGTATATCCAACTACGGCAAACGAAAGTACCGGCAACGCGCTTAACAGAGGAATCAGGGCATACACGACAACCAGCAATATTGCAGGAAACCGCTTTTCAGCATGTAACCAGTGCAGGATCGCCAATCCCTGAATCCAGAAAACCACGAACACCAGGAACGCAAAGTTCCGTAGCCAGACAGCTCCGCTTAGCACGGCAGCGACCGAAGCAACTGCCATTATTAACGCCAGCACGCGACCGAAATTCAAATCGCAAAACCGGCCAAAAACCGACTTTTGCTCGACCGACGCCTGGTAAAGGGCGTAGCCAAGCAATAAACCAAATGCGTACAGCGACCATATTGTGAACACGAACAATACTGTCATCTGTTGCGCGATCACTGCCTGATTCTCAACCAGCGCCGCGGCCTGCTCATGCAGGCCCATTTCCCTGAACAGCGTGGCAGCCTCATCAGCAAGCCAGCTACTCCAGAATACGGCCGGGTCTCCCAGGACCGCATAAAAACCTAACAAACCGGCCAACGCGACAATGACCGATACCTGCAGTGTCAATGTCAGTGAACGCCAGTTTCCGAGCAGCGCCGCCAGCACAAAGGCCGGCATCCAGCTCATCAACGCAGCAAACGCCATCGGTGCCGCCGCACCGCCTGACAGCAATGCCATCAAAGCCAACACGGCTGCCGCCACTAGTGCCTGCGTCAGTGCCCGGCGTACACCGTGGTGTAGCACCAGGAGCACCATCACCGCACCACTAAAAACCCCCGCAAGCGGCAGAAACAGGATATATGTTGCCGCCAGCCCCAGGACTGCATTCTGCGGTCGGCTTGTCAGCCACGCGGCTATCGGCTGCACGACCGACGCTCCTGAAATCTATTGATCAGTGCCGGTCGGTGTACGGCAACAAAGCCAGGAAACGTGCCCGCTTGACCGCCGTGGACAACTGCCGCTGATAGTGCGACTTGGTCCCGGTAATTCTGCTCGGCACGATCTTGCCAGTCT
>Ga0255039_10000834_pt1 | contig 10038 bp, 4 predicted proteins | sample BC1_12_1_MG_FD_181713 | JGI IMG/M metagenome (GOLD analysis project Ga0255039, IMG submission 181713) | Seawater microbial communities from Strait of Georgia, British Columbia, Canada - BC1_12_1 | ecosystem: Environmental > Aquatic > Marine > Strait | place: Canada: British Columbia | collected... | reverse complement strand
CCATCAAGATTTCCATTTTGGCCGCTTGGGATGCGTGGCGTAATTTTCCCCAAAAATCAACCTCCCAAAATACACTAGCACCCAGCGCATAAACGTTCGATGGCTTCGCTGCAGGATCTTCTTCCCGTGAGACTTGACTACGTTCAAATTCACCGTTGATATCAAATTGCGGAAATTCAGCGCCATAAATTGCCTGATAATACCCTCTTGCTTCTTCAATTCTCGAAACAGCGATCAAGAGATCTTTATTTTCATTTAAAGCAGAATGAATCAAGGCAACCAATGTAGGGTCTTTATACTGCTTCCACCACGTTAATTCATCAGAGGTTTTGGATATAGATTCCATAATGCGCCACTGATCTGGAATCTCCACCTCAGGTGTTTTGTAGCTTGGACCAACATGACAACCTTGTATCTGAATAAATACAAATACGACAAACAAAAGGAATTGTAGATACTTTTTCATTAAATATTCTCCTGATCGCAAACAGTATTATTGGGTGAAATCCAATTTTGAAAACTTAAAATAATGTAAGTAAAAACAGCGGTAACCATGATACCAAAGACCATCATAGAGATCCCGCCACCAATAACACCAACTGAAAAGATACGTCTTGTTTGTGCCCCTGCGCCTTCAGCAAAAAGAAAAGGCGACAAACCAAGTAAGAAACAGCCCAAACTTAGCAACACCGGGAACATACGTGCGTTTATCGCATTTAGAGACGATGCCATCGGAGACAAACCTTCACTGTAACTGACACCTGCCTGCGACACCGTAGTGGAAGCTTGTTTTACCGCAAAACCCAAAAGTGCCAAAAGGCTAATTTGAAAATAAAGATCCATTTTCATACCAGTCAACCACAGGGCCACAAATGCACCTAATAAAGCAACAGTGATCCCAGGCAGTACGGCAAAAGGCAATATCCAACTATTGAGCAGCGCCGCCAATAAGATAATCACAAGCACTACAACCAATAGAAGCATTGGGGCCATTTGCTTAGACGCTTTAATTTCTTCATCAGTAATGCCTGACCACTGAAACCCGAACCCTGGTGGCAATATTCTTTTTAAAATTGCTTGCACTTCTTCAATTGCCTCGCCAGAACTAAATCCTGGGGAAGAATACCCCATAACCGTTACCGCATCAAACATATTATAACGGCTTTTGGCGCCAGGCCCGGTTGCAATTTCCATTTCGGTCAACGCTGATATCGGCACCATGTCGCCACCACCACTGCGTACATAATAATGTCTTATATCCCCAGGATATTGACGAAACGCTTGATCAGCTTGTAATTTAACTTCATAAACACGGTTGCCCAAATTGAAATCATTTACTTTGGCCGAAGTAAGCAACGTTGAGCACGTGGTGTACACATCTTTAACAGGAATACCGAGCGCTTTGGTCTTACGCTCGTCGACACTAAATCCAATTTGCGGCATCGAGGCTTGCATGTTGGTAGAGACACCAAAAATCACTCGGCTTTTTTCACTTTCTGCGAGAAACGTTTCGGTCACTTCAACCAAACCATCCCAATTGCGTCCCGATCTATCTTGTAATTTTAATAAAAACCCATTGCCTGCCCCTAAGCCTGGAATGGTCGGCGGACTAAACAATAGCGTAACTGCTTCTGGCACTTGGTTAAGTACCGCCCCTGCCTCTTTCATAATAGCCCTGACATCCATCCCTGCAGCTGTTCGCTGGGCCCATGGCTTTAACAACACCAAAAAATGACCCCGCGAATCTAAAACACCGACGCGGGCACTTACACCTTTGATACTCACGATGTGATCTACCGCAGGGTGTGCCATTAAATAACTTTCCATTCGATCCATTGCAGCACTCGTTCTTGAGAATGCCGCGCCATCAGGAAGGACAATTTCGGCAAAAATATAACCGTGATCTTCATCTGGTAAAAAAGCGGTAGGCGTCGTTTTAGCAAGCCAACCTGCGCCACCGGTGATCATTAACCAACAAACAAAACCAAGTAAAGGCACTTTTGCAAAAACAGTCACCATACGCATAAAAAGGCCTTCTTTTTGCGCAGCGACATAGGCATCTTTTTTACGTAATAATAATGCACATAATGCTGGCACCAACGATATCGACAAGATCGCTGAAACAAATATACAAGATGCCATCGCATATGAAAATTCACGAAATAGCTTGCCTGGAATGCCACCCATAAAGCCAATGACACCAAATACTGCGATCAGTAAGAGCGCGGTAACCACCACCGGTTGCATAAGTGATTGTGCAGCGCTTAAGGCGGCACCTTTTGCATCGTGCCGTTCTTCGGACAAACAACGTCGTGTGCGATACACAATCATGATGACATCATCGAGGCAAAGGCCCATAGACAATAAAACACCTAATAAACTCATCATGTTTAACGTTAGGTCAAAAATGCCAAATAATGCAAATGCACCAATAAATATCACCGGCAAGGCGCACGCAATCACCAACACCGCCCGCAGATTTCGTAATATTATAGCTAAAGCGAATATGATAATTATGAATGCAATGACTAACCCTCTAACCACTGAGCCCAACCAAAGCTTAATAGACGCCCCATAATCATAAACATATGAATATGAAATACCTTTAGGGAAATCTTTGGCATTTTCAGCCAATACTTGCCGTATCGCCTTTGCGGTCGCTACCGGATTGGCCTTGGGTAAAAGCGACACACTAATAATAGTCGCCTCCTTCCCATCATACCGCGAGGTCTTGTTGTAATCTGAAGAACCTAATTCAAGGCGCGCAACATCTTTGAGCAACACCGTTGACCCATCTGCACTCGTACGAATCATCACATCTTCAAAGTCTTGTACACTCTCAAGCCTACCCCCTGTGATCAGTGGAAAGAATAAACTCACCCCATCTGTCGGCTGGGTCCCCACGGTGCCGGCTGATTTATCAGAATTTTGTTCCTTGATGGCATTGCGTATATCTGTCACTGTAACATCTAAACTGGCCATACGTGCAGGGTTGAGCCACACCCGCATCGAAAAATAACGGGTCGCCAAATTTGAAACGCCACCTACACCAGGCACCCGTTTTATGAAATCAAAAATACTGATGGTCGTAAAATTTGAAAGATAAGTATAATCGTATTCAGGTCGATCTGAATGCACTGCAATCATCATCAACATCGTTGAGCCTTGTTTCTCAACAGTAATGCCTTTTTCGATCGTTTCAAAAGGGAGGCGCACCTCGGCTTTTTTTACCCGATTTTGCACATCTACCGCTGCGATATCAGGATTGGCATCTGCCGCAAACGTTAATTTTATATTAACCCCCCCAGTATTGGTACAGGTAGATTCCATATACTGCATTTTAGGGGTACCGTTGAGATTTTGTTCTATGATACTCGCGACCGCCTGCTTGGCCATATCTGCACTCGCACCTGGCAGCGATGCACCCACAGTGACAATTGGCGGGGAAATCTCAGGATAATGATTCACTGGTAAGCTAATGATGCCCAATATACCAGCCAATAAAATTAACATTAACACCGCAGTAGCTAGAACCGGACGATTGATAAATAATTTAATCACGGCGCTTCCCTTCTAATTTTACATCATCTCTCGATGTGATAGGATTGGCTACTACGCCTGGCTTAACCTTGAGCATGCCTTCTATAATAACGGTTTCACCCTTTTTAAGGCCTGTGGCAATAACCACTTTATCTTCCCACACCTGATTAATCTCAATAAACCGTTGCGACACGACGTTGTCGGTACCAATCACATAGACAAAAAAGTTATTCAAATCGACCTGAAGTGCCGTTTGTGGAATAAGCAGGCCATTTTCAATGATGCCCAGACGGAGCTGTACATCTGTATATTGCCCAGGTTGTAACATTGCATCTGGATTCGGCAACACTGCGCGTACCGCAAAACTCCCCGTCTTGGGATTAACTTGTGGATCTGTAAATTTAACCTCCCCTTTCCATTGATAATCTGAACCGTCAGGTAAGGTAATAATCACATTTTGTTGCCCACTCTTTAGTTGATGTGAATCCCCCTTTACAATTGCACGCGTACGAAATTTATAAAACTCTTTGTCGGTCATGCTAAAACGGACGCGAATTGGATCGATCTGTAACACCCAATTTAGCGTACTATTGGCACTAACGAGTTCGCCTAAATCGTGACCTGTCTCTCCGATCAAACCAGACAATGGTGCATAAATCTTGGTATAACTAAGTTGTAACTCTGATTCCTTCAAGATTGCAAGACTCACCGATAAATTAGCCTTGGCTTCTTCAGCAGCGGTCACCGCTTGATCATAATCTTTTTGGCTCGCTGCGTCTTGTTCAAAAAGTGGTCCGATACGCGCTAAATCTCTGTCACTCTTATTTTTCAATACGCGACTCCGTTCCACTTCTGCTTTATTACGAACAACACTAGTACGATATGAAGCATCATCAATGGTATAAAGCAACTGCCCCTTCTCAACAAATCCACCTTCTGAAAAATGCATTTGATCCAAAAAACCTTCGACCCGCGAGCTAATATCAACTTTTAAAGATGACTCGGTACGGCCCAAATAATCAGCATATATCGGGATGGTTTCTTCTAAAACAGGTCCCACCAAAACCGTTGGCGCTTGAGGAGGCGCCACTTCATTTGTTGCAGGTTCCTTAGTGCACCCCGGCAACACAACAATCATCAACAATACCAAAATATTTACACATATAGATAATTTAAACCGCCTATTTTTCATGACCGCTGAACTCCTTACGTAGAATGATTGAAGCAAATACACCGATTCACTATAAAACTGAACAAATATGCACTAAATTGAAACATCAATGCATTAAATGTAACTTCCTTATTTAATATCGACACATGTCTAATAATGCGATATTTTTTGATATTTAAAATGCATACACGAAATCCATAAGCGTACTTATCTTAAAAAGTAAAACGTATTCGCAAACCGAATAATGTTGTTAAGTCTTCATCACTATTTAAGGCTGGATCTTTTACAAACTGTATACTTGGTGTGATGGCAAGATTTTGGGCGAGTTGTAATCGGTAGAATAATTCGCCACTCACCTGGTCGTTGAGGGTCTCATCAACAGGTTCACCCCAGTTTAGGGCAAATCCTGCTAAGTCTGATCGGGCTGGAATATAATACAACAAGCCACCTGTTACCGAATCTTGATATAACGGTGCTGAACCATCTGACCAACCTGCCCTTAAAAAGAGCATTGTTTTTTCATTATAGGTCCAATTAGCACCTACAACAACACCATCACTTTCTTCAACTGCAGCTTCTTCCCGGTCATCGGCATGCCACACCATGACATGCACATTACTTAAGTACCTTTGCTCCCGCGACGGTGACCACCCAATTTCAGCGGTGGTATAAAGTTCATCAAAATCTTCAAAAAAATGGGTTGTCGTAGCAACGCCGTTTACATCACTCACCGCCCCCTTCACATACCATTGTTCGTTCAACCAATGCCCAATACCAGCCCCGGTACTCCAATCTGGCAAGGCGATGCTTGCATTAAATAAAATGGAGAGATTTTGAAAAGTTGTCCACGGATTTGCATATCCGAGTACATCAAAAAAATCATTAATGTCAAACCGCCCAACAATAAGACCTGTATTGCCATCATTCAAGATTTGTTGCCAATTGAGGTCACCCATGATCAACCCCCCATCGGTAAACAGGGTGCCATAAATGCCATAATAGCCACCTTGAAAACCAAGCCCCCCAGGATCAGCATCTGTAAAAGCATGTCGATGATCTACACTAAAAACCAACTGACCTTTATTTTTACCGTCACGGTTAACCAAAACCCATCTGCCAGATATACGCGTAATATCGCTGAATGCCTCGTCTTCGGCGCCTGCCAAACCATTATTTGTATTCTGATACAACGTTGTATATGCAACACCAAAAGCCAAGCCTGTTTTTTCATCAATTTCGCGCTTCCAATCAAACCAGGAAGAAAGTGCCGTGTCTATTTCAGGGATACGAAAAGCTGGTACTTTTACGGCATCATCTTCCTCTAGCTGTGCCGTTGTTGAGGCGGGTCCTCTAAAGTGTGGATCAGAATCATAGCCCGATTTCCCCTTTTTTTGTTTCTGCTCTATTTGCGAAGTAGCATTGTCAGTAGAACCGTTTTTATTTCCCTCAGCCGGGGTCGCATCAGCCCCCTCTGAGTGCTCAAAATTTAGGATAAAAAAAAGAATCGTCATACAACATATCAATCTATTCATTATACACAAATCCTTGATTTTTATGAAAATTTAGTGTTATTATTCATTAACAGTGCTTCTACAAACACCATTTGTAACCGAGCAGAGGCGTCGATGAATCTTTCAGAATTAAGCGCCACTTGGCACCATTTTTTAGTATACGGTCGCAACTAATCACTTGTAATTATTATCACATTATCTTATAAAAGTCAACTTTAAAATGATTAAAATAAGCCTTTCCCCACAATAATGGGGTACCGTAAATTGAGGCCAAAACCATATTATTTCTATCGACAAAAAGCATGGTAAAATTATATTTTTTGCGCACTTTTTAATATGTAATCGTTGTTAAAAAGCGGTAATTCGTTCTTGGTCAAAAATTAACTTACTACCCCATAATATCTTTGCCACTTATACAGATAAAGGGTGGACATCAACACATTAAACGTTAATATTGTAGTTAAAATAATAAAGCATTGCTCCTAACTCGGCATTTTTTCATAATACGAGGTCTACTTGAAACTAATATTTAAAATGTGTCTCTTGCAAATCATCTGCCTTGGCCCCATATCCTTCGGCACTGAAACCACGCAAACACCTACATCCCAGAACAACCCTATTTCAACGCCCGCAGAAGAAGCCATTGAAGTCATTGAGGTCATTGCACCGACTAACATTGCATCACAAGTTGAAAACATTCGCATTGTTTTAAAAGAAATGGAAGCGTATCTGGCATCAGAAACAACGATCGCGCAAGCCAAGATAGAATTACCCGCAACCCTTAGAATATTAAAAAAACTAGAGTCCAAGGCGATCTCAACGGGGTTTCTAAAATTTTCGATATACAAACTCGACGATTTACAACGCAACTGGGATCGACTACTGACACGATTAACACTACAAACTGATAAGTTAAATTTATATTCAGAAGAACTCACGCACTTCCTAGAAAAACTTGAGAAAAAGAAACGGCGATGGCAAAAAACAAATGAATTAGCAGATACAAAAGAACTCCCAAAGGAGGTGCAAGCACGTATCGTATCTGTGCTTAATAAAATAAGTGAAGTTGAAGGCGCTTACCAGGAACAGTTTAAGGATGTATTAACACTTCAGGATGACATCATTGATTTCAGTAGTCGTATAGATCAATCCAAAAGAAAGTTAGGTAAAGCGATTGATAAACTTCGGGCACAACGATTCACCCTTGATAACCGGCCCATTTGGTCACTAAAAAACAAACAGACTTCACAGACGCAATATATCAGCAATCAATACCACGACTTAACAAAAAGTATTGTCTCTTTTTACACAGACTACCACAAACAAATCATACTACACATAATACTATTTGTGATTATTTCGACACTTACCGTAACGATGCATCGCAAATTCCTTAACCCTAAAAACGATAACACCACCATCTATTACGCGCTACAAATTCTTCATCACCCAATTATCGCCGCCATACTGGTCTGCTTAATCTTCACCGGCCTTATTTATCCAGATGCACCTATAGTCGTATACCGTTTTAACAGACTACTAGGCATGCTTGCGGCAATTATATTGTTACCTACTGCGTTTCGGGCCAAATATAAAGTAACGATATATTGTTTTATCACAATGTGTTTGGTTTCGCAGGTGAACAACACATTATTTGAGGGGTCACTACTACAACGTTTTACCCTCCTGGCATTGAACCTCCTTGCCCTCATCACCCTCACGCGATTATCTATCATTTGTTATCATATACAACATAAAAAGACAATACAGCTTATCTGTTTCTATTTATGTAATTTATATATCGCTTTACTAACAACAGCATTAATTTCAAATATCATCGGCGCCGTCTCGCTTGCCAATCTACTGGTGACAGGTGTGATCACAAGCACCTTTGGTGTCATCGCAATCTATTTATGCGCTGTCGTACTCATCGGCTTATGTTGGTTTGTGACCAAAATAAATACGGCACGTAAATTATTTGCCCTGCAACACCATCGTGTTGAGATTCGAAAATTTAATGAATCGTTTATTTGGTTACTCGCAGGCATTACCTGGCTATGGGGTACCCTTAAACTTTTTGACATATTTGACCCCATTTACAACACTATCACCGTACTGCTTTCAAAAGACTTAATGCGTGGAAAATTCTTTATTTCTACTGCCGATATTTTATCATTAATCATTAGCTTCAGCTTAACCGTACTCATCGCACGCATCGTTCAATATATCTTTGAAAAAGAAATATGCCCCAGAATTTCTTTACCGCGCGGTGTCGCCAACGGCACTTCACGTATATTGTATTACATGATTATTTTACTAGGCATCATTGGCTCACTTGCAAGTTCTGGGTTTGACTACGCCAGCTTTGCCTTTATCATTGGCGGGCTCGGCGTTGGTATTGGTTTTGGGTTTCGCAACCTTGCACATAACTTTATTTCAGGGTTGGTCATTATATTTCAACATCCGATCCAAATCGGTGATAAAGTAGAAGTCGCTTCACAAGTCGGCATTATTAATCGCATAGGCATTCTATCAACGACCTTGCAAACATTCAGTGGTGCCGAAGTGATAATGCCAAATGGCAATCTTACTTCAAAAGAAGTCGTTAACTGGACACTCTCTGACCATCTGCAACGCATCGATATCTCCGTGGAGGTACCTTTAAAATACGCGCCAGATTTCATCCAAGACTTGCTGCATAAATCTGCAAGTGAAAATTGCAATATATTACACGACCCACCCCCGAAGGCATTTTTAACGAATATCGGCAGCGACGAATTAAGTTTCGAATTATGTTGCTGGGTTGCCGATGAACGGAATCTTCAACAAGTACGCAGTGATATCTCAACTGCAATATATAAATCATTTCATGACGCAAATATCTGGGAAATTTCATAAGAGGATTACATGCTTAATAAACAGTCTCAATACAATCATCTATTACCATTGGTAAAATCTGTCGCACTGTTACTCATATTACTTGCTTGCATACCAAACATACTTTTGGCACAAGAACCAGCTGCTAAAACAGCTGAAACAACCAAACCACGCAAGCAACCTATCGCACCAAAAGACAAAGGCTTTGATTGGGTTCAACTTAAAAATGGGGAATGGCTTAAAGGAGAAATCGTAGAACTACAAGAAAGAGACCTTGCTTTTGACAGTGACAAATTTAAACTACAAGACATTGACTTAGACGATGTGTATGCCCTTTATTTAGCAAAAGAAAATATCTGTCTTTTTGTCGGCAATTATTCAGTGACGGGTGTTGTTCAAATTGAAGGCAAAGTAGTCACCATTGAGACCAAAGATGGTCAAGAAAAATACTCGCGTGAAGATTTACGCACTATAATTCCTGGGGGAGATGATAGATGGGATTTCTGGTCATTAAAAATCAGCTTAGGCAGTACTTTCCGTACCGGTAATATCGAACAAAACACTGTTTCCACCATTATAAATATAGAAAGACGCAATGTAAAAACGAAGACAACCATTGATTACCGAAATAGCTATGAAAACACCGACGGCCAAGATATTGCCAACAATCAACTCGGTCAATTTCGGCATGATATCTTTATGACCCGCGACATTTTTTGGGTACTACCAAGTATCCAATATTACAGTGATCAGATACAAAATATAAAACACCGAATAACGCCATTTGCCGGCTTAGGCTACTATTTTATAAACAACAAAAAGGCTGAGCTAAATCTTACCACCGGTGCTGGTTATGAATACACACTCTATGACTCCGTCGAACCCGATGAAGATACAACAGCCTCAGGTGCAACGATCGTACTGGGGGCCAATCTTGAC
>Ga0255039_10000833_pt1 | contig 10041 bp, 13 predicted proteins | sample BC1_12_1_MG_FD_181713 | JGI IMG/M metagenome (GOLD analysis project Ga0255039, IMG submission 181713) | Seawater microbial communities from Strait of Georgia, British Columbia, Canada - BC1_12_1 | ecosystem: Environmental > Aquatic > Marine > Strait | place: Canada: British Columbia | collected... | reverse complement strand
AATTAAATCAATATATTTTTCTTTATCCGTTATATCTATTTCTTCATTATTTCTTTGACCTGAACCTTCTGGGAAATATTCTGGTTTATCACAAAATTGCCTACCATCATTTACCATGGACGTGCTACAACATTTTTTATGATCGTCAACTGGCAACGCTCCACAACAATTGAAATCTTCCGACTGATGATCTTGTATATATTTATAAGTGGGCTCACCAGGATTAGGGTCATTCACATCTTCTTCTATAATGTCATCATCTGTAGTATCGCACAGAACTACAGGTCCTTCTGGAATATATTGTAATATATTGTGATATATATTTTCTACACTTTGATAATTAGTTGCCCCTTCAAAGATATTTTTGGCATTATTTTCTATTAAATATTTATCTCCAGTCCAATCATATCCACAATTTTCTCTCCAATTACTTTTATCATTAGAACAATAACCCATATATAAGTTGTAATTATGTTCAATAATTACATTATTTTCTTTAGCAAATTTATATAATATTTCAACTATTGGATCAAAGCACATTTTTTCTAAATCTGGATTTGAAGGGAAATTATCATCATCATTCGTAAATAAATTTTTTAAATTTAGTTCAGAATGACCACATACTGGATTTAGAAAAGGCATTACTCTACCATCACTATCAAAATCAGTCATACCATGTATGACTTGTCTCTTAACATATCCACCAATATAACCATCTTGACCAGTTTTTAATGATAGATTACACATATTTTTTGATTCTTCGGCGTTAGAACCATTAAATATTAAATCTATACCAGATTCTTCATATTTCATAAAATTTCCACCATCTATTGATTTTAGTGGCAAACATTTATTATTATTAAAACAATTTCCCCCATTTGATTTTTCATCACTATCACAATCATCATCACTAACACTTTTATTAATAAAGTAATTTTCCAAATTGTTTCTTTTACATGATGATAAATTGCAATCAACTAATGTATCAAAATTTGTATATTTATCACCTGAATCATTAATTGGATCATTTTTAATACATTCGTTATCTTTACATTTATATATATTTTCTATATTATCACAAGCAGACTTTGTACATGTCATATAAATAATTTGACCTTTTGAATATTCTTTCAATTTACCCGCTGAAATTGATTGAAGAGTCCAATCTTCCCCACTAAATGGATCACCCAATTTGGTATATCTTTCATCATTTGGATCAGAAAAATTAATAACAGACATACTATTTTTAAATAATGGTTCGCATCCTATTATTGATGGTGTACCTTGTAATGGTTCTGTAATTTCATATGCTAAATAATCACATGATCCATCTCTATTACCATCAATATCTTCAGAACATTTTTTTAATAAGGTTCCTTCACAAGTTTGATTATTTGGTGGAGAACAATCGCCATTACATGTAGGATCTGCTTCAAAGCAATCCCGTGTATTACAGAATCCCAAATCAATATCACTCTGTCTCGCTATCTTACATATATTTTCGTCATTACAGTAAAACGTGCCTAATGACGCAATACGACAAGCTTGTTCACATTCACTTTTTGTTACGAATGACGCACCCACACCATCTAAATTAATTACACATTCGCCTGGAGTTGTTTTAGAACATGACCATCTAGTATTTGGATTATCTCCTCCTCCACCACCACTAGATGATTCAGAACAATCTTTTCCAAAAAATTGAGTACATTTGTCATTAGTAAATTCACCCGAACCATCATCTACTTTAATACATTCATTATTGACACATTTATAATTTTTGTCTCTTAAAAAAAACCACCATACACATAAACCAATTACAGGTATTAATAAAACCCACCATGTAGATGGATATTTTTTAACACCACTAGGAGGACTTATTGAAGTCATATATAATTATATATATTTTTATTTACCAATAAAGTTATCATTATTTAATATTATTAATAAATATATAAATAATCCAATTATAATACTGACTAACCAAAAAGGAAATATAGTTTCACCTTTATCTAATCCAAAATTTTTAAATTTCCCTTCATTATCAAACATACATATGGGTTTAATAAAATATAAAATACAAGTAGCAATTATATAAAATAAAATAGAACATTTTGTTATATTATCAATTTCAATCATAATATATATATATATATATATTATTTATCCAAATACATTTTCATTTGAATAAATAATATACATAAATCCATCTTTATCTTTATCTTTATCATATATTTCACCAACAGTTGCAGAAGCAGTTGGAACTTTATTATTTATTATAAAAAATAAAGCTTGTTCTGGTTTAATTGTTAGATTTTTTCTAATAGTAAATACGAATTGAGTCATTACCATATTTCTTGGAACTAAATATTTAGTTTTTTCAATAGATTTTATATCGCTATCTTTATTTTTTTCTAATATTATGGGTATTCTATCTGGATATTTTTCTAATATTCTAGTAGCTTCTTTATTCATTATATAATTAAATATAATTTAAAAATAATACATTAATATTAATATAATATAATAAATTAAATGAAAATAATATCAATTAATGCTGATAATACGATGAAAGAAATTAATATTAAAAATAAAAAAATTAAAAATGAATTAACAGATATTACAAATACACGTGGTTCAGGTGATATTGAATTATTATATTATTGGAATTATAATAATAATAAAATACTATGTTATGGATGGATTGATGGTGACGAAAGTCTTATTAATAAACATAAATTACCAATATCTGGTATATCGGAAATAACTGATATATCATCAGAAACAATAAAATTATACGGTAATATATACATTATATGTAATTGTAATAATAAAACAATAAATTATAGTATATCGGAATATGGTGAATTTTATTTTATAATAAATGATATAGAAAATATAGTTGATACTAATTCAGATAATGATGAAGATGATGGAGATGATGGAGATGATGGAGATGATGGAGATTGTGGGATTGAAAATAATAATGATAATGGATTATTGCTAAATGATGATGGTGAAGAAGATGATAATTTAATCCCCGATTTTGATTATACTGATACTAATTATGATTATAAAGAAAATAAAATTAAAAATAAAGATAAAATTAAACAAATAGATGTTATAACAAAAATAAGTTATAAAGATAAAAGTAAAGTAATATTAAATGAATTGGATTTAGATAATAATACATATTAATATTTAAAAAAAATTTGAATATTATTATTAAATAATTCATAAAAAATATTAATATGAGTAATTCAAATAAAATTGATGACCGTAGAAATAGTTGTGTTAATATTTTAAATAAAATAATAAAAGATGACACATTATCAAGAAATATAGAAAAAAGTATATATAATTCTGTAATTGATTTATGTAAATTAAAAAATATTAATAAAAGTTGGAATAATAAGATATTTATTGATTTATATTTATCAAAAATTAGATCAATATATTCAAATATTGATGCTAATAGTTATATCAAGAATGATACATTTTTAAATAGAATTAAATGTGGTGATATTAATATTGAAGAAATTGCTAAATTAAGTGTTCATGATATATTTCCAGATAATTGGAAATATATTATGGAGATTCAATCAAAAAGAGATAAAATTAAATATGAATTAAAACCAGAAGCAATGACTGATACATTTAAATGTAATCGCTGTGGATCAAGAGAAACATCTTATTATGAAGTTCAGACTCGCTCAGCAGATGAACCGATGACACAATTTATTACTTGTTTAAATTGTAATGCTAGATGGAAGCAATAGCTTAATAATTAACAAATAATCCTAGACCAGAATCATCTAAGATTTGACTAGTACAATTGGTAGAATTACAAGTTAATGCTAAAGAAGGTTCAATTATACTATAATCACTACATGTTTTACATTCGGTTACAAATCCTTGAATATTTTCCATATTTGTCATAATTTTAACAGCATTATTTGTTAAAAATTGTCTATATTCAAATGTAGTCATATTTTTTTCTGGCGAATTCATTGCACAACTTGATCTAAAATCAGTAAATTGTCTACCATCACTCATAACAGCGGGAAAATCTAAATGAAAATTATCCGAAACAATTAAATTGTTATTTTGTATATTGTTATTTGACATTATTATATATTATATTAATATATTAATTTTCAAGAATTCTATTTACTAATTTAGTTTTATTCCCTGAAACATTTAAATTTTTAGATATTAATATATTTCTTAATTCTTTTACACCTTTTTTCATATAACTATCAAATAGTTCTTTTTTATTAACAATAGAATCTATTGAATCTATTGAATCATCTGAATTTGATGATTCAGATGATGATGGTGTTGGTGATGGTGGTCTATGAACAGGTGATTGTGGTTTTATTGATTCATTATTAATTTCATTTATTATATCCTCAATACTTAGATTATTAGTATTGTTAGATTCATCTAAATCTATAGAAATATCTACTAATTCATCAACTAATTCATCAACTAATTCATCAACTAATTCATCTTCTTCTGAATCAACTAATTCATCTTCTTCTCCATCAACTAATTCATCAACTAATTCATCAACTTGTTCTTCAACTAATTTATCAACTTGTTCTTCAACTAATTCATCTTCTTCTCCATCAACTTGTTCTTCAACTTGTTCTTCAACTTGTTCTTCAACTTGTTCTTCAACTTGTTCTTCAACTAATACTTCACCATCATTAAATTGTTCATTGAATTGTTCTTCATTAATATTTTTTTTATTAGATTTATTTATCTTTATATTTTTCAATAAATTATCTAATATTAAAGAACACTTTGATATGTGCTCTTTATTTTTATTAATATTATTTTCAATTTTATTTATATTAATTTTAAATTTTTTATATTCTAAAAAAGAAATAGAACATATAGATATTATTACCGCAATAATAATTAATGATATAATTGAATAATTCATTTTAAACATTTAATATAATATTCAATTTATTAATATAGATATTTAAACACAATAACTAAATAAACATATATATATATATAAAGATAAATAAAATAATCATAATATAAAATGGATAAACTCGAAAAGCTACCATCTAAGAAAAAAAGGGGTAGAAAGCCAAAAAACAATATAACAATAAATAATAATCCAATATTTGATAGTAAAAATGATAATAATTTAGTAATTAATTTAATTGATAATAATATAGATGAAAACGAAGGAGTAAATAATAAAGAAACTTCGTTTAATTCAGATACTTCATGTAATTTAAATAATGATATTATAAATAATTTAATTAAAACAAGTGAATTATGTTGGAATTGTAGCGAAACATTATATAGTAATACATGTGGATTACCAATTAAATTAATTAATAATGTTTTCTATACATTGGGTGATTTTTGTTCTCCAGAATGTGCTTGTAGGTATAGTATTGATACATATGAAAACAATTATCATGAACATTATTCATTAATCAATTTATATAATAATATTAAGAAAAAAGAAGATAAAATATATCCGGCTGGGAATAAATTATTATTAAAAAAATTTGGTGGATATTTAACAATAGATGAATATCGGAGTAATTTTAAAAATAATATTATAGTATATCCATATACTATACCTATTAAAACAAATATAGAAAATAATATGAATAGTATAAATAACTTAAATAATTTAAATAATTTAAAATTATATAGAAAGAAAAAATCCAGTAATATTAAAAATAGTATATCAAATATTATGCAATTAGAGATATCTAGTAATAATTAAATGTTTTTTAAAGTAATATTAATAATAAAAATAGCAATTGATATATCTTTATTAATAAATTCTTTAATTATATTATTAAATATATGTTTTTCATAAATATTTTGTTTTATTAATATTGGTTCATTTAATGATAATTTATTTTTAATAATATACCATTTAATATATATAAAATTATATAAATTTTTAATTCCGATATCATCTAATGAATTAAAAATATCATAATAATTATATATATCTATATATTCTTTAAAATCATGTAAAAAATCAAAATTAAAATCATATTGTTTTATTATTTTTTTATTTTTATTTATGATATGATTCATTATATAAATGATTTGTAATTATTATTAATATTATTAATATATATATAAATTAACGCAAATTATACTGTTTCTTCCATAAAACTAGCCGGACCATTTAAGAATATATAATTAGAGAAGATATTCAAATATTTTCTATCAAATTTAAGTATATAATTATTTTCTCTTCCAATTATATAAATAATATTAAAACCAATTGAATAAATATCACCTAATATTTTATATAATTGTTGTTCTAGTGGATATACATCAAATACATTATTTAAAATATTGTTATCATCAATTGAACTGTTATCAATACTCAATGATATATATTTAAAATGTTTAATAGATTGTTTTAAGTAATCAAATGCTGTATCAATAAATAATTTCATGTAAGCGTAATTCAAATAATTAGAAAAATTAGAACAATATATTTTATTATATATTTCTAAATCTCTAATGAATGCATTAAAAAATACGATACCAGTATTATAATCAAATTTATTATATTTTTTAAATTTCTTTAATTTTTTAAAATATTTTTCAAAATCATATGAATAATTTTTATATTTAATTACATATTTTTGGAGATCTGTTTTATTAATTAACGGAGCAGCATCAGGATCTCTAATCCAATCCGGAACTGGTCTTTTATTTGTAGTTATAAATTGTTCAATATTATCTTTATTTGAATATATAATAAATACAATAATTAAAATAAATACAATTACTTGTAATATTTTATTTTTACAAATAAATATTAATAACAATAATAAAATAGTAATTGATAATATTGTTTTGTTATTATACCCCCCATTAGTAAATCCTTCTTTTACATTTGATTGAGCATTCATTTCATCTTTTAAAACAATGTCATTTTGAATACTTTTATAATCAAAAACATTAAATATTTCTTCATTTGGTATATTTAGTATATTATTTAAAAAGTTAAAATCAATTTTTTCCACCCCCTCATCATTATCTATCGCAATTAATTCTGAAATATTATAATCATTATATGTTCCAGATGAATTAGTATTTACTGGAGTTCCCGATGAATTAATTGAATTAGTTTTTCTCCAAGTTCCAGAAATATTTATATTACAAAAATTTCTATCAGGGTAATCGAATTTTTTCTCTTTTTTTAATTTAATAAAATTTTCTTTATTATATGATGTGTTATTTATCTTATTATTATTAAAATCTTTTATATTATATTCTGTTACATTGTCTGTATCAAATAAATTATTATTACAACCAATAGATGGTCTAGACTCTATTATATTTTGTCTATTTTTTAAAATAAGATCTATATCAACAAATTCAGATTCTTTAAAAAAAAAACTTGAATCTTTATTAAATACAATTGCTTTCTCTTCTTTTAATATTAATTTACGTCCATCTTTTTTATTAAATATAATTATTTGTTCTTCTTCTGGGGTTAATTTATCACTATTCAATTTACGTCCATCTTTTTTATTAAATATAATTATTTTTTCATCCAATCTATTATCATTATTATCATCATATTCAGATTCAGTATCAGTATCAGATTCAGTATCAGATTCAGTATCAGATTCCGATTTAGTATTGTCTATATTTAATTTACAAGTATTTAAACCATAAATAAATTCATCATCCATATTACTATATTTATTATTTTATTTAATTAAATACTTGTTATTAAATGAACATTTGTAATAAATGGAATTCTACAGCAATATTTATGACCTTCACCTAATATTTCATTTAAAACTTGTCCTTCAATAGAATATTCGGGATTCTTTTTTTCTGTATCAATATATTTAATATTCAAATCATTTTTATTAAATATATTTTTATCTTCATTCTTCCTTTCTTTAACTGTTTCAATAAATGGAATCCATTTATCAGCAATCGGGTTTCCACAAGTAAAGCAACGGGGTGGGATAATCATTTATAATATATATTATTAATAATATTTAAATATATTTTCAAATTATAATATATTAAATAATTTATGTTTAAAGATAACATATCAAATATGATGCAATTGCTAAATAGTTCAACTACAGTTCAAGAAAAAAAATTAATATTAGAACCAATTAGTTCTTTATTAAGATTAATATTACTTCAATATAAACAATCGGGAACAAAAATATCTATCTATAATAATTCACTTCAATATATTGAACCATCTATATGTCAGGGTTTATTGAGAAGTGTTAATGGAGATAAAAGAGAAGACCTACATAATATATATTCTCCCATAATCAAATGTATGGAATGGTTAAGTATTGATGATGATAATGTCAGAAATTTATTTTTCTTTAATAATTCAATAAATGGAATAGATAAATTAATATTAGCATATGATAAAGATAGTATAATTAATCATACATTAGTTCATTATAGGACAATTATAATGAATTTTATTGAAAAAAAAAAATCTGATGTAGAATTTAAAAATACACCATTAATTGAAAATTTTAAAGACTTATGGAAAAATGAAGAGTTAAATATAATATATGATATTTTAATATATATTAATAGTTCAGATGATGATGAATTAAATAAAGTATATATCAATAATATTGAACTAATATTAATGCATAAAGAATTAATTGTTAAAACCTATATAGATTCAAATAGTACCACATATAATTAATGATCGTTTAATATTAATTTAGCATTTTTAATTATTAAATCTTTATCAAAAGTTGTATTTCCTTCAAGTATATCATATAATTCATTTTCATTTGATACCGATAAACAATTAATATTTGGCTTGAATAATGTATCTTTATTTACCCAATCTTCATTTAATATTAATATACAATCATTATATATAGCTTCTAAAAATGTATATTGAGTTCCACCACCATCATTTTTAATTGTTGATAAATCTATCATATATTTACAATTCAATAATATATCTTTATTATTATAAGTCATTGGTAAATTCTTTGGATATTTGCCTTTCCAATATTCATGGAAATTTAATTCTTTTAATTTATGATGAACATATAATCTATTTTCTGCTCCAAAAATCAATATCTTTTTATCAATATCTTTTTGAATATTATTATATTTCAATATGATATCTATATTTTTATCAAAATCAATTCTAGATATTGATACAGCATAATTATTCATTGCTTCTTTATTCTTCTTATATTGATAAAATGGATGATTTATTAATTCTGAATCTATATTGTATTCTTTTTTTAAATAATCTTGAACAGTTTTCCGTATTGTAATTATTTTGAATTTTTTCAATAATTCATCTTGTATTAATGGATTTGGATTTTTTTTTGTGCTTTTTAATTCTGTTGGATCATGTATTACTAATTTAGTATTTTCAGGAAAAAAACTTAAATATTCATAGAAATTTTTATCAATTGCTGTTATGATAATATTATCTAAATTTATTATATCTTCAATAATCATATTTTTATATTCTGTTCCATATCCATATTTCCTTTTATTTTTTTCTGTTCTACTTTTACTTATTTTATATATATTACCATTATCTTTTAAAGATAAATGTGATGTAAATGATACCCATCCACCATATATTGGTCTAGCCATATATATTAAACTATTCATAATATAATGATATCTTTATTTTTTTAGAGAATAAAACTTATTAATTATTTTAAGATAAAATTTTTCATTATCACCTTTTTTAACTTTTTTATTTTCAGATAATTTCATATTAATTTCATATTTAATTTTACTATTGTTCAAATTGCGATATGATAATGCTAGTGCCATAGACATTATATATATATAGTAATTTATATTAATAGATTATTAATATAAATTATAATATAATATCAAATTTATGGATAATGAAGAATACAATAATACAAATACATACCATATTTCATTTAATAATGAAATGTCTTATTTATTAATAGGAGGAGTTATTTTATTATTTATTCTTAAATTTAAAAGTTTTTGTAAATTTAATAATAATAATAATTTAAAAAA
>Ga0255039_10000832_pt1 | contig 10048 bp, 17 predicted proteins | sample BC1_12_1_MG_FD_181713 | JGI IMG/M metagenome (GOLD analysis project Ga0255039, IMG submission 181713) | Seawater microbial communities from Strait of Georgia, British Columbia, Canada - BC1_12_1 | ecosystem: Environmental > Aquatic > Marine > Strait | place: Canada: British Columbia | collected... | reverse complement strand
GTAAAATGGATATATCAGATTAAAAATGAATATTAATGATAGTAGAGGGATATGTGGCATAGCAATGATGGCAAGTTATCCTATTTTTTGAAAAAAATTTGATTTTATTTATTAACTATAAATAAATATCTATACTATTAAATTTTTTAAAAAATGAGCCTTGAACTAATTGTTGGTTGTATGTTCTCTGGAAAAACATCTGAAATTATTAAATCGGTTAATAGATTATCAGTAATTGAAAAAAGTGTTTTACTAATAAATTCAAAACTAGATGAACGATATGATACAAATAAGATATGCTCCCATAATAATAATAAATTAGATTGTATTTCTGTTAATAAATTAGATGAAATTCCAACAGAAAAATACACTGTATGTGAGTATATTATTGTTGATGAAGGACAGTTTTTTGAAGATTTATATGATTTTGTAACCACTGCCACAGATTTAAATAATAAACATGTTATTGTAGTTGGATTAAATGGTGATTCAAATAGGGCAAATTTTGGAGATATCCATCGTCTATATCCATTTGCAGATAAAATTAATTTACTAACAGCAATGTGTATTACATGTAAAGATGGAACACCTGGTATATTTTCTAAAAAGATTTCAAATGATACAAATCAAACAGATATAGGATCAACTGATAAATATATTCCAGTATGTAGAAAATGTTTCAATAAATAATATAATATATATATTATAATGAATGGTATTACTTTATTAATAATAGTATTAATTGGTGGATATATGTATAATAAAAATTATCCAGTTGATCAAAAAACAAAAATGTATTTTGGTGGTGGATGTATTTTATTTTTTATATTTATTTATTTTATGAGTTATCAAAAACCATTTGTTTATAAAATGGCTAAAAATATAAAAGATATTCAAACACAGCCATTACATACAATTGTTCCAGAATATAATATTAATAGTACAAGTTCGGCAAATGTTAAATTTAAAATAGCGGATAAACAAAGTTTAAGATGTCCTAATTGTAGAAATCATATCGTTTTAGAAGATATACAAAAATATAAATTAAGTTATACAGTTCCACTTCAATATGGTGGAAGTAATGACCCATCTAATTTAAAATTATTATGCCCAGAATGTTATGCTTTTAGAAACTATTAATGAATTAAAGATAAAATATAATATAAATAAAAATAATGACTAATATATCTAAATATTCTCATGATTATTTAGTTTATATTATAAAATCTAATAATTTAACATATGTTGGTATGACTAATAATTTTTTAAGAAGATGGCTTCAACATAATCGCGAATTATCTGGTGGAGCTAAATATACACATAAGGGAAGCGATTGGTATCCTATATGTATAATATATGGTTTCAAAAATAAAGTTGAAGCTATGCAAGCAGAATGGAAAATTAAAAGTAAAAGAAATAAATTATCTAGAAAATTTAAAGGAGCAGTTGGTAGAATTCAATATTTAAATTTATTATTAAATGATGATAAATGGACATCAAAATCTCCATTAATTAAAGAACAAAATTTAATAATTCATATAGATGATGATTATAAACAATATTTAACAGATTGCGAATATGAAGAATTATATTGGAAATAATTTATTCTTTTTTTATATTTAAATTTTCATCCATTACACACATATATATGTCTTTTATTAATTTTGTTGAATTACCAGTTAATTTAACACCTCTTTTATCCAAATCATCTAACATTTCATCATTTGTTAATTTATCCACTTTTTTCCTTAGTGTTTTTTTCTTTTTCCTTAATTCAAATGAAACTTTTTTGGATTTTCTCTTTTTTGATGATGATGATGATAATGATGATAATAATGATGATTTCTTTTTACTTGATGATTTCTTTTTAGATAATTTTTTCTTTTTAGATTTTCTATTTATTTTAAATATCGGTTGTTCAACAGTTTCAATGATTTTTACTTTTTTTAAATCACTCGGGTTAGTATCCGATTTAATTTCAGGTTTAGTTTCCGATTTAGTTTCCGGTTTAGTTTCAGGTTTAATATTTATTTCAGGTTTAGTTTCCGGTTTAATATTTATTTCAGGTAACGAATTAATGATTTTTACTTTTTGAGGTTTATTTAATGATTTTTTTATATTTTTTTTATAAACTTTATTTTCTGATTTAATATTTTTTTTAATTATAGAATTCAATGATTTATTATTAGTTTTACTATGTTTTTTTAAAAATTCTTTATAATTAATTGAGTTTTTGCTTTTCTTTAAAGTTTTCTTGTTATCTTTATTAATATTTAAATTATTTAAATTAATTCTTGTAATATTACTCATTACTTAATATAAACATAGATAAATTATTAATCTCTTTTATTTTGATATATTTTAATTTCTGTAATTAATTTTTGTTTACAGAATTCTTCATCATCCATTACACCCAATAACATACTTCTAATAATACTTTCTGTTGGTGATTCATCTTTTAATAATTCTTTTAAAGAATTAATAATAAATTGAATTAAATGTTCTTGTTTATCTTTATTATATATTAAATTAACTACTTCTTTAATATTATTATCACTAATTGATGTTAAATTATTTTCTTTCAAATAATTTTCATAATTTGTTTTTACATAAAAAATTGTTAAATCTTTAATTAATGAATCAATTGTAGCCATTATAATAAATATATTGTATATATATTTTTAAATAATTAATCGCAGATAAATATTTAAGATGATTATGGTTTAATTATTTAAAAAAATATATATAAGATTATTATAATGTTAAGATACTGTAAAATAATATATAATTATTCATGTTTATTTATAAATTTATTTACTATATATAATAGGTCAATAGATATAAAGAATAATGAAAAATGGATAGATAAATTAGTAACAAATATTACCTCAACTGGTCCAGTAAGTATTAAATTTATCCAATGGTTATTACCAATTACAAAAATAATATATCCAGATTTATTAATTACTGAAAAATTTAATATTTTTTTTGAAAAATGCAATATACATAATATAGAATATACTGAAAAAATATATAAAAAAAATTATAAATCAGAGTTATTAGAAGATTATAATATAATTGATTTAATTGGTTCCGGATCTATTGGTCAAGTTTATTTAATTGAAGATAAAATAAATAATGATAGATTTGCGATGAAAGTAACACATCCAGATATTATTTTTCAAATAAATGTATTTTTAATTATATATAAATTAATTACAAAATTAATTAATTTAAGTTTAATATTACCGAATGTTGATATAGATAAATTTGTATATTCATTAAAAGATCAAACAAATTTAGAAATAGAAGCAAATAATTGTGATTTATTCTCTAAATTATATTCTGATATTGATTGTATTATTATTCCAAAAATTAAAAGTAAATTTAAAGATATTTTTATAATGGAATATTTACCAGGAATAAAATTACATAATGAAAAAGTAAATAATATTACTCGCTGTAAAGTCTTAACAACATTAGCAATATTTATAGAAAATAGTTGTATTAATGAAATAAGTCATGGTGATTTACATGAAGGTAATTGGTCTATTATTGATTTAAATACCGATATGCCAAAAATAATAATATATGATTTTGGTTTTTGTTTTAGAGTTGAAAATGATGAATATTATAATGCTGTATCATTATTAACAAGAAATAATAAATTAGAAGATATTAAATCATTTTTAAATTATTATCTAAAAAAACCATATAATAGTAAATTAGATAAAGAATACATTTTAAAAAATTATAAAAAAGATCCATTATTTGATAATGATATAATAAAATCAAAATGTGTCTCTTTATTAGCATTGATTCCGGCATTAATAAAATTTTTATTAAAAAATAATATCAAAATAACAGATACGTGTTTAAATAGTCTAGTATTATTTTTACAATTATGTGGCTATTTTGCTGGAACAAAATTAACTGGTGGAGATGGTGTTGAAACAGGGATATACGATTATCATGAATATACTATTAATATTATATCTCTATTAAATAAATATAATATATGCAAAAAATTAAAAAATGAAAAAGTAAAAGAAACATTAAATCATGAAAGTAAATTTAATAATAATTTTGATAAATTTAAAAATTTAAAGAAATTTTTATAAATATAAATATAATAATTAAATGAATAATGATTTGACAATATCAAATAATAAAGATATATTTAATTTTTTAAATATAAATGAAATTAAAAAATTACTAATTCATAATCCACAATTATCAATATTATTTGAAATGCTTTGTCTTCATATTAATAATATTATTCAATCAGATAGTAAATATTATTTAAGTAAATCATCTCCGATTTAACTCAATATTTTTTTAATATTATTATATTCTAGTGTAAATATACCGAATATAATTAATAATAATCCTATTTTTTTATTAAATGTAAATGTTTCTTCTAATATATATACTATTAATAGTGGAACTAAAATTATAAAAATTCTTGATATTAAAAATCTACTTGATAGTAAATTATATTTTAAAAATAATTTATATAATAGCCAACCAACCACAATATATAATAATATACCTAATATATAATTTGAATTTTTATTCTTAACAGAACTTTTAATTAAAGATATTGAAACATATTCAATAATTATAACTAATATAATTATTATAATTGCATATAAAAAGTTATTCATATATTAATTTAAATATATTAATTTTTGTATATAAAAAAAAAATGGATACATTTAAATATGAAATAGATAAATTAGGTATTATTAATCATGATATCAATCAATTTATTTATAAATATATGAATAAAACAATAATTGATAGGGGGAACAATTATTATTTTATTGAAAATGGATTAGTTGTTAGATATATTCTGAATAATACATTAAAAAGTCATATCAATTCTAAAGAAGATATTAAAAAACTAAAACTACTAAATGATTTTATTGAACTCATTTCAAATATACAAGATTTTTCCAAATTAGATAATGCATCAGACTTATTTAATAATGATATAGATGTAAATATTGATACATTTGAATGTGGTTGTATTTATTCAAAAGAATATCCATGTGATTGTTATTTAGATAATGGTAAATGGATTAAAAGAAAAATAAATATAGATTTTTTAGAAAATGAAATGGATATAAATTAATGGATATAAATTAATGGATATAAATTAATGGATATAAATTAATGGATATAAATTAAAAATAAAATATAATTATGTATTATATGATTAAATATTTAACAATAACATTACTTGTGTTATTTTTATTATTATTATTCTTTAATAGATCTCCTAATAGAATAACATATATTAATAAAGATATAATTGTAAGTCCGTGTGATGGCACTGTAACATATACAAATGATAGAGAAATAAGTGTTTTTTTATCACCATTAAATGTCCATGTTCAATATGCCCCCATAGATTCAAAAATTATCCATAGTCAAATTGTAAATAAAGGTATTCATTTGATGGCAACAAAACCAGAGAGTTCACATAATGAGGGTGTAAGAGTTACATTTGAATCTAAATTAGGCAATATTATAGTAACACAGAGAGTTGGATTTTTTGTCCGGAGAATTATAAATAATGTAAATATTGGAGATATTGTTAGTAGATCGCATAAGTATGGTTTTATTACATTTGGAAGTAGAGTTGATATTATTTTACCACCAAATTATTCATCTAAATTAAAAGTTGGAGATAAATTAATAGGTGGATTTACACCAATTATTTAAAATATTTAATAAACACATACATTGTTAATATACTATTAACAACAATATATAATGTAATTAAATAATGATAACTTTTTAATAATTTAATATTTTCTTTATTATTATCAATATCTACAAAATACACATCAAATTCATTATATATATCATCTAATACATAATTAAAACTTTTTACTTTTACAAATAGATTATCTTCACAATTAATCATATATGATCGTTATTTTTTTTTAATATTTATTATAATCAATTAAATATATCAAATTAATTAAATATTAAATATACTTAAATCATAATCAATACATATATCTTTATTTTTTGATTTTAATATATTTTTAATATGTTTAATTGAAATATTCCCATATTTAACCATAAATAATCCAATTATTAATGGGCCAATATTTTTACCAGTAGAACATGATATTAATATTGTATTATCAATATAATTTTCATTAATATAATTTAATATTTTGTCTATATTCTTAATTAATAATGGTATATCAGTATGATGATTCAAATCTTCAGTTAATGGTATTCTTATTTTTTTTATATCAATATCTAAAAAACCTATATTATTAGTACAATTTATAACTGTATTGATATTATATTTTATATATATACTTTTATCTAATGATGTGTCAATATTTGAACCAAAAATATTATGAATATATTCTATTAACATATTTTAATAAATAAAAAAAATTTGATATTTATTCATAAAAATATTTAAAAAATAAATATGGAATTTGATAAATTATTTGGTGAATTGGATAAATTAGAAAAAACTATAGAACCAAATGAATGTTGTTTATCAATAAATAATTATATATTTATAAATGAACTAGTTAAGTGTAAAAAATGCGATACATTAATATCAAATATATCTGATAATCCCGAATGGAGATTTTATGGATCCGAAGATACTAAATCTTCAGATCCCACCAGATGTGGTATGCCCTTAAATATTCTATTACCCAAATCATCTGTTGGTAGTATTGTATCAAATCAATATTCAAAAGATAAAAGTATGTTTCAAGTTAAAAAATATACAGGTTGGAATAGTATGACATATAAAGAAAGAAGCACTTATAAAGTATTTACAGATATATCAGATATTGCTAAAAAAAATCAATTGCCCAGTAAAATTGTAACAGAAGCTAAATCATTATACAAAGTGATTTCAGACACACAAATATCTCGTGGTAATAACAGAAAAGGAATTATTGCAGCATGTTTATATTATGCTTGTAAGAATTGTGCCGTATCTAGAAGTTCAAAAGAAATTGCTCTTATGTTTAATATTACCACATCTGTAATGACTAAAGGAACTAAAACATTTCAAGAAATTATTCATATGAGTAATTCTAAAAATAGAATTAAAGAAGCTAAATCAATTATACCAGAAGATTTTATTGATAGATTCTGTAATAAATTAAAATTAAATTCTGATGATATTAAACAAGTTAAAGATATATCTGAAATTATCACACAGGTTAATTTAATATCTGAAGTTAGACCAGATTCAATAGCAGCTGGATGTATTCTATTCTATTGTAATTATAAAAAAGATTCCTTAATAAATAAAAAAGAAATATCTAAAATATCTCAAATATCTGAAGTAACTATTAATAAATGTTGTAAAAAAATTGAAGAAAGTATTGAACTTAAATTAGACTAATACATATTTTGTAATTACAAAATAAACAAAACCCATTAATAATGATTTTAAAATTAATCCATATAAATTAAGATTTTCTCCATCCAATAAAAATGAAATTTTCATAGATTCAATTAATTGAGCACTATGTGGTAATACTGCTAAAAATGTTAATATTGCTACAATACCAGGAAATTTTAAATCTAATTTTAATTTATCTACTAACGATATTTCTTTTTCTTCTACTTCTGCGGTTTTTTGTCTCTGCATCATCTGTTGTTGCATCATCTGTTGCTGCTGCATCATCTGTTGTTGTTGCATCATCTGCTGTTGCTGTTGTTGCTGTTGGTGTTGTTGCTGTAAATGAGCTTTTTCTCTATTTACATCAACTGATGCGGGTTTAGCTTCAACAGATTCATCTCCAGGTATATCTTGATTTAATTCACTTATTATGGAATCAACAATATCTTCTTCTTCTTTCGATAAACTAGTATCTAAATCTTTTAAATTTGTCTCTTTAGCCATTATAACTAATCTCATTATTATTTTTTTAATTTATAAACGCCTTAAACTTTAATAACTAATAAATCATCTGTAATAGATTTCCATAATGTATTAACTACAAATAAAGCAAGTAATATTGATATAATATAACTAATTATTTCATTCATATTAATATATTATAAATTATTTTTTAATTAATATATTATTACTTGTTTTATTTGTGATATATTTATACATTATTCCAATTAATAATGTTAATAAAAATACTCTACAGTTGATAATCATAATATTATTAATAATATTTTAATAATCATCATAATTATTTATTTTTGGTTTTTTGTTTTTATCAACTTTTATACCAACCCTTTTCTCTATAATTTTTTCTACAATTTTTGGTTTAATATTTAATAACTCAATAATTTTATCTTTTTGAACTTCATCTAATGTATTATAATCTTTTAACATCGCTATTAAAAAAATATAATAATTACTTTTATCTAATTGTTTAATTATATTTTCAGCTTTACCTATATAATATTGTTCATTTTTATCGCTATCTATTTTATCATCAAAATTTAATGATCCATCAAACATATCCACTATTAAATCCATATTTGATTCAACTTTTTTATCTAAACTTTGGAAATCCATTATTAACTTATATATTATAATTTGAATCTATTTAAGTATATTTTCATAATATAATATAAATATGGAAACTAAAATATCTAGAAATGGATATGTTATTAAAAAAACTGAATTAACTTGTAAACAAATTAAAGAAATTAAAGATGATTTAACTGTAAAACCATTTACAATGAATGATTTTGGTTCTGGTAATGAAAAAAAGTTTAGTTTATATTTAGAATCTCCAAAAAAACTATATATACCTAGATTTTATGGATTAGAAAAGTTTGGTAAACCAACAATAAACAAAATGATTGATGGAGAAAAAATAAATATTAATTTTAAAGGTAATTTACGAGAAGAACAATTACCTATATATGATACTTCAATTAAACATATTAATGAAAATGGTGGTGCTATAATTTCTTTAAAATGTGGAGGTGGTAAAACAGTTCTCGCTTTATATACATTAGTTCAATTGGGTTTTAAAGCAATTGTTCTAGTCCATAAAGATTTCTTAATGACTCAATGGTATGATAGAATTAAAGAATTTATACCCGATGCAAAAATAGGTAAAGTTCAACAAAATACAATAGATATTGAAGGTAAAGATATTGTATTAGCAATGGTTCAGAGTTTATCTATGAAAGAATATCCAGAAAATACGTTTGATAGTTTTGGAACTGCTATATTTGATGAATGTCATCACTTAGGTGCTGAAGTTTTTCATAGATGTATGAGTAAAGTTGCGTGTAATAATATGATCGGATTAAGTGCTACTCCAAATAGAAAAGATGGATTAAAAAAAGTATTTGAATGGTATATTGGTAATATATGCTATATATCTAAAGATAAAAATGACGATTATGTTGAAACAAAAATTATTAAATATACAAATGATGATACAAAATATAGTAATATTGAATTAACATATCAAAAAAAAACATGCTGCCCTAAAATGATTAACAATATTTGTAATTTTAAAGATAGAACTAATGTTATTATTAAAGAATTAATTCCATTATATGAAATGGGTAGATGTATATTGATTTTAAGTGATCGTAGAAATCATTTAAGTGAAATTCATTCAATATTAAAAGAAAAAAATATTGATTCTGGATTTTATGTTGGTGGAATGAAACCCCAAGAACTTAGAGAATCACAAGAAAAAAATATTATATTAGGTACATTTTCCATGGCTTCAGAAGGTATGGATATTCCAAAATTAAATACTATTATACTCGCTTCACCTAAATCTGATATTATTCAATCAGTTGGTAGAATTTTACGAGAAAAAAAAGAAACTAGAAAATTTCATCCACTGATTATTGATATTAATGATGAATTTTCTATATTCATTAATCAATCAAATAAACGATTGAAGTTTTATAATAAATGTAATTATGATATTAATATTTATCAATTAGATGGTTCCTTTGTTAAATATGAAAAGAAAAAAGCTAAAAAGAAAAAAACTAAAACATTGGATTTAGATGAATGTTTATTATAATTAATCATTATTCATATTATTCATAT
>Ga0255039_10000830_pt1 | contig 10051 bp, 15 predicted proteins | sample BC1_12_1_MG_FD_181713 | JGI IMG/M metagenome (GOLD analysis project Ga0255039, IMG submission 181713) | Seawater microbial communities from Strait of Georgia, British Columbia, Canada - BC1_12_1 | ecosystem: Environmental > Aquatic > Marine > Strait | place: Canada: British Columbia | collected... | reverse complement strand
GCCCCTCGGCTTCGGCCGCAGCGAAATTCAGCTCGACCTTGACGCCGTTCGGGTCGAACAGAAAGAGCTGGTAGAGCGCCTCGTTGTCGACTTGGCGCTCGTTGAATTCGACCCCGGCCGCTTTCAGGCGCACAACCATCTCGTCGAGCCCGGTGCAGCGATACGCGAGATGGTCGATCACCCCGCTGCCGCGGACGTCCTCGGACTGCTGGCCGAGGTAGCGCTTGCGGGCGTCCGAGACACCCTTTCCGCCCTCGCAGACGTGGATCACGTCGCGCTCGCCGAGGTAGAGCCACTTCACCGGGAACTTGAAGTCGGGCGACGGGCCGACGTGAAAGCCGAGCACCTTGACGTACCAGTCGCAGGTGCGGTCGATGTCGTCGGTCTGGATCAGGTAGTGCTCAAGATGGCTGACGGGCATTGGGATCTCCCGGTGCGGCGCATTTACTGCGGCGATGATAACCGAGCCTCCCCGCGCGCGGCGCGCGGCGGCAACACGCCCGCGCTCGGCGCGTCATGCACCATACGTCCCGACGCGCTGCGGTAAGCTGCGCCGTTATCGGCGCGATTGCCCTGGTCATTGAAGACGGGGCCTGGAAAATCGACACGTCTAACTGGAAGCGCCCGGAGAAAACCAAACCATGACCATTGTCGTGAACCACGCCAAGCGCCTGCTGCGTGAAGGCAAACTCGCCATCGGCCTCGGCCTGCGCCAGGCGCGCACTGTCGACACCGCGCAGATCCTGAAGACCGCCGGCTTCGACTGGATGTTCATCGACTGCGAGCACAGTTCGATGAACCTCGACACCGCGGCGCAGATCGCCGCCGCCTCGCTCGCCGTGGGCATCACGCCGATCGTGCGCGTGCCTGGCATCGAGCACCACCACGCCACGCGCATGCTCGACAACGGCGCGCAGGGCATCGTCATGCCGCATGTCGACACCGCCGAGGCAGCCAAGCGCGTCGCCAACAACTGCCGCTTTCCGCCGCTCGGCCACCGCTCGATGGGCGGCGGGCTGCAGCAACTCGGTTTTGCGTCGATGCCGGTGGGTGAGGTCGCGCGCGTGATCAATGACGAGACGCTCGTCGTGGTGATGATCGAATCACCCGAGGGCGTAGCGAACGCCGACGCGATCGCGGCGACCCCGGGCATCGACGCGCTGCTCATCGGCACCAACGACCTGTGCATGGAGATGGGCGTCCCGGGTCAGTTCAACGACCCGAAGGTGACCGACGCCTACGCCAAGGTCATCGCCGCCTGCAAAAAGCACGGCAAGTACGCCGGCATGGGTGGGCTTTACAGCGCCGAGTATTTCGAGCGCTTCATCGGCATGGGGGCGCAACTCATCCTGTCCGGGTCGGACTTTTCGATGCTGATGAAAGCCGCGAGCGCGCAGGCGAGCCTGGTTCGGGGATTCGAGAAAACCTAAAAAGGGGTCAGACCCCTGTGGATAGCTTTTCCGGGGTCAGACCCTTTTTTTGATCAACGAAAGCCGCCAGTGGGCCAATGGGGTCTGACCCCAAAGTTATCAACAGGGGTCTGACCCCATTCTGTCTAGCCCAGCACCCGCTCCGTCAATCGCCGCGCGAACGGCGCGACGAAGATTGCCACCGGAAAAGCCACCGCCCAGGCAACGATCCAGGCCTTCATCCAGCGTACGAAAAAATCCGGCGGGAAACCGATGTTGATCGCGGTCGCCACGCCCGTGATGATGAACACCATCATGATCGTGAGGAAGAAGGCGAATACGACCGGGAAGAAGCGTCTGGGTATCTTCATCGTCGCCTCCGGGCTGTCGCCTTACTTCGGACCCTCGACGATATGGGTTGGAAACTCGGCCGGCGACACCACCTCGAGCATCTCGAGGTCGTCAGAGCACTCGATCTCGCGATGCTTTAGCTTCGGCGGCTGCAGGATGCAGTCGCCCTTGCGGATCGTGCGCACCCCGCCACCCTCGTACTCGAAGGTCGCCCAACCGTTGAGCACATAGACCATCTGGAACGCGCAGTCGTGCACATGCCACTGCTGCACCTCGTCCTTCGCCTTCTTGCCGTTCTTGCGGATCAGGTGCGCGACGTAATCGCCGCCCGTACCTGCCTTGATGCCGAGGTCCCGGTAATCGAAGATCTCGCGCAGGCCCGGCTTCCACTCGGCCTGCGCGCCCTCGTCGTGTACGAAATTCCACTTTGTCATCGTCGCGTCCTCCTGAAACCAAAGATACCTTAAGCCAAGTAAGACAAAGGGGTCAGACCCCTGTCCAAAATGGGGTCTGACCCCAAGGATCAGATCCTTTTTTCCATCCCCTTCGCCCGCCGCGTGAGCCACCAACCATATTGCTGCGGCCAGGACTCGAACTCGCCGGTCACGCCGAGCGCTGACTCGGCGTGCAGCAACCAGTTCGGATCGTAAAGCGCCTCGCGCCCGATCGCGATCAGGTCGGCCTGCCCAGCCTGCAGGATCGCCTCGGCCTGCGGCCCGTCGAGGATGAGGCCGACCGCCATCGTCTTCAGGCCGGCGTCGCGCCGCACCTGCTCGGCGAAGGGCACCTGAAAGCCCGGTCCGCGCTTGACGCGCGCCGCAGTGGCCGAGCCCATGAGCCCGCCCGAGGAGCAGTCGATGACGTCGACGCCGCGTGCCTTCAGCTCGCGCGCGAGCGCGACCGTGTCCTCGATCGACCAGCCGCCCTCGATGCCATCGACCGCCGACACGCGCACGAACATCGGGTGGTCCTCGGGCCACACCGCGCGGATCGTCTCGGCCGTCTCGAGCGTGAAACGCATGCGGTTGGCGAGGCTGCCGCCGTACTCGTCGTCACGCTTGTTCGACAGCGGCGAAAGGAATTCGTGGCTCAGATAGCCGTGCGCCGAATGCATTTCGATCACTTCGAACCCCGCGGCCAGCGCGCGCTGGGCGGCGGCGCGCCAATGGTCCTTCAGTTCACCGATGTCCTCGCGCGTCAGCGCGTGCGGCGTGAGCCAGCCCGTGTCGAGCGCGATGCTCGAAGGCGCGACCACCGGCCAGACGTCCTCGCCGCGTGCGCGGTCGCTCGCATCGAGCGCGGCGTTGCCGTACCAGGGCCGCTGCATGCTCGCCTTGCGCCCTGCATGCGCGAGCTGGATCGCAGGCACCGCGCCGTTCGCCTTGAGGAATTCGGCGATGCGGCGCAGGCCCGGTACCTGGTCGTCCGACCAGATCCCGACGTCGCCATGTGTGATGCGTCCGATCGACTCGACCGCGGCGGCCTCGGTAAACACGATCCCCGCACCGCCCTGCGCAAATTTACCCAGGTGCACGAAGTGCCAGTCGTTCACGAACCCGTCCTCGGCCGAGTACTGGCACATCGGCGAGAGCACGCAGCGGTTGCGCGCGCGCACGCCGCGCAGCTCGATCGGCTGGAAAAGTAGCGGTCTTGAGTTCATTGCGGTCAATACCCCCTGGTCGCCGGCGCCATTGCGCAGGCTCTCGAAATGCAAAGGCGCGAAGTTTAGCCGCGTTTCTTTTTCAGCAGATCGCCCAGCGCAGAAAGCGGCCGATGTGTCGCGCCCGCGGACGCGGCAGCCTCGTTTGTGCCGCCCGCGGCCGCATCGACCTCCCGCGCATGCTCGTTCTCATGGCAGTAGATGCACAGCAGCTCCCAGTTCGAACCGTCGGGCGGATTGTTGTCATGGTTGCCGTCGGCGTGGTGCACCGTCAGCTCCCGTAGCCGCGCGTGATCGAAGGTGCGTGCGCAGCGCCCGCAGACCCAGGGCAGGATCTTCAGCGCGCGCGCGCGGTAGCCCTGTTCGCGTGCCGCGCGCGCCCGATTCGCCTCCGCCACCAGACGGTCGAGCCGCGCGGGGCCGGGGGTCTTTTTCGGCGGCGGGGCGGACTTTTTCATCCTGCGCACATGGTGCCGCAATTTTTCCGCCACGGGGATACACTGAGCGGGCGGAGGAGCCCGTGCCACACAGGAGGTTCTCATGACGAACCCACCGAACGACGGCGCAGCGCCCCTCGTTCCCTGCGAGGAGTGCCTGAAACAGATGCCGAAAGACGAAGCCCAATCGGCCGAAGCGACCGACTACGTGGCCTACTTCTGCGGCCTGGATTGCTACCAGAAGTGGCTCACGAAAGACGACGCAGCCGAAAAGCCTGCGGAGTGATGGCCTCAGGGCCGCCGTGACTGCGCGGCCCAGGCGACCGGCGTCACAATCGCGAAGGGCAGCGATTTTTTCCACCGTCGCCCGACCTCGAGCAGCGCGCGGTCGCGCGTGACCAGCGCCTGCGCGCCGCAGGCGAGCGCGAGTTCGAGAAACTTCTGATCGTCCGGATCGCGGCAATCGGGCAGACGCAGCCGCGCATCGCGCCGCGTCCAGTCGAAGCGCGCCGCGCCACGGCAGCGCGCCAGGCATGCGGCCTGCGCGGCTTCATCGAGCGCAATCTTGCCGAAGCGATAGCCGAGCGCGCGTTCGAGCTCGGCTTCGCAGGCGGCGTCCATGCAGACCTCGATCGCCTGCGCCTCGAGCGCCCCGCGCAGCGGTTCGATTTCAGCGTCGTCGAACACCAGCCAGTCGAGCCACACATTGGTGTCCAGAACGAGGCGTTGCGTCATATGCGTTAGCATTGCACGCATCCACGACAGAGGGAACGCAATGTCCAAAACCACCACGCCGAGCGGGCTGATCATCGAAGAAATCGCCGTCGGCAGCGGCGACGAAGCAGGCGCGGGCCAGCAGGTCAGCGTGCACTACACCGGCTGGCTGTTCTACGGCGGCGAGAAGGGCAAGAAATTCGATTCGAGCAAGGATCGCAACGAACCTTTCGCCTTTCCACTCGGCGCCGGCAACGTCATCCGCGGCTGGGACGAAGGCGTCGCCGGCATGAAGGTCGGCGGCAGCCGCGTGCTAACGATTCCGCCCGAGCTCGGCTACGGCGCGCGCGGCGCCGGCGGCGTCATCCCGCCGAACGCGACGCTGATCTTCGAGGTGGAGCTGCTCGGCGTCGGTTAGAACGGGGTCAGACCCCTTTTGAACCGCCGCGGGGTCGGATAAACGAAAAAGGGGTCTGACCCCCTTTTTCTTTTCGTTGGGGTCTGACCCGTTTTTTCTTTTGGGGTCTGACCCCTTCCAATTTTTTGCTTCTCAATGCACCGGCGCTTCCACCGCCCTCGCCCGTTCGCGCTTCGCCCGCCGCATCCCGACCCACTCGTTCACCACCAGCGCGCCGAACACGATCACCGCGCCGACCAGCGCCAGCGCGCTCGGGCGCTCGCCGACGCCGAGCCACACCCAGAGCGGCGCGAGGATCGTCTCGATCAGCGCCAGAAAGCCAACCTCGCCCGCCGCGAGATAACGCGTTGCGCGCGTCATCAGCAGGCAACCGAGCCCGAGTTGCAGCATGCCCATCGGCGCGAGCACCGCGAGGTCGCCGACACGCGCCTCGAAGGGCAGCGCGAAGGGCAGCGCGACGACGAGCGAGATCAGTCCGGCGATCATCACCGCGGGAACCATGTCGACCTGCGCGTGCATGCGGCGCAGCACGATGAGGTTCAACGCGAACGCGGTCGGCACGCCGAGCGCGAGCAGGTTGCCCAGCGTCCGGCCACGGCCGATTCCCTCGGCAAACATGAGCGCGATCCCGCCAAGCGCGACGCCGATCGCAATCCAGGTGCGCAGCGGCACCCGCTCGCGCAGGAAGATCCAGCCGAACACCGCCGCGAAGAACGGCTGGGTGCTCATCAGGACGAACGTATTCGCCGCCGTGTTGTGCAGCAGCGAAAGGATGAAGAAGAAGAACGTCAGCCCGAGGAGCGCACCTGCGAGGACGCCGGCGCGCCCGACCGCGGCGATCTGCGCCCATACCTTTCCTCGGTGCCACCAGGCGAGCGTCGCGAACAGGAAGACCACCATGAACAGCGAACGCCAGAAAACGATCTCGAAGCCGTTGGTGATCTCGACGTGGCGGACGAGAATCCCGCCCGTACTCCAGCACAGGGCGGCGAGGACCATGAGCAGAACGCCCTTGCGGTGCCCCGCCAGGTCTTGGGTCACGGCGTGTCGACGTGTAACTGAAAAACGACTTGGCGGGCTAAGCCGCTTTCGGCTTGTAATGCAGCGGGAAGAGCCGCTCGACGACCGGCCCGTCGGAAGCCCAGGCCCTGCAGCCGTCGATGAAGTGCGGCTTCCGCGTGGTCATGCTCGGCTTCGCCCAGCTCGCGACCTCGCCGTCCTTCGGCCAGCTGCTCAGGGTCTGGAACGCGACCGTCGCCGCGGGCATGAGCAGCTCCTTCAAGTGGGTGCAGCCCTTGGTGCCCCCGACCGCCTCCTGCACCGCGCGCCGCCAGCCGCCGCCAACCTTCGCGCCGACGAGCGCCTTGTAGGCCTCGGCCACGGTGTAGCAGGTCGGATAGGGCCCGTCGTTGGTCGTCACTTCGATGTCGCGCACGGTCAGCTCGCGGTCGAGCGTCAGTCGCAGCTGCATGTCATGCACGTGCATGCCGGGCGCGCGCAGCCCGCGGTAGGGCTCCTCGATCGGATAGGTCTTGGTATCGACGATGTGCGCCTCGACGTCGAACAGGCCGTCGTCGCGCATATAGCCCTCACAGGCGATACGGCGCGTGTGCAGGTGGCGCCGGGGGACGGGAGGAGACAGGCTCATGGGCGTTCCGCAGAGTGAAAAGGCGCCGTCGTGCGGCGACCGAAGGCGTGATTTTACCGGGCGGCGCACCCTGCGCGCGCGCATGGTTCGCCTGATTCGACCCGGATCGCTGCGGTTCGCAGCGTTCGCCTGCCGAAAATCTCGATGCGAGCTATATTCAGGACGTCGAGCCGCACTGCCGGCATTCCGCAACAGACTGCACAGGAGCGAGGCATGAAGCTTTGGCTATTCGATTGCAGCGCCCCCGAGGATGACATCGAGGCCGGCTGCGCCGCGGCGGCCGCGCTGATCGAGAAACGGGGTTTGAGCGTCAAGCAGGCCTACGACGCGGTGATGAAGCGAAGCAACCGCGAGCGCTTCGAGCGCCGCGCGGCCCAGGCCTGGGACGACGCCGAAGACACCGCGCTGAAGACCACCTTTCGGGGCGAAGAGCCGCCCGACGGGCCGGTGCTTGGGCCGGCCGAGGGCGAGGCCTAGTTCAACCGTCAGAGCGCGACGAATCCGGCCAGCGGGTGGCCTAGCGCGGTCGCGCGAGAAAGCGATCGAGCGCATCGGCGAAGCGCTTGCGGTCGGTCTGGTCGAGCGGCGCCGGCCCGCCGGTCAGCACCCCCGATTCGCGCAGCTCCGCGAGAAAATCGCGCGTCGCCAGGCGCTCGCGAATATTGTCGGGCGAGTAGAACTCGCCGCGCGGGTTGAGTGCGTGCCCGCCGCGCTCGATGACGTCGGCCGCGAGCGGAATGTCCGCCGTGATCACTAGGTCCCCCGCCGTCATCCGCTGCGCGATCTCGTTGTCGGCGACGTCGAACCCGCGCGCCACCTGAATCGAGCGCAGGAACTTCGAGCGCGGCGTGTGCAACGGTTTGTTCGCCACCAGCGTCATCGAAACCTGCACCCGCTCCGCGGCGCGATACAGAATCTCCTTGATTACCGCCGGGCAGGCGTCGGCGTCGACCCAGATCTCCATCGCCGCCGGCCTCAACCGTCCGACGCGCGCGCCGCGTCGCGAATCTGGAGTTGCGCCTCGCTGAGGACCATCGAATCATTCTACGGCCTAGAATGCAGCCGATTCATTGCGAGGCGCAGCGCATGTTCTTCGACGGATTTACCCTCGAGACGGTGACGGTAGGCGATGGCGCGCTGCGCCTGCGCCGCGCCGGTTCCGGCCCGCCGCTTCTGCTCCTGCACGGCAACCCGCAGACCCATGCGATGTGGCACGCGGTGGCGCCGGCACTCGCAAAGAAATATTCCGTCTATTGCCCCGACCTGCGCGGCTATGGCGGTTCGCTCAAGCCACCGGCGACCGTGGATCACGCGCCCTATGCCAAGCGCGAGATGGCGCGCGACATGGTCGAGCTGATGGCGCACTTCGGGCACGCGAAGTTTTTGCTCGCCGCGCACGATCGCGGCGCACGCGTCGCGCACCGCCTCGCACTCGATCATCCGGCCCGGGTCGAAAAGCTCGCCGTCATGGACATCATCCCGACCCTCGAGCATTTCGAGCGCACCGACATGGAATTCGCCATGGGCTACTACCACTGGTTCTGGTTCGCCCAGCCACATCCGTTTCCCGAAGACGTGATCAACGCCGCGCCCGATGCCTGGTTTCGCGCCCACAGCGCGCGCGAGCCCAAGCCGCCCGGGTTCTTCGCCCCCGAGGCCTTCGCAGACTACCTGAAGTATGTGCACGACCCGGAAATGATCCGCGGCATGTGCGAGGACTACCGCGCCGCCGCGACGATCGACCTCGAGCACGACCGCGCGAGCCGCGCCGCAGGCGAGAAGATTCGATGTCGGATGCTGGTGCTGTGGGGCGCGAAGGCGAAGATCGAAGCCTGGTACGACGCGCTAGCAGTCTGGCGCCAGTACTGCGCGAAGGACGTGACGGGGAGCTCGGTGCCGAGCGGGCACTATCTCGCCGAAGAAGCGCCCGAGGAAGTCACGCAGAAGCTGCGCGCGTTTTTCGGCTGATTGCCCCGCTTCAGTAATCCAGCCACTCGATTGGCTTGACCGGCTTTTTCCCGCTGATGCGGGCGATGGTCGCGCCGATCACATCGACGTTGTTGTCGAACGAGCCGTGCTGCGCCTGCTGGGTCTTGCCTTTCTTGTTGATCGGCACGCTCGGCGCGGTGACGCAGTGTTTGCTGCCTTTGAACGCCGCCTGCCACTGTTTCAGGTTGGCCAGCTGCGATTCGGACCACTGATTGGCGTCGTTCGCGAACGCGGGGTCGAGCGCGCGTTCGAAGCCGAGCAGCGGCGTCTTGCGCACGTCGAGCAGCGCGCGACTCACCAGATAGAGGATCGATTTGCCGTAAAGGTGCAGCGCCCCGACGCCGCCCAGGTAGTCGTCCTTTTCGTTGCGGTCAGACAGGTAATCGAGATGCAGCTTGCGAATCGGCAGAACGCTGCTGGTCGCGCCGAGGTAATGCTCGAGCGCGAACTCGACCGAGCAGGCCGCGGCGTAGAGCGAGCAACTCGATATCTCTACGGGCGCCGCGGCACCTGCGGGTGTCGCGAGGCGCTTGAGCAGATGCCCAAGCAAGATCGATCCCGCCGAATGCCCGACGAGGTGCACTTCCAGCGCTTTTGTTTTCAGCGCGCTGCGTAGCGCCACAAGCTGCTTCGCGAGCAGATCGAGCCCACGCCCTGAATTGGCGCCGCGCGCGGCGTTTTCGCGCATCTCGGACCAGATCCCCTTCAGCACCCGGCGCGCGAGCTCTTCCACGCGGCGGTCGCGGCTGTTCCCGAGCTCATCGAAAAAGCCCGCCGCGCGCATTGTGCCGCGTCCCTAACGCCGAAGAACGCGCAGAACGAATCCTCGAGCATCGCGGCGATCGAGTGTTACGCCTTCACCCGTTTGGGCGAGATGCGCGGGCGGGAGGTGCGGCAGGGCGGCTCAAGCCGCTTTCTTCACCACCAACCGAACGTTCAGGCCCGCGCGCGCCGCGACATTGACGAGTGCGTCGAGGCTGAAGAGGCCGATCTTCCCCTTGAGCAGCGCATTTAGGCGCGGCTGCGTCAGGCCGAGCACAGGCGCGGCCTCGGCCTGCGTCATTGCGCTACGCTGGTAGGCCTCCTCGATTCGCAGCATGAGCGCGGAGCGCAGCTTCAGGTTCTCGGCCTCCGCCTTGCCGAAACCGAGGTCGCGAAATACGTTGCCGCTGCTTCGAGTCCGCTTGAGTTTCTCGTTCATTGCCGCTTCCGCTCCCGCATCAATGCCCTGAACCGATTGCGCGCCAGCTCGACGTCGAGATACGAAGTCCTGCGCGATTTCTTCTGGAACGCATGCAGGACGTAGACCGCTTCCGCATACTTCACCAGGTAGATCACGCGAAACGCGCCACCGACGCGCACCCGAATCTCGCTCACGCCGAGCCCGATTGCGCCCATCGGCTTCCTGTCCACTGGCGCCTTCCC
>Ga0255039_10000829_pt1 | contig 10067 bp, 8 predicted proteins | sample BC1_12_1_MG_FD_181713 | JGI IMG/M metagenome (GOLD analysis project Ga0255039, IMG submission 181713) | Seawater microbial communities from Strait of Georgia, British Columbia, Canada - BC1_12_1 | ecosystem: Environmental > Aquatic > Marine > Strait | place: Canada: British Columbia | collected... | reverse complement strand
GTTTTCACCACCAGCAGGGTCAGGTCGCCGTTAATGCCGTTGGTGATGAAGGTTTTCGATCCGTTCACCACGTAGTGGTCGCCTTCACGCACCGCACGCGTGCGGATGCCGCCGAGGTCGCTGCCCGAGGCCGGTTCGGTCATGCCGATTGAGGCGATCGCCTCGCCCGATGCCATCTTCGGCAACCAGGCCTGCTTTTGCGCTTCGCTGCCGTGGTGGATCAGGTAGGGCGCGACGATCGAGGAATGCAGATCCCAGGCCGGCGCGTGCGCGCCCGCGCGGCCCAACTCCTCGATGGTGACCGCATCGAAGCGGAAATCGCCGCCCGATCCGCCGTAGGCCTCCGGGAAGCAGGCGCCGAGGATGCCCGCAGCACCGCCCTTCAACCACAACGCACGCGGCGTAACGCCCGCCTCCTCCCACTGCAAGAGCTGGGGGGTGATCTCCGCGGCCACGAAGCGGCGCACCATGTCGCGGAACGCCTCGTGCTCGGGCGCGTACAGTGTCCGTGCAATACGTAACGGTGATCGAAGCGCTGATCCGCCGCCGGCGCGGTCCATGCTGGCCCCTAGCGCTTCGCGAGCTTGGTTTCGACGATACGCGCGAACGCGCTCGCGCCGAGCGGCAGCGCCGCATCGTTGAAGTCGTAGCCGGGGTTGTGCACTTCACAGACGTTCTCGCCAGCGCCGACGCCAACGTTGAAGTAGCACCCCGGCACCTTCTCCAACATGAACGAAAAGTCCTCCGAGGCCATGTTGAGCGGCGGATTGCGCTCGACGTTCTCGGCGCCGACGACCTCGCTGCAGATCGTCGCCGCAAACTCGGCCTCCTCGGCATTGTTCACGGTCGGCGCGAAGATCACGCGGAAGTCGATCTCGGCCGTGGCGCCGAAGCCTTCCGCCACGCCTTTCGCGATCCGCTTCATCGAACGCTCGACGAGCGCCATCGTTTCGCGCGAGAACGCCCGCACCGTGCCCGAGAGTCGCGCGGTCTGCGGAATGACGTTGTAGGCGTCGCCGCTGTGAATCTTGGTCACCGAGAGCACCGCGGTTTCGACCGGCGATGCATTGCGCGAGACGATGCTTTGCAGCGCCGTGGTGAGATGCGCCGCAACCAGAACGGAGTCGACACTCGATTCCGGACGCGCGCCGTGCGCGCCCTTGCCAGTGATGTCGATGTCGAAGAACCCGCCGCCCGCCATCATCGCACCCGCGCGCACCGCGAACTTGCCGAGCGGAAGTCCCGGGCGGTTGTGCATGCCGAACACGACATCGCAGGGGAACTTGTCGAACAATCCGTCGGCGATCATGGCCTGCGCGCCGCCGATCCCCTCTTCTGCCGGCTGGAAAATGAAATGCACCGTACCGTCGAAGTTTCGCGTTTCGGCAAGATATTTCGCCGTGCCGAGCAGCATCGTCGTGTGCCCGTCGTGGCCGCAGGCGTGCATCTTGCCGTCGCGCTTGGAGCGATGCGCGAAGCTGTTGGCCTCCTGGATCGGCAGCGCATCCATATCGGCGCGCAGCCCGATCGCTTTCTTCGCCGTACCCGCGCGCAAGACGCCGACCACCCCGGTCTTGCCGATGCCGGTATGCACGTCGCAACCGAAGGCGCGCAGCCGGTCGGCCACCAGCCCGGCGGTGCGGTTCTCCTCGAAGCCGAGCTCCGGATGCGCGTGGATGTCGCGTCGCCAGCCGGTCATTTCCTCATGCATGCGTGCGATGCGCTCGTCTACCGCCATGCCTGCTCCTCCGTTGTGCGCCACGATGACGCTGCGTCGCTGCGTGGCGACGTCAGCGCGGGCCGCTACTTTACCGCGCTCGCAAGCCAGGTGCGCACCGCGCCGACGTCGGCCAGCCGCCACTGCGCGGCGCTTTCACCGTCACCGACCTTCACCCCGTGTCCGGCGAGGCGTTGTACGGTGGCAAAACCGAATTCGTCGGTCAGGTCGTCACCGATGAATACCGGCACCCGCCCGGCAAACGGCGCTTCGGACATGAAGGCCTCGATTGCGCTGCCCTTGTCGTGGCCGCCGGGTTTTAGCTCGTAAACCATCTTGCCGGCCTGAACCTCAAAGCCTTCGCCCAGCTCCGCGACGGCGTGCTCGACGAGGGCGCGCACCTCGCGCTCGAGCTCCGGGGCGAGGCGGTAGTGCAGCGCAAGGTTGTGCCCCTTGTCCTCGAACACGATGCCCGAATTGCGCGCTTTGAACCCGGCGAAGCGTTGTGCAACGTGGCGCAGATGCTCTTCGAGAAACGGCGGGCGGTGCAACTGTCCCGCGGCGTCGCGCCGCTCGACCCCGTGCTGGCCGGCGACCGGGAGGACGAGCGGGGCGAACAGCGCATCCACATCCTCCACCGCGCGACCGCTCACCAGCGCGAGCGCGCCGCCGCCGCGCGCCCGCAGTCGCCCGAGCAGCACACGCAGCGCGTCGTCCACGGCGACGCCGTCCGGTGTCTCGGCATAGGTGAGCAGCGTGCCGTCGATGTCGAGGAAGATCGCCCAGTCTGCCGCCGGCGCAGGCGGCGCAACGCTCATCCGTGGGTGCCGGTCGGCAGCAGGCGCGTGCTGCGCGCGCGCGAGAACACCCGCCGCCGATGGCGCATGCGCGCGGCATCGATCAGCATGCGTCCCGCCCAGCGGTAGACATCGAATTCCTGGATTAGGTGCCGCATCGAGCGCATGCGCGCGCGCTGCTCCTCGGGATGCATCGCCAGCGCGATGTCCATCGCCTCGGCGCATTGCTGGATGTCGTAGGGATTGACGATCAGGGCCTCGACGAGTTCGCGCGCCGCGCCGGTGAACTGCGACAGCAGGAGCACGCCCTGCTCGTCGTCGCGCGCGGCGACGAACTCCTTGGCGACGAGGTTCATGCCGTCGTGCAGACTCGAGACGTAGCACAGGTCGGCGGCGCGGTAGATTTCGTAGACCTCTTCGGCCGTGTGATGTTCGATCAGCAGGTGGATCGGCTGGTAGCCCGGCCGACCGAAGCGGTGATTGATGCGCTGCGCGGCTGCGCGCACCCGGTGTTCCAGGTTCTGGTACTCGTCTAGCGACGAGCGCGACGGTGCGGCGACCTGCAGGAAGCTGAATCGCCCGACCCACTGCGGCTTCATCTCGAGCAGGCGCTCGACCGCCAGGAAACGCTCAAGGATGCCCTTGGTGTAGTCGAGCCGGTCAACGCCGACGCCGATGCGCAGGTCGGGCGGCATATTGAACCGCGCGCGTACGCGAGCGCGGCATTCGTCCACCGGCGCCTGCTTTGCGAGTGCCACCGGCGGCCATTCGATCGAAATCGGGTAGCGCCGCACCTCGGTCGGATCACCACCGTGGGAAATCGTGTACGTCTCGCGGTCGACGCGGGCTTCCAGATAGCGATCGACGGTGTCGAAGAAATTGTTGCAGTGGAACTGCGTGTGAAAGCCGAGGATCGACGACCCGAGCATGCCCTCAAGCACTTCCTCGCGCCACGGCAGAATCCCGAACACCTCCGGATTGGGCCAGGGGATGTGCCAGAAGGTAATGATCGTCGCGAGCGGCAGGCGCTCGCGGATCATGCGCGGCGCCAGCGCGAAGTGGTAGTCCTGCACCAGCACGATCGGGTCTTCGCTGCGCGCCTCGTCCACCACGACGTCGGCGAAACGCTGGTTGACCGCCTTGTAATACTCCCAGTCCTCGGCGCGGAACACCGGCCGCGCATGCGCGATATGGCACAGCGGCCAGAGCCCTTCGTTGGCGAAGCCGTAGTAGTAGCCCTGCTCCTCCTCCTTGCTGAGCCACACGCGCCGGATGCGGTACGACGGTTTGTCGGGCGGCACCATGACGCGGTCGTATTGGTCGACCGACTCGCGGTCCGCGGTTCCCGCGCCGTGCGCGATCCAGGTCCCCGAGCAGGCACGCATCACGGGCTCGAGCGCCGTCACCAGTCCGCTTGCCGGACGCTGGATCTCGATCACGTTGCCTTCGCGCCGCATGTGCAAGTAGGGCTCGCGGTTCGAGACGATCAGGATTTCGTCGCCCTTCAGGTCATCGCGCAGGATGCGCCGCAGGGCATCGGGTCCCCACAGCGTATGCCCCTCGGCGTGCGCACTGCGCTCGGCTTCCAGGTCGCGCACCAGCGCCTTGAGATCGGCCTCGATCGGGCGCAACTCGGGCACGCGCGTCTTGCCGTCGTCGCGCTCGGAGGCGGTGCCCGAGAGCAGCGCCTTGAAACCGGCCACCCAGCCGCGCCAGGACAGCTCGGCGATGATTACCGTGATCAGCGCGACCACCGCCGCGATCGCCGCAAACAGATAGACGATGTACATGCGCGTCTCGTCGCTGCGTCGCTGCACGAAGCTCATGTCGTGCATGACGACAAGCGACCCGAGCTTCTCGCCGTCGGCTTCCGCCACCGACGTGACCGCGACGTGCACCGGCCCCTCGGCAACCTGAACCATGTGGCTCTCCGGCGTCGTCGCCACCGCGGCGCAGTCGACGCGGCGCGGATAGCGGTCGGAGGCGTAGGCAAGCTTGCCGTCCGGCGCGCAGAAACCGAGTGCGAACACGCGCTCCTCGCGCACCGCACGCTCAAACAGGCCGACGACGAGACCGCCCGAGGGCGCACGCACTAGATCGACCAGCCGTTCGTTCATGCCGCGCGCGATCAATTCTCCACGGTCATCGAGATCGCGCACGAACCACTGCAGCGCGAGACGGTCGACAAGCGGCACGACCGCATAGGCCATCGCCGCGAGGGCGATGCCGAGAGGGAGGATAAAGCGCAGGGAAAGCCGCATGGTCGTAGAACCGCAACCGCAAACCGTCGTGAAACCGCTGAACCGCTACACCGCGAAACGTTGCAGCAGGCGTTGCACACCGACGCCGGCGCGCTTTACCGGCAACAAGGCAAGTTTACCCGCGCGGGTAGGGACTGACTAGCCGAGACGCGACGTCAATGCGGGATGGAAGCAAAAAGCAGTGTGGATTAAACCGCTTACTGCGCTTACTGCGTCTAGTGTATTTAGCGCGTCCGGTGCATCGCGCGCTGCGTGCGTCTGGCGCCTACGTGCCGCCGGAAAATGCCTGCAGGAGCCAGAATGTCAGCAATGCAAGCGGCAGGATGATGGCGAAAAATACGATCTGGCGGTACCCGAAACGCGCGCCGCGTCTGCGTTCGATCCATTCGAGCAGCGCGTCGGCCATAAAGTACAGGCCGACAGCGATGACAGTGAAATAAACGAGTTCCATTTGCTTTGTAGACCTGTCGTGTCAGTGTGGCGCGCTGCGGCGCAGCACCGCCGCAAAGGCGAGCACCAGAAATAGCGTGCCGCCGATCACGGCAATCAGCCCGCCCAGCCCCATGACGCCCATCGCGATCACCGCCTCGATGCTGCGCAGCGCCTGGTCGGCGCCCGCGACCTTGCGCTGTACCCCGTAGCCGCCCGACCAGACGAGGCCCGCGACATGCAGCAGCTGTCCCCCGGCATAGAGCCACAGTTGCCAGACCGCGAGGCGCGACGACACCGTGCCGAAGCCGAAGCGCGGCAGCAGCAGATAGACCAGGCCCATGAACGCCAGGGTCACACCGACGATGCTGCCGTGGTAGTGCGCCGGAATCTTGACGTTCGAGCCGCTGATCATGAGCCCGATCACGCCACCGACGCCGAACAACAGGAGCGAGGTGAAGAGCGCGCTGCGCAGCACGCGCTCGGCGCCGGCGGGCTCGGCAGCGCGCGCGAGTCCAGCGACCACCGCGAGCGCGAACGGCAGGATCGCCAGACCACCGCCAAAGCGCATCAGCCAGGTGTGCAAGCGGTGATGCTCGACCGAGCCCACGTCATAGGCGAGGTAGATCACCGGCGTGAGGAACACCGACACCAGACCGATGCCGAACAGCAGCGTCGTCGTGCGCGGCGTGAGCGGCAGCGGCGCCCCGCCCGCCTCGGCAAGCCAAAGCCAGGCGACGAACATGAGCAGCGTCCAGGTGAACTGCAGGACATGGCCGCCGCCCCAGAACGCGAGCTCGTAGTACGCCTTGGCGTCGAGCGCTTGCGGCACCTGCCAGAACGACCATGCAAACGCGACGAGCGCCATCCCGGCCGCGACCAGCGAGGTGTTCAGGCCAAAGCGCAGTGCGCCCGCGCCGTCCAGCCGTGTGCCGACCGGCGGCACCGCGAACATGCCGCGCGCCACCGTGAGCGCGACGCCGAACGCGAACAGGCACAGACCGGTGAGGAACACCGGTTCATCGAGCACTGGAATGTAGTTCGCCATCACCGGACGCCCGGCGCCGACGAAGGGCGCGAGCGCGATGATCAGCGTACCGGCGCAGGCGAGCGCAAACGCCGCCCAGCCGAGCACGGCCGCGCGCGGCGTGCCGTTTAGCGACCACAGCGCGCCGGCAAAGGCGAGGAACCACACCAGCACCGACAGGTCGACGTGCACCACGAGCGCGACACGAAAGAAATCGACCAGCGGAAACGCATCCTTGATGCCAGGGGTGCGCGAGAGCACGAGCAGGACCGAAAACACGCCGGAGACCGCGAGCGAGACGAGCGCAAGCAACGTCCACGCGGCCGAGAGCCGGCGGCGTTCGTCGGTCGGCACGGCGAGCGCGTACTGCGCCGCCCGCGCGCGCGGGATCGCAATCGCATCGAGCAGGGTGCGGGTATTCATCGCCTCATGGCCTTCGGACCGCATCGTCTCACGACAGCACGATCCCGCCGCGCGCGGGCTTGTAGTCGATGCTGAGCACCTGGCCCGGGGCGAGTCGCAGCGTCGCGCGCCGCTCGACGACGCTCGAAGGCGCACGCAGGTCATCTTGAACGCGCACCGTCAACCGCCGTTCGCCCGCGGCGACGGGAAGCTTGCGATAGAGCGTCGACGTGCCGTCGCGTCCAAGCCCGGAGGGCGCGATGGTCTCATCGATCAGCGTGCGGCCGTCGAGTTCGACTGTGATGCGCACCGGCGAGCGCCCGCGCGGACAGACCTCGGGTGCGCGCATGTTCGGCGCGCGTGCGGCCAGCTCGTCGGCCGACAGGCGCCGGCAGGGCGCGAGCCGCGTGCCTGCATGGGCGATGCTGACCTGCAGGAGCGCCGCGCCTTCGGGCAGCGGCGCAACGCGCGGTGCCTGCGACAGCATCACCAGTAACGCGCCGAACGCGCCGTAGGCGAGGACGCCGCGCAGGATCGCAGCTGCGTCAGGCCTAGGCATGCGCCCGTACCTCCCCTTCGCCCGCGGCGGGTCGTTCGCGTTTCGGCCGGCGCGCGGGCGCCGGCCCCATCGCCTCGAGCGCGGCCCGCAGCGCGTCGCGCGCCGCACCGAGCGCGGCTTCGTCGCCTGCCGCGAGCGCCACCATGCGCAGACGCTCGCGCGGCACGCTTGCGCGCAGCACCGGCTGGCGTTCGCCGGCGAGGCGCAGCGCAGTCAGCTCCGCACCGAGCCGGTACAGGCACTCGCCTTCGCGGCAGCTGACCAGCAGCGCGCCGTCGGCGCCGCTGCGCAGCGCGTACTCGATGAACGACGGCGGCAGCATGCCGATGCAGCGCATGTCGAGCAGCGCGGTGCGTGCGTCCTCCAAGGCCGCGGCGTTCGCCGCGCTGGCGCAGCCGAAGACCATGATGCGCCCGCCCGCGGCCGGCGCGCGCGCGAGCCGGGCAAGCGACGCCTCGAGTCGCTCGCGCTGCGCCTGGACGGTCGAATCGGGCATGTCGATGCCCGCGGCGAGCGCTTCGGTGCTGCGGAACGGTGTCGACGACGGGCAGGCGCCCGCGCACAGCCCGCAGGCCGCGCAGCGCTCGGCCATGATCTCGACCTGGCGCCCGGTGCGCACAGTCGGCGCCGGGATGAGGAGCACCGCCTGGTAGGGACAGTCGATCGTGCAGCGCGCGCAACCGTTGCAGTTTGCCGGATCGACAACCGCGGCAACCGGCTGCGGCCCGGGTGCGAGCCGGGGCAGCGCGATCAGCAGCAGCGTTGCGCCACCGATCAATACCCAGAGGAAGGCGGGCGAGGTCGCCGCCATGAGCGGATGCACGAAGAGCAGGATCCAGTCGAATTCGATCGACGCGGGCAGCTGCAACGGATCCCAGGGCGGCTGCGAGGCGGCCGGGCGCAGGAGCGCGGCGGCGAGCAGCATCGCCAGCGTGGCAGTCACCATGCCGCGCGGCGCGATGGTGTTCGGCTGGCCGATGCGCTGCACGTGAATCCACATTCCGGCGAGCAGCGCGAGCGGCAGCCCGATGTGCAGGAACACGAACAGTGAAAACAGTCGATCGCCTACACTTTCCGCGCCGAGGAAGTTGCGCGCCATCGGCTCGGCGGTGACGCCGATCGCGTCGAACCACTCGGCGATCGAAAGCGCGGAAATCTGCGCACGCGCATCCCACACCAGCCAGTAGCCGACGATGCCCGAGGCGTACATCAGCCAGATCAGCGGCACGCCCGAGATCCAGGAAAACGCGCGGAAGCGGCGAAAGCGCCCGGCGGCAAATTCACGCAGCAGGTGCAGCAGCGACGCCGCGACGAAGGCGTCGGATGCGTAGCGGTGAACGCTGCGCAGGACCCCGCCAAACCACCACTGCTCGACGCTTAGCGCCTCGATCGAGGCGTAGGCACCCTCGACGCTGGTGTCGAAAAAGATGAACAGATAGATTCCGGTCGCCGCGAGCACCCAGAAGAGGAAAAAGGCCAGCGTGCCGAGGTTGCGCAGCGGATTGGCGCGCGCACCGAAGGGCGCATCGAGCCAGCGCTCGGCTGCCACGAAGGCCCGATCGAGTGCGGCCATCGTGGCCTGCGCAGCGGTCGTGCCCATCGCGCTAGCTGCGGAACTCGAACCCGCCCCGGTTCACGGCGAAGTCGATCAGCAAGGTCCCGCCCGGCGCAAGCTCGAGCGTCTCTTCATGCACGTAGTTAAACGCGCCCTCGGCGCGATCGCGCAGCCGCGCGACCACCCGGTGCCGGCCGGCGGCGAGCGGCAGGCGGTGATAGACACTCGCCGCGCCGTCGCGCTTGAAGCCCGCGGGCGGCACGTTGCGGCTGTAGACCACCGCGCCGTCGATCTCAAGCTCGACCTTCAGCGCTGCACGCTCGCGCGGGCAGTCGAGCGCGGCGCGCATGTTGGGCGGCAGCTTGGCGAGTTCGTCAGCGCTGCGCGTGCGGCATTCCTGTTTGCGCTGCGCGGCGTGGATCAGCGAGAGCCGCACCAGGGCCTGATCCGCGTCGATCACATCGAAGCGCGGCGCAGTCGAGAACATCCCGATTAGCAGCATGAGCGGTACATACAACAGCAGCTGGGCGAGGATTCGCAGGACCACCATCACGCGGTCCCGCCAAGCTTGACCAATTCGCTCGAATCGCTGCGGATGCGCGGCGCAAGGCGAAACGCATCCGAGAAGCAGTCGTCCTGTGACAGACCGCGCGCCTGGAACGCCGGGTAGGCCGCCTCGACCATGCCCGCCGAGCCGCAGGCATAGACCTGATAGTCGGCGAGATTCGGAAAATCCTCGATGATCGCCTCGTGCACGAGGCCGGTGCGTCCGGTCCACTGGTCCTCCGGACGCGGCTCGGAGAGCACCGGGATGAAGCGGAAGTTGTCATGCGCGCGTTCCCATTGCGCAGGCAGCGCGGCGAGATACATGTCCTCGGGCCGGCGCGTGCCCCAGTAGAGCATCATCTTGCGCTTCATGCCGCGCGCGAAGGCGTACTCGACCATGCTCTTGACCGGCGCGAAGCCGGTCGAGCCGGCGACGAAGATGATCGGTTTTTCCGAATCCTCGCGCAGGAAAAAGGAGCCGAGCGGTCCCTCGAAGCGCAGCCGGTCGCCGACCTGCATCGACTCGAACACCTGCGTGGTGTAGCGCCCGCCGGGGATGCGCCGGATCTGCAGCTCGACGCGGTCGGTGACCTGCGGCGCGGTGGCAAACGAAAACGCGCGCTTTTCGCCGTCCTCGAGCAGGATGTTGATGTACTGGCCGGCGTAGAACTCGATCGGCTCGCGTCCCTCGAGCTTGAGCATCACCCGCATCACGTCGGGTGCGAGCGTGTCCATCGATTCGACGACCGCGCTCCAGACGCGCGCCGGCACGCC
>Ga0255039_10000828_pt1 | contig 10076 bp, 7 predicted proteins | sample BC1_12_1_MG_FD_181713 | JGI IMG/M metagenome (GOLD analysis project Ga0255039, IMG submission 181713) | Seawater microbial communities from Strait of Georgia, British Columbia, Canada - BC1_12_1 | ecosystem: Environmental > Aquatic > Marine > Strait | place: Canada: British Columbia | collected... | reverse complement strand
AATGGGTGGAAAAACCGCTTCGCAAGCGCGGTGAAGATACAACCCGCATGCAAAAGTTAGCCCTTCCCGTTATCGTTTTAAGCCTCGTGCTAACACTAGGTATAGCGCTAACGCTATGGCACCTGGAGGGCCTCCAGGGGCGGGTCGATGAGCGCTTACAGCGGGTGGTCGACAGCGTCAAGCAAGAGAAGAGAAGGAAAGATAAAGCCATTCGTTATGGTAAATGCAATTTGCATAAGCAACATGTGTTTGCAGACTACGATCCGGAGGCCTGTGCAACTCCACATTCGGAGAAACCTAGCGTCCTCTTGTTGGGCGACAGCATGGCGGCCGACACCTATATGCTCCTCGAACAAACCTATCCAGAAATACATATTATGCAGGCGACGGCCGCTGCCTGCACTGCGCTGCTTAATCTGGAGGCTGTTGGCGGTCGCTATGCCGCTTGTGAAGACCTGAACACATACCGGTTTAGCGACTTGATAGATAACCGAGCCGATGCAATATTACTCGCGTCAGTGTGGACTGAAGACCGGATTGAGCCACTTAGAAAAACGGTTGAGTACCTGCAGTCTCGCGGCCAGCGCGTACTGGTATTTGGGCCTCGCACTGTATTCAAAGCATCTATACCGATGTTGGTCTCTCAGCATGCAACACCAGAGGCAGCAAATGCTGCGTTACGTGAAAAGGCCGTTGTGAAAAACTCATTGCTGGAGAAAATGCGCGCCGCCATGCCTGACGTGACCATATTGGATATCGGAAATCTCCAATGTTCGCCGGCCTGTGAAATACTGGAAGGCGACGAGCTCCTGTATTATGACCAAATGCACATGACTAAGCTGGGCGCCAAACGCATCGGTGAACGGATGCGGCAGACCTTTGATCTAACGAAGTTCGTCAACTCTCCGAAAAATGAAGCCCGGTAGGCGAGCCACCGCCTTTGTTGTGCGGGAAACATTAAAAGATCGTCTATAAATCAGATGCAGTGCCGCTGAGTATTTGACACCCCCCGACTCCTATCGGTCAGCGGCTGGCCGCCGTCTTTATCTCTACTACGGTAGCCAAAAGCGGCTACGGAAGCGCTATACGAACCGTATTTTTCATTCTACCGCTAAATAGGCATGCATTGAGCCTTTGCTCTACGGTAATATAGACGGTCTGATCTTTTAATAATCATTGATGAAAGGAGTTACGGGTGGATTTTGCTAATCCCTATGCTGTGATAGATATCCCACTGTTGGAGCTCTTCCGAAATCTGAGTGTTGGGTTGATCATGGCCGTTATCTGGGCCTTGGTCATTTCGAGAACCACTCGGCTGGTGGTCGATCACAGGCAATACCTACCCATGTTTTTACTGCTTATACCGTCTATGATACTGATTATCACTATTATAAAATCTTCCATTGCACTGTCGCTCGGCCTGGTGGGCGCACTTTCGATCGTACGCTTTCGTACGCCTATCAAAGAGCCAGAGGAACTTCTCTATATTTTTGTCGCCATCGCGATCGGACTCGGTCTTGGGGCTAATCAAGTGATGGTGACAACAATCGGTTTCGCCGTCGTAGTGGCCGTCTTAATTCCTTTTGGTCTGACTAAAAAGCTCAATTTGAGTAGCAACAGTAATCTTATTGACATCATTCTTCACATACCGGAAGGGAATAATCTGCAACTGGCAGACGTTGAAAAGCTTTTACAGCAACAGAATTTTACATACAAGATCAAGCGCTTGTATCAAAAAGATAATCGGGTAGAGCTGTTAATCGACACGCTGAAAATTGATGTGGCAAGCATCGATTTACTCAAAAACGCATTTGCTGATAGCGGCCTCGGATTTGAAATTTCTATGACATCAAATTCCCGCGTCATCACGTGAACCGTTGATAACCCGATTTCTAAAAAATGTTGCTGTACTCCCTGTGCTGGCGCCACTGTTACTGGCATTAGCACTGTTGGCCGGCATTCAATACATTCAGCAACACCCGTCGAATCTCCGGGACGCCCTTGAATGTCCTAGAGAAAATCCTTTGTGTATTGTAGTGGAGGATATGGCACGCGATGCCTCCAACGTACAATATGATCTACAGAGGCAGATGTTTGATAAAAAAACTTTGCCAATCATGAAGATTTATCTTACCAATGGCGCTCTCGATAAGTTGTACCAAAAGCGCAGACAAACGTTAAACAAGCCGGGACAGATCCTGATAAAAGATGATAATGACTGGGTAAAAGCATCAATCATCCTAAACAGTGGTAATGAGATAAAGGAGCTCAACACCCGTCTGCGCTTGAAGGGGGATTGGCCAGATCATTACGAGCACCCAACCAAGCTCTCGTTTCGCATAAAAGTGCTTGGAGAGTCTTATGCTCTTGGCATGAAACGATTCTCGATTCAGCATCCGAATACCCGCAGCTTTCAGGCTGAACCGCTAATGCTCGATGAAATGCGCAACTGGGGTATTCTCGCACCGAAATACCGCTTTATTGATGTGCGGATCAATGATTACCCCATTGGTATCATGGCACTAGAAGAGCATGTTTCTAAAGAAATGCTTGAGTCACAGCGTCGGCGGGAGGGACCGATACTGGTGGTGGATGAAGATCCCATATGGCGCCAGAAAGACTTGAATGCCCAGACCGCCGCGGCAGCTGGAGCGAACAACCCTCCCCTAAACAGCTCCAATTTGCGCATCATCGACCTACCGATAAAACAGTTCGGGGCATCTTCTTTTACTATCGGATCAACAAAAACTACTAACGCGATTCGGGCGATCTCCCTGTACCGCGATTTCATCGATGGGAAACGCTCTGCGGAGACCGTTTTCGATCTGGAGAAAATGGCCCGGTGGTGGGTGCTTGTTAATGCATGGTATAGCTGCCACGGTGTGGCTTACCACAACCGGCGATTTTATTTTAATCCGACGACAAATCTTTTGGAGCCCATCGCCTTTGATAACGCCCCGAGACCACATGGCAGAAGCGAGCACGTTAAAAACTGCGATATTTTCGTAGCGAATAGACTGCAGGGTGATGCCACTTTTCAAACCCATGTTCTCGATTTCAGTCAACTTTTGCTTGAGACATACCAGTCTGCTGAATGGCAAAGCAACTTCAGGGAAAGGCAAGCTAAAGCACAAAACATATTGCTGCTGGATGGGTTCGATACCAGACCGTTACTACCTAAGGAAGTCGTGCAGAATCTCAGTTATTTTCTCAAGGCACTGACGTTCACAAACGCTGAGACCATAGTCTCAGATAGTACATCAAGTTCGATGGCATCATATTCCGATGCGCCTTTGTATTCTCACCTTCGTACTTTTTTCTTCCCTTTGGATTCGGGTCTGTCGCTGGAGATAAAGAATCTTAGCTACGATCCGATCGAAGATATTCGGATCACCATCGACGACAAGCAAGGCGCGCCACGTGTCGTCCAAGGACCACAACTACTTCCTGCATACACTGCGGGCGGAGCACAGGAACAACATATCATTACGATGAACATTGATGAGCCCTTCACCGACACGACCAAAATCACCGTCGACTATACGTATCGCGATGTTGCTATGAGCATGTTGGCTGTACCACAGCATCGTAATCACGTAACGGGCTTCAAAAGTATGTCTGGGAGCTCTCTCTCCGAACGACCAGGTGTGAGTCAGGACTCTGCTAAAAAAAGCATCAGGTTCACTGGCTCCCATGAGATTAGTGAGAGTCTGGAGGTAGATAAGGGCTGGTCAGTAGTCTTGGCCGAGGGCTCTAGACTGGCATTAATAGATGGGGCGACGCTAAAGATCAGAGGGCCTCTCTATATACAGGGTACTGAAGAGGATCCAGTGACTATCGAAGTGACGCCTTCCCCAGAGTACAACGACGCCGGCGCGTGGGGCGGTATTCTTGTTTCACAATCCCCCCGTAGATCACGAATTCAGCATGCCGTGTTGCGAGGGGCAGGGAGTGCTACCCTCGCCAACCGACAGGATTATTACGGAATAACCGGTTGCCTCACATTTTATGAAAGCGATGTAGATATTGTCGATAGTACTTTTTCTGATATGCACTGCGAGGATGCGCTAAATATTGTGCGATCAAACTTTACCATTTCACATACAACGATTGAAAGACCACGCGCAGACGGGTTCGATAGTGATTTTTCTCATGGAGAGCTTCGAGATTCCCGATTTCTCGATACCGGAAACGATGCAGTTGATATTTCAGGCACACGGCTCACGCTCAAAAACATTTATTTTCGAAATATTGGTGACAAGTCGATTTCGGTGGGCGAGAAATCAATTCTCAATGCGAGTCGGCTGAATATCGATTTCGCCGCGACCGGCGTGGCGAGCAAAGATAAATCCACCGCACATATTATTGACAGTAATTTTGCGAATATTTCCGGCAGCGGTTTGATTACCTATATCAAAAAACGTGAATACGGTAGTGCATCAATCGACTGTGATAATTGCACGTTCAAAAACACCACATACAAAGCAACCAATCAACTGGGAAGTAAAATTAGAATCGACGGCGTGGCACAAGCGGTTACAAATTATCAATTGGCACATCTTCGGGAGGCTGGTTTTGTCACAGAATAGCAGCCTTCAAATAAATGATTTTCGCCATGAGATAAAAGTGCCGCTGCAGCGATTACAGTATGTCGACTTCAGCGAATGGTTGATGCAGTCAGGCCTGGTCCTACAAAAGACATTCGCAGACAGACGCATTCATTCGGTATATCTTGATACAGCATTTCTCGACGATTATCAGGATAACGTATCCGGGATGAGCAAACGCGGCAAAATTAGATTCCGCTGGTATAACGATGAGCGCTCTAAGATAGTGCTCGAGCTGAAGAACAAGCGTGGCCGACTGGCTAATAAGCTAGTTATACCGTTAGATAACCCGACAGAGGCTTATCCTTTCGACCGCACTGTAAGCAACGGTTTACTAGGATGTCACAGGCGCAGTCGAGCTTTAACCCGCGAGCACTGTTTATTTCCTTGTCTGCATGTGCAGTACGAGCGGGCGTACTATGAAATCGCACCGAACATTCGTATGACACTGGACACCGACATCCACTATCAAAAACTGTTTCCGATTCAAACACACTCTATGAGACGCTCCAATGTGGATGTCGTGGCGGAGTTCAAGTATGCCACCGAGGACGCGAAAAGAGCCGCGCAACTACTGTCTGGCATGCCAGGACGAGTGTTTCGCCATTCAAAATATGTCGTCGGTGTTGATACTGTATGCGATCTTTAGCGTTAGCTTTCGCTATCACTCTGTTCACGTCGAGCACTTATGCGGACGATGACAATTCACTGGAGGAACGAAGGCAAAGCCTGATGGAGACTGCTCAGACTTTAGCAAACGAAATGACTGGCTTTGAAGACTATATCCCTAATCTGAAGCCATTTCCCAAACGTGTACTAATTGGTGAAGACGTAAAAGGCTATGTTCTATTCGCCGACGGTTGGCACAGGGGAGAATCTGAAGGCCGTTGGAGCGATGGTAGCTCCTCTAAAATATACCTTAGGGTGCCCCCCGGGAAACAACCGTTTAGAGTGTATGTTCACGGTAGGTATTATCGCGATGAGGAAGCAACGCGCGTCATTGTAAATGGGAATCTACTTAGTGAAGTCCCCTTGATCCACCACAATATCGATCTTCCCCCGGGTATCGCGAAGGATGGGCAGCTAGAAATTGAGTTTCAGCACATCACACCTTTGGCCATTTCAGATAGTGCCGGCCTCAGTGGTGAAGAAGATATTCGGAGATATGAATTTTTCCTAGTGCGAGTGCACGTTCTTTATTAGGCGAGTTTTTTCAACCGATCGGCCTATGTTGATTTAGTGACGTTTGCTCTAAGACTAAATACCGCATTCAAGTAGCGGGGTTTTGAGATGAACAAGCGGGTATTATTATTGGTATTAGTCCTTGCCGTTACTGCGACATCAGCAGTAACCGCAGTTTTTTTGGCTGAGGGAAAAACATGCCAGAGCAATCCACTTTTTTCATGTTTCAATCAACGAGTCATCGAACCACATCAGGACTGGAGTCACTACAGTTTCGTTGCGCTGGGGCATATTCGAACGGGACGCAATAAACCGGGGCCAAACCGTAATCTACAACGAAATTTATATCGCGTTTTGGCGCATGACCCAGCGTTTGTGATTGCGCTGGGTGATCTTTATTACAGTATTTCGGATGAGAGTATCGATAATATTACGCGCTGGGTGAGCGCGAATATTCCCGTACCGTTTTTTAATGCCGTGGGAAATCACGACACTCAAACATCGGCAGGACACGAACCAGCGCGTTATGCGGATACGTTCGGAACGCCAAGCTTCGACTTTGTACTGGGCAGCGAGTTATATATTTTTCTTGAAAATGGAAGTAGCCCCGTATTGAGTGAGCAACAAAAAACTCGTCTTGAAGCTTTACTATCACAGGCGGCCGACGATACAGCAATACGTAACATTTTTCTCTTTTCACACCAGTTGTTCTGGAGCTACTACAATCCCGCGCTGGAGCCCGTATTTCGCTATCGCCACCCTGTTACACCGCCCAGTAATTATCGGTATTTCCTGGATACGATCAAACCGTTGGTTGAAAGCCTACCCGCAGGTAAACGCGTATTCTTTCTAGCCGGAGATATTGGCGGAGGGCGCAGGTTTCTTCAGACTTTTTACCATCGAGAAGGACCGATCACCTATATCGCCACCGGCATGGGTAATGCAAGCCGCGACTCTTTTCTCACCGTGACTATTATCGGCGGAGAGGTATCACTGAAAGCGACGAATTTCAGGTCGGGAGAAACGATCTCCCTTGAGGAATTTGGACTCGACTACTGGCGCACGTTTTATCGTGATAACCCTGAGTTCGCGACTGAGATAGATCGAATCAACAACGCTCGCTGACGCCACGCTGATATCATTCCGCTAAGCGTAGGTACTCATTAGTCCAATTAGTGCGGATTCGAACAGATGCCGAATATAGAATCCAGGATATTAAGAGTTTACGGACATTAAGCGGTAATAAACACTGCTTATCGCTCGGCCATTCGTCGGCACCGGTTGCATTCAGTCGACAGTTTGGCCTCAATCTACTAACATAATGCTCGACCGTGATCGATTCGCACCCCATCATTTCATATAAGCATAATATGACAAACCTTGTTCCCAGCCTCTATCAGCTCAAAAAGGCATTTTTGTGGCCGCGCACTCTTTTTATGCGCTGGAAGTACCGGAGAAACGCCGGCCAGGCAAAAGTAATGATGGAGCTCCATTATTATCGACGCCCCTTTATGGAATTCATGGGTGCAACAATCTATAACAGTCATATCCTGCATGAAGCTGCGATAGGCCCTGAGAGCGTGGTGCTCGATGTCGGCGCGTTCAATGGTAGCTGGGCACAACACATCGTCGATCGCTACGATCCCGTGATCTACGCGTTTGAGCCCAATCCACGTTCCTATGCACAGATTCAGGAAAAGGCAAAGGGAAACCCCAAGCTTAAACCGATCCCCTACGGCTTGGGAGATAAGGACATGACCGTAGCCTTCACACTGAAAGGCCTCGGATCGTCAATGTGTGACGAAAGAGACAGTAGCTCCGATGCCCCAAGGACAACTGTCGAAATAGCCGCTATCGATAGAGTATGGAGTGAACTTAAATTGGACAATATTGATCTTATGAAGATCAATATCGAAGGCGCCGAATTCCCCTTGCTTGAGAAAATGATGGAATCTGACCTTCTCAAATGCGTAGATTGCTTCTTGATACAATTTCATGAATGGCATCCGGGAGCCTACAGGAAGCGGAGGCAGATTCGCAAGGAACTCGCCAAGACGCACCGCCTCGAATGGGATTACTATTTCGTATGGGAAAAATGGGTGCGGCTATAGAGCGCGTTCGCGCTACCTGGGACCGTTCTCATGGCTGTCTCACCAAGTCGCTGACATGAGGGTCGAACGAGGCGTTTTGTCGAGCCCAGTCTAAGCTTTTCCACCCGGACCTAATAGTCTTTTTTATCCGGGAGACTCCATTGCGCCATGATCGAAAAATACGCTGCAGGAGAAACGGCTGGAATTGTGATTAATTAGCACCCACATACCTTCAAGGACTATCTACTGGATTTTCTATCCGAGCCAGCCTTTACATACGCGATCGTTTTGGAATTCAATGCCTTAGATCGATACCGTAATCCCTATCGCAATATCTGAAAACCGTTGTCTTGCTGACGACCTATCCCCCAATCTTCTAAGGATCTACCCAAGCTTCTATGCCTCCGTGCGCCTGTGCGCCTGTGCGCCTGTGCGCCTGTGCGCCGATAAATACTATCGCAGGCAGATACGTTATACATTGAGATCTCCAGGCAATTTACTTTGCGTTAACTCCTTGCTTCCAGCACTGCGGCTTTCCAATTTTCAATCTTTACAACGCTCTACACACGCGCATCGAGAGTTTCCCCAGCGGACTTTTTTTTACTGGGATTTCAGTTTACAGTATCGAAACACGCTTTCGTCTTTTCGCCTAAGCCGCTAAAGATAAAACCTAGGAGCACAATGCGCTCAATAAAGACAATGGGATATTTTCCTTTCCTTTTTTTTGTACTCAATGTGTGCGCCAGTGCAGCGCACGCTGACTCGGAAAACTGGCAAGCCCACTGGGCAATTCCACCGGGATATTTTCTCGAGGTGGACAGCACAGGTTATAGCGTGCCCGTTGCGATCGCTATGGTACCCAACCCCGGAAGCGCGCCAGATTCGCCTCTCTACTACGTAGCAGAACTTGGTGGACGCATCGCAGTAGTTAGAAATGATCGCCAAGTTGAGACCTTTGCAGACGGTTTTTATACGTTGAACCGCTCAGCAGAAATGCCTGACTTGGGCGGGGTCATCGGCCTAACCGGCCTTTGTCTTGACGAGGACACAGGATACTTGTTTGCCACCTATGTGCATGATGTGGAGGGTGGCCGCTATAATGGAATCACCCGGTTTGCAACGAATCCGGGTACGTTTTCACTGCGACCGACAGAAACATTCGATATTCATAAGCCCTTTATGTTGGGAGATTCTGAATTCACGCGACTTCCCTTTGGACACCAAATTGGTCAATGTCAGACTATTGACAATGAGTTGTATGTAGGAATTGGCGATGGCGAGCTTACACACCGCTCGCGTTCAGCACAGTCCTCGTTCGGTAAGATAATGTGGATGCAATTTGACGGCAGTCCCGTTGCAGAAAGTAATATACTCGATCACGGAGCATTCACACAGGCACCAGCTGCCAACTCATTGGCCAATTACCTTTTCTCCAGCGGGCTAAGAAATCCGTTCGGCCAAACCCAGGTAGGCGATAATATTGTGGTGGCCGATAATGGGCCTGGAGTAGATCGAGTGCTCGCCGTTCGCAAAAATAAGGATTATTTATACGACGGTAGCGACGCAAGTATCGCAACGAACGCTATGGTTCTATACTCGCCTGCTAAGGGCACCGCTAATATCGCTTTTTACCCTGAGGGTGCCGCTAGCGGCATCACCCAACTGGAAAATAATCTGCTGGTAGTATTATCGGGTGTCCCGGAAACATATATCGAGGAGGAACCCGCTGAAATTTCTGCCTTTGAAGTCGAAGTTGACAGTGCCCTAGTCATGTCCCGCCCACGCACACTCGTTAAATATGTTGGTAACGAGATGCAAGTTCTGTCTTCTATCGCTATCGGCAGAGACGGCATCTATTTTGCACCGGTTTATGGAGAAAATGCCGTCCCGGGCATCAGCAATGTCTATCGGCTAAGCTGGGCACCAGAAAAATCGTATCCAACCTCCATAGGTCAATACCAAAATGCGAGAGCGATCATGCGAAACTATGGCTGCCGCGGATGCCATAATGTCTTCGGCGATGGAGGCAACGTAGCGCCAACGCTAAACGCAACACACCTACGACGCCGAAACAGCGAGCGATTGGCCTCTGAGGAATACGCATCTCAGCTAAAACAAATGATCGCGCGGGACAGGGACTCTACTGATAATCGAGCAAGGCAACGTGTGCTGGATGCGGGTGGCGATAAGAGGCTGT
>Ga0255039_10000827_pt1 | contig 10084 bp, 14 predicted proteins | sample BC1_12_1_MG_FD_181713 | JGI IMG/M metagenome (GOLD analysis project Ga0255039, IMG submission 181713) | Seawater microbial communities from Strait of Georgia, British Columbia, Canada - BC1_12_1 | ecosystem: Environmental > Aquatic > Marine > Strait | place: Canada: British Columbia | collected... | reverse complement strand
CAGTAAACACTATCCTTAGTGATAGTGGTTTGATGTCGTTCCTTGGAGCTGGCGAGAACAGCACCGCATTAATCAACAGTGCCCCTGTTGTAGGATCAACAGTCCTTCAGGCAGGCAATGTTGTTTACTTAGAGCGTCAAGCGGCGTCTAAGGCATAGATACTATACGGTATTATGTTTCAGAGGGGGTAGGACACTAGCTGTCCTGCCCCTTTGTTTTTTTAAACCTCAGGATCAGTAGTTATGAAGATAAAGGAAATACTAGAGCAAAGCAGGAGAGACTTCACTGCAATATATATTTGTGATCATTGTGGATTCGAGCATAAAAGCTCAGGCTATGATGACGCTAACTTTCATCAAAATGTAATACCAAGTATGGTATGCCCAAGCTGTGAAAAAACAGCTAAAGAGGACTATCGACCATTAACAACTAAATATCCTGAAGGACACCAAGTATAATGAACAAAGAATATATATTAAAAGACGGGATGTTCTACTCCCGCGAGATCACAGAGCGGTGCCTAGGAAGCCAGCAACAGGCCCTAGCGGACCTTTCGTCCAAGGCGTCTACGTCTTTCCCTAATATAACAGCAATCAAGCCTGAGGACATCCTGAACCAAGGCAAAATGTTAGCCTTACCAGTTTTAAATATCACTTTAACAGTGGACAAGGCGTTGTCTAAGACAATAGTTTCGACCAGACTCCCTTATTTGCCATTCGGCGGGGATCATTACAACCCAGACACTAAGTATATCTCTCCAAGAGAGAAGCATAGGATGAATGATCCTGAGCACTTCATCAACACGACATGGCAACCACCGTCTCATGTGGCAATAGTCCTACACGCGATGTATAGCAGTTTAAGCAACAGCTGTGACAATGTATTTCTAACGATAACAGATTTGTCAGGGTTGGATAAGACATATGTTCCACCTTACCCTAACTGTTATCCTGAGGGTCGGATGTGTATGGGTGAGGATTTTGAGCAATACGGAGGCCGTGATAGCTGTCCTAACTTCCTTGATCACTTCAAGGATAAGTTATTGATTGCATTCTACGAGGCACCGATGAACGGCGACCTTACGACTGCTTTAACTGAGAAGGTATTTAAATTTGACAAAACAAGTGACAGATACCACACAGACACCTCGGTCTTTGATAACGAGTGGTGGCAGGAGATGAGGTTGAAGAAGCCTACAAACGATAATGTATTAACAGCAGTGGAAGGAGTATTGACCAATGACATCACAAGATACAACGCGCAGTTCTAGTTTAGAGACATGCCTTAGGGTTGCTGAGACTCAGGGGCAAATGAGAAGGAGTGACCTTGAAGGGAAGCAAATAGAGAAAACCCACTATGGTGATCCTATCCCTAGCGACCACCTTTTGATCCTTCAGGCCATGTATAACAAAAAGATGAATGGGACAGCACCAGCTGTGCTCATGAGGCTCGTTAAGAGCTACTCAGAGCGTTATCTCAACCCTAACCTCATCATAGGTCAATTAGGTGAAGCACCCCGCCCTGTGATGCTCCAGAGCGTTCCTGTGGTCAGGCAACCACCTCCGACTCATGTGGACATACCTAGGGTAGGACTACCACGTAGGGCAAATGATGATCAATATCCTTTACATACTATCACTTATGATAACTATACCACGTTCTGGCGTGAGGTTGAAATGAGAGGCATGGGCATGATCTATGCATCAGGCCGAGAAGCCAGAGAGACTTTCGCATGTGAAGGTGGGAACAGAACAACCGGAGACGAATACCTAAGGACCCGAGTTCGCATAAGCCGTAATGCTCCTGCGGAGGAGTATAATGCCTTGGAGAATTGGATGATTGACCTTGGACGATTTATCAATCGAACCACTGGAGTCCTGTTGGGAGGGGAGTCCTACTACGAATGGACATTAATCCAGAGACGTCCTACACACCGACCGAGCCAACCTTTGAGTGTAGCAATAGGCACCTCTGATCGAAACCCTGTGGACAATGACTTCCAGAGGATCACTGCTGAGGCCTTCACTGAGTTCTGGCAGGACATTCGGATGGACGGTGAAGCTGAGATCACATGGGGACCTGATCAGCTCTATTTATGGGCTTGCTCAAGAAGGGGTTACTCTGATACAAACGACGATGGGCGAACTCGCACATGGTTTAATGTATCAGATGCAAGCACTCTCTACGACCAATACCTTGAGGTCCTCAGGGACCTTGGGACTATTGAAGAGATAGAACGAGGAGTCTGGGAAGTAGTGGAGCGTAGGTTCGAGCCTGCTATCACTGCCACCTTAGACAATGGTAGCACCATGGACTACCCTGCACAAACTATGAATCTCGGTGAACTCGCAACTGAGTTCACAGGAACAAGGACCGGAAGGTTCACAGCTACTGAAGCGAATTTAGCTAACTACCATACACATTCCCTACTATCCCCATTCCAACTGATCACCCAAGAATCTTACGATAGGTTCTGGAGGGAGATTGAGGCAGGGACTTTCGCGGAGATAGAAGGTGACGGATATGCAACATTGTGTGCTCAATCCTTATCAGGAGATAACAGAGAGCGAACAGCTCGATTCACATTTGGCACTCTAACTGACGAACATCGCTCGATCATGCAAGATCTGGGTGCGGTGGAGCATGTAGAAGGCACAGCATTTATAGTTCGAAAGCGTTCACAGAACCAAAGAGACGATGAAGCGCAAGGAACTGAATCAGACCCGAGAGAGGAACCATCTTCTCTTTGGTCTAGAGTTTATAATGAGTGGGAGCTGGATACTCCCGAACGGATAGCTTCTATCCCTTCAGGCCATTGGGGCTGTAAGGTTGAACTGAATATAACCGGCCGAAGGGTCATTAAGATCCGATGTGGGAGGCTTTTGACAGAGTCTGAAAAAGCTGAGATTATATTAGAGCTCCAATACTGGGGACCAACTGAATCTTATATAGATGGAGACGCGACAATCTTCGGTATCTACGAAGGTCATGTGCAACGGGCTCGGAGGGAGAGTGGTTTCACGGAAGTTAGGGAACAACCTATCACTGGTCCTGATCTGGCAATCACAGACGAGGACAGGACTTACATGGAGTTCTGGGCTCAGGTGGATGCTGTAAGGGAGTTGAACAATTGGAACCAATCACTCGTATTGCCTGGTAGTTACTACTGCAACGGTGTTGCGAGAAGAAGAGACACAAGCGGGATAAGAACCTTCGATGTAGTCTTTGAAGAAGGAGCTATGCTGAGTGATGATGAGCAGGAGCGTGTCAAAGCCCAATGTCAAGCATTAGGGGACGTCACCACTAACTGGTGTGAGGATCAAATAGAATTAACATATACAATCAGAAGAAGACAATTATGAAAAAAGTATTAATAATAGGTGCAGGCGGAGTAACGAGTTATTTGTTACCCGTCTTTTTGAAAACATTCAGAGACACAGAGGTCGTGTTGATGGACGGTGATAAGCTGGAGGTTAGAAATCTAGACAGACAGATGTTTGATATAATAGATATAGGACTATTCAAAGCTCAGGCATTGGCTACTAAATACAACCGAGTAGGGAATGTTGAATCCGTAAACACCTTCTTCACAGGAGAATGTCATGACCATCAGTTCGACGCTATCATCTGTTGCGCGGACAATCACGAGGCGAGGAAGAACGCTTTAAACTTTGCAGACGAACGAAGAATACCAGCATATATAGGGGGCAATGAGTATTTTGATTCTCAGGCCATGTTCTATCATCCAACGATGTTGAACACACCTCACGATCCTAGGATCAAGTTCCCCAATATCATGACTGACAAATCTGGTTCACCTGTGTCCTGTCAAGGGGCGGAGCAAGAGAGTTCACCACAGTTAGCTGTAGCGAATTTTGCTTGCGCCGCCTTTTTGATGCAACTCCTTTGGATACATGTGGAGACAGCACCAACCATGGAAGAGGAATACAAATCCTGTCTACCGGTGGAGCTTTACTCTACTGTCTCAGGGAATCACACAACTCAAATTAAGGACGCGTAATGGAAATCAAAGTAACAGACAATAGAGGAGTTTACATGAAGCAACAGTTTGAGCATGGAGATTACCTTCTCTATGAGACTCATGAATCTCCATGTATTATTATTCATAGCGGAAATAAATGGCATGTAATGGATTTAGTTTCTGGGGAATACTTAACAACAACCACTACAGGAGCTGGTGGGGGTTCCACTATAGCGAGAGATCTAATCCTTGATGGGTATGAAGTATCTTTCACAGCAATCAAACAACTAGAATTTGTAATATCATGAATCAAATAATCCACGACAATAAAGTTTACGTAGAGAAAGAGAACGATTTCTTTGGCTACTGGGAAGAGCAGAAGATGAACCAAGCAGAACCTTTGCCTACATGGAAAGGTGCGAAGATTGATCTTTTGAACTGGTATCAGTTTGTATCTTACAGCCTGTCTACCTTTGAGGAGCACGGAGCAGAGTCTATGACGCTGTTCTTTTACGATGAAGACGATAAGGAATGGTTCTTATGGTCTCCACCCCAAGAGACTGCGGGCATGACGGTCAAAGTAACATTAGGAAAAGAATATGATGAACAAAGGAAACTACTACCTCCACTTATGTTCGGTTCTGGTCACCACCATTGCACTACTAGTGCTTTCCAAAGCGGGACAGATCATGGAGACGAGATTGAAAAAGAAGGCATCCACGTCACGCTCGGAAATCTTGATGAGAACATACTGGACATACATGCGAGAATCATCGTGCGTGGGGTTAGCTATGACATCGAACCATATGAAATTATTGAAACCCCACAGTGGGTGCAAAACATCCCGTTCTTAGACATGAAGGAAGAGGCGGCCACTCGGTTCTTAGGTCAGCGATGGAATGCAGAGTTTCCTCCTTTATGGACAGAGAACATCAAGAAGAAGACTTACACTTCCACTCATAAGACCTCTTGGGATTATCTAAAAAAAAACCCGACAACGACCCCTATGACCCTTACGGATGGGGAGATTACCGAGACGGCTACTGATTGGGACATGGAAAAGATGACGATCACAGAGATCTTAAAGCAAATACCTGAGCAGGGCATTATCTTTTTGCAACTGGAGAACATCATAGAGGAGGCTCTAGAGGCCTGTGTTATGAGTTTTCCTGATGATATGGTTGACTTAATGGAAACGATACTATGTGACTTAGAGCCTGAACAACTTGTCCACAGAAACTTAGTCCGATCATTCTTCGAAGGCATAACGATGAACGACACTCAGATTGTGACTTTGTTGAAGGCAGTAACAGACATATATTACACACCAACTTATAGACCTATATGAACGAACGAATAGCAAGTAAATACATATTGACCCAGCTCCGAAAGGAGAAGGTTCACTGTCAGAGAATTGAATCGGTCATCGACCAAGGTATCCCTGACATCAACTGTTGTGCCTATGGCATGGAGTTTTGGATCGAGATGAAATCGGTCAAAGCAAATAAGATCAACCTTAGAGCTGTGCAAATGGCTTGGCACGCTAAGCGGGCACGAGCAGGCGGTATGGTTTTGATTATTGCTTATCATAATAACGATGATACGTTCTCCCTTTCAACGATCCAGAATGATTACAAAACGTTGAAAGAGATATGCAGAGAACCTAAGAAGGAGTTTGGTGGGAAGCTCATCGCCTTCATTAAGTATCTAACCACTTTGGAGTAGGTCTTCGGACTCTTGATCCCAAATCCTCCCCCGCCGATAACGGTTGCGACCTAATCAGGTCAGGGGAGGCCAATTTCTAATACTTTCTAGCAATCCAGATCCAAGGACAGTCGAACCGGCGAGGTGTTACAACCTTAAAGGTAAGCAGGACGAGAGACAGCGATGTGCTATAAATCCGCCTCCCCGCTGAAGGGTTAGCCCGCACCAAGCTTGGGAGGTCAATTTCTATTATGCAACTACCATTATTCAAAATCAACGCCCCATGGCGACCACCTGAACTACTAGACCTAACAAATGAACACACTATTGCACTTGACACAGAAACTTATGATCCGAATCTCAAAATCAGGGGTCCTGGCTATTCTCGGATGGACGGGAGGATTGTTGGCATCGCTCTTGCTACTGCCAACCACACCCTTTATTTGCCTTTTGGCCATCATGGAGGGGATAATTTAGATGAGGAGAAAGTCCTATCTTACGTCAAAACCTTGGCGCAAGACCCAACAAAGGATTGGATCTTCGCGAACGCACCCTATGACTTGGGATGGTTACAAACCAGAGGAATATCCATATGTGGCCGCGTTAGAGACATCCAAGTCGCTGAAAGCTTGCTTGATGAAGAACGACTTAGTTATTCCCTCGACACAATCTCAAAGCATCACCTCGGACAAGGTAAGGACGAACGGTTGCTCCGTGAGATCAGTGCTATACAGGGTAAAGATTTTAATCCGAAGGCTGACCTGTGGCGACTGCCAGCGAGATATGTGGGCGTATATGCGGAGGCTGACGCGAGGCGGACATATGACGTTTACCAGCGCCAGATCCCGATACTCAAATCTGAGGGTCTGTGGCCGTTGTGGGAGATGGAAAGCTCCATAACAAAAATTTCTCATCGTATGACTACGCAGGGTGTTCGTGTAGACCTGAAGAAAGCTCAGATCCTTAACGACGAGCTGACGGTTAAAGAGAACGCTCTGATGAAGCAGTTCAGTTTTGACATCTGGAGTCCACCGGCTATTGCTAGATACTGTGACAGTGAAGGTGTAGAGTATCCGAAGACTGAGAAGGGTAATCCTTCGATCACAAAACAATTTATGGTGGAGAGTAATAACCCTAAGCTTAAGGCTCTAAGGGAACTCCGAGAACTAAACAGATTAAGGAAAGTATTTATAGAAGATGGGATCTTGCGAAACAATATCAAAGGACGAGTTCACTCTCAATTTGTCCAGACAAGTAGAGAGGATGACTCCGGAGGAATTTCTGGAACTCGCAGTGGCCGGTTCTCTAGTAAAAATCCTAATCTTCAACAGGTTCCTAAAAGATCCACAATTGGAAAACAGATTCGAGGCCTTTACATTGCGGAAGACGGATGCATATGGTCGAAGTGTGATTATTCATCCCAAGAACCACGACTCCAAGTCCATTACGGACTTGATAGGGAATACGTTGGTGCTCGCGATGCAGCAGATGCGTTTATTGCCGGGAAGAAACTATACACTTTCTTTGAAGAGACAATTGGGCTTCCATACGATATGTGCAAAGACATATTCCTTGGAAAATCCTACGGAATGGGAGTTCCCAAAATGGCCTTGACTCTGGACATGAGCGAGGATAAATGTAAAGAAACTTTAGAATTATATGACACAACATTCCCATTCTTGGGGCTCCTTAACCGAGCTGTCCAAACTACAGCTAGAAACCGTGGATTCATACGCACGATTCTTGGTAGAAAGATGCGCTTTGAAAGCTGGGCTCCTAGAATGGATTGGGATGTTCCAAAGGACAAGCGAATCAACCATACCCCAATCAGAGGACGAGCGCAGGCGTTTGCGAGATTTACAGAGTCAGAGAGAAAACTTGCGGAAGCTGAGGGACGCGAGGTCAACGCAATAGAATTAGAGCGTGCGTTCGTCTACAAGGCGTTGAATCGTTTCATACAGGGCAGTGCCGCCGATCAGACCAAGAAGGCCATGGTGGACCTTGAGGAGGCAGGACTGGGGTGTCAGTTACCTGTGCATGATGAGCTTAACAAAACAGACTGCCAGAGTGAGGCAGATGCATTTAAACAAAAAGAAATAATGGAACAGGCTGTTCCTTTGCTGTTGCCAACGGTAGCAGACTTAGATATGGGTGACAGCTGGCAATAAAAAGGAGAAATATGAAAAAGACAATAGAAACAATAATAGTGTATGCAATAGTATCTGGAGCCCTGATCGGAATGATCTACGGAGGATACTGGGCAGCAAAAACAACGAGCTATACTTTATTTTATGAAGACATGGTTATTGACACGATACAGGAAACAGTAAAACCAGAAGCTTTGAAATGAGTGATATACAAACATTAACAACCCTAGGAGCACACCTAGAACAGCTCAATACAGACATTGAGATAGCGGAGCATGACCTTGATACCCTCAAGCAGAAGAAACGTCAGCTTCAGGAGGAGACCCTCCCAGAGATCATGTTCCAATTGGGACTTGAGGAATTAAAATTAGCAGGAGGCGGACGAATTGTTTTGACTAAGTTCGTAGATGCTAAGATGAAACAAGAGGCTACGTGTCTTGCGTGGCTCAAAGAACATAAACACGAAGCAATAGTTAAAAGTGAGTTTAAGATTAACCTTAGGATGGGAGAGGACGATACAGTCCTCCGAGAAAAGCTTTCTGAATCTAATATTCCTTTCACTGAGAAGGTGGCGATTCATCCAGCAACACTTAAGAAGTTCGCCCGAGAACGTATTGACGAAGGAGACACGAGTTTCCCTAAAGAAGCTTTTGGAGTCTACGAAGGGAATAGGGTGATATTCAAATGAGTGATAACGAGCAAGGTTTATTAGGTATATTGATTATAGTTATTTTTCTAGTGGCCATAGGGGGTTGCACAATGCAGACCGTAGACAAGGCTAGAATAAAAGAGGAAGCAATCAAAAACAATTTCGCCCGCTACCACCCCACTACTGGGAACTGGGAATGGGAAATAACAGAAACAAAGGAATAAAATGGATAAAGAATTATTACAAGCATTAGGGAATATCAATATCAACTCTGAGTCTGCTGTGCAGATAGCAGAACAATACATCATGTTTAAATACGTAGATAGTGCTATGGCATTTGTTCTGCTATTTGGTATATTCGTAATCATGCCTTGTGTGGTAGTGAAGATCCTAAAGATCGAAGTTGACTAATTTAGAGGACGATCCTCTATTAATAACAGAAACAAAAGAATAAAAGAACTATGGCATATGACCTAAGTAAAAACGCAGGACAGGGTGTTGATGAAATGGAGAAATCCGAATCAATGCCCCTACTAAAGATCATTCAGGATATGAGTGCAGAGGTGAAAGTCTCTCATCCAGATCATGAAGTTAAAAGAATCGAAGGATTGAAAGCTGGAGACATTATGTTTCTCGGTGATCGTTCTAAGATCGAATCACCCTTGGTGGTTATACCCGTCGCACAGGATACTGTGTATGTCGAGTGGAAGCCTAAGAAGGAAGGTGGAGGAATAGTGGCTCAGCACGACGCATCAATTCTTACACATCCTAATTACAAAAAGGGTGAAGGCGCGAATAAGTATAAGGAGTTCCTAGGGTCTAACGACCTAAAGAAGACCATCTATACGCTTTTGCGTTTCCAACGAGGAGAAGAGTGGGAGCTCGGCCTAATCGCATTCAGCGGTGGATCACTAAAGAAGGTAAGAGCATGGAATACTGCTATTGCTAACTTCAAGTATCCTGATGCTATGAAATTAGACTTCGCCCCTCCGATGTTCGCCCGAAAATACGAAATCAGCACATTCATAGATAGCAATGATTCGGACGACACATATTACAATTGGGCTATCAAGCCAATTGAAGGAGGAATCCTTGATCCTAAGAAGGACGAGGCAATACTCACTCTCTGTGACGAGACTTACTCATCACGCCAAGGTGCGCTACCTGATAACAGTCAACCGACTGCTCCAGTGGCTCAAATTGTCGATGACGAAGCCCCGTTTTAGTCAGACCTAATTAACTAACTATAGCCTCCTTCCTTAGGGAAGGGGGTTTTATTTTCTAAAGGTAGTATATGAAAGATAGGATTGAGGAACTAGAATACAGGCTTGAGAAGCAGAAGGAGACTTCAGCATGTCGTAATAGTCAGATTGCTACGTTGCAGAAGAGGGTAAAGGAGCTTGAGGCTGACCAGAAAGAACTAATAGATTTCTATGAAGCAACGACCTTCAACAAATGGAGTGAGAGATGAGTAAGGAAAGCACGTGGACTAAAGGAGGCACAGAACTAAATCATGACAAATAGAGAGATAGCCCAGTTTTGCATGGATCTGTGGGTGTGTAATCACAAGGCTTATAATATACAATGGCCCACAGGAGTAGT
>Ga0255039_10000825_pt1 | contig 10091 bp, 8 predicted proteins | sample BC1_12_1_MG_FD_181713 | JGI IMG/M metagenome (GOLD analysis project Ga0255039, IMG submission 181713) | Seawater microbial communities from Strait of Georgia, British Columbia, Canada - BC1_12_1 | ecosystem: Environmental > Aquatic > Marine > Strait | place: Canada: British Columbia | collected... | reverse complement strand
ATTTATAAATAAACAAATTTCGGTTTTTGTACCATTTATAAAGTCATCATTTTGCGTAAGATTTTTTAAATAATTATTTATTTCTATTTTTTTTTGTGATATGAAGCATTTAATAATTTCTTTTTTTAAACCACTTGGGAACCATCTCCTTTCATACTTTATAAATGGTATATGTATTTTAAATATGAATTCTTTATTTTTAAAAAATACTGACATTATATAATATTACTATATATAAAATAAGTAATCTTTAAACCCTTATAAAAATTATTCAGATAACGATACACCCTCACATTCGAAACAACAGCCACATTTACATGTGTCTATGATCAATTTGAGATGATTTAATTTATAAGATGTGAATATACCTAATAAGAGGCTCATACTAAGCTCAATGAGCAAAATATAAACTTCTACATTTATTTCATTATGGCATTCTATTGTATGATTCATTTATATAATAGAATTATAAATTAATTTATCAATCGCTTTATAGTCATTGTCGCACATCTCATAATAACATTGACGGTATTAGTTCGATTTCTTATACGTAGATCAAAAATATCGTTAGAATTACCATCATACATACAACTATTTGAAATCTCAGTCAATTCATCACTGTCTGTAGTCTGGCAACACATTTGGCTACTACTTATATTAGAGACACCATTTACAAAAACTGAAACTTCCCACAACTTAGTACTAGCTAATGCAGCTGGTTCTATGGATATATTATATTGAATTTCATATAATCCAGAATTTGTAATTTGTAAACTATTTACATTATTAGTAATATTTCTTAATGGATCAACACCAGCATTAAATCCGAATAAAGGAACATATATATCGACAGTAGTAATCACAGTTTCTATAATATTTCCCTGCCCAGAGATGGTACCATATGCTGGGCTGAAATCCCTTTTTAATATTTCATTTGTCGATTTATGTACTGTCAAAAAATAAGTGTCTGCATTTTCCGGATCTACTGTTGTATTTAATAATTTAACAGGTTGGTGATATTCTATAACCGCATTTAGACCAATATTTTTATATATTACAATTGGTTTATCAATAGCATCTGAGCCAATAATTCCGCTAGTTAAATTTGTGTACAATCCAAACACGGCATCAATTTTTTGAAATTTAAAAAACGTCTCTGAACTCTTTATCCATGGTGCATCTGTCGAGCCATAACAACCAAATGCCAATGCTTGGTCAAGATCATTATACGCGCTAATAGTAGCTAAAGGTAGTGGGTTAGAATCATTAAAAATTTCAATTCTACCTCCCAGATTTTGATTTCCTGGATAAACTGGTACTAGTGGACCAACAGGACCCGATATTTTTATTTGAGACCTAGTATCTGTTGATGGGATAGATCCCAAATTAATGCTATTAAATTCAACATCTGATAATGAGTTTAAACCTTGTCCATACAAATCATCCAATGAAACCTTTTTTATAAGGTTACTAGCACCTTCCTTTATTAAAACGAAAGAACTTATTAATTCTGGGGCTAATATTGGAGTTTCTACGGTGATAAATCCACTGCTTGTGTAGTTTCCGAAGGTATCTAATAAAACTGACGATTTCTCAACTGTATTTTCGTTATTCAGGGTCAAGATATTTTGGGCTATTTGTATAGTTTGAAATGGAACCCCCATTAACTTTATGGGGGTTTGAATTATCACCTCATTTACTGAAATATCCATTATTTGCATTTCAGAGGTTACCAGTCCCCCAATACTTTGCGGGGTAGATGATCCACTTATTAATAAATTTTGACTGTTATGACCCCTAGCCATACTAACCCATTGGGTTTCAGACGCCATAGCAAAACCTGTATTTTTATTTCGATAGTATCCCCAGCAAAATGACGTGCCATCTGAGACATTCAATGAAGAACGGTCAGTTATTGAAAATGATGGATATAATGAAGCCGATGTGTCCCAAGTGCAGGAGGCAATATTAGGCGAAAAAATACAGATATCGCTATCTACCGTGGAATCCAAAAAATTTTCTTTAATACATACTCGTTCGAATACAACCTCATCTGTTGTGTTTAATGATTGATCAAAGGAGTCCCCTACGGGTAAAGATGCTATAGGTAGTTTATGGAGTCTATTGAAAGCGTCAAGCGTGACAACATCCGTATTACCAACATCGATAGGAATTTCATCCACTATAAGTTCATGTGTAATTTGGATCGTGTCTCCATTGATTGTTTGGATATTCCCCGTACTTGTATTATAGGGAATTCCTGGACTAAACATTGTATTATTGTTCATATATATTTAGAGTATATAATATTATTTTTCAAGTAAATAATGTTTAAGTTCTCTTGTAAAGGGAATATAGACTAAGAAGCTATGACCACCTCCCATACTTGTCAACCTTCTAAATTCATGTATAAGATCATCTTTTTTGGTCAATCCACTCAATTCTTTTAATTCTGTCATATAGAAGCTTTCTAATATACCTTTTATACACTGTTCTGTATTTATTCCAAATGTCACTACGTTATTAGCACTACTCCGAGCAGAACGGCTCACGAGTGTCTCTCTCTGGACACAACAAAATGTAGATATTAAAAGATTACGAGCAACCAAGAATAAAAAATTTAGTGATTGTGTATATGAATTTGATACGCAATCGTCTATAAGGAATGTAAATTTATAGGCGTTATGTGTTAAGTTTTGCAATTTAAATATTTTTTTAAGAAGAGCATCTGTTTGTTTATCGTAACGATTTATTTTAATAACACCCTTCATAGTCTTGAACATTGGAATATTACAGGATGGACTTATTAAAATTACTATCATATTTTTTTCATTTTTAAAGTATCTCTCCCATGCCTTAAGAAGTAATAGAGATTTACCTCGCTTACTACTGCCACAACATAAAACAGTTGAGCCTGACTCATCCGGATCATCAAATAAAAAGTCTGGACATGTCTTAGTTTTTATTAATGGGAATTTGTCCCCTTGCTGTAATAATTTAATTTTCCTAGTTGCCACATCTTTTTTAAATTCTTCTATTTCTTTATCAGTCTCTATGATATCCCCACGCATATCATTTCTATAATACCCATTACGTTTTTTTATTATTTCTCTTATAGTTTGTCTCTGTTTGTTTATTTCATCTTCGGATCCGAAACATTCAAAAAGTCTATGGCTTTTATTATTTCTATCATACGTCTCGGCGCAGTATGTTTTAACTGATAACTTCTTCATATAATATAGATATCGATATTAAAAATCTGACTTATTGATAATATCGGCTTCTTGTTTCAAAAACTTGCGTAATAATTTAAAATTCTTCCTATTCGGTTTATCCTCATCGTGTACGTCTTCAAATTGTAATACTGGCGAGTTCTTCTTTGGTTTGGAATAGTCGCCATATAATACATCATTAATGGATATAGTGTCCGGTTCATTAAATAATTTGTCATTAAATTCTTTCGATGTTTCTATTTGAAAATCTTTAATATGCGAAGGATTAGAAAATAAATTTTTTTTTTCGGTTGGTTTACGTCTATCTGATGCATTATTAAACGATTTAACATAAGTATTTTTTTTATTTCTAACAGCTGAAGCATTCATATATAATACAATAGATTAAAAAACAGTATTCAAGATGATCGAATATTTTAAATTCTGTAGTTCGATCGTTTCTCCTGAAGTGCTTTCGAATACTTTAGTAAATAATGAGTTATTGTATTCATCATATAATGTTATAGCTAGAGAGTTCAGACTCCTATGTCTATAAGGGAAATAATTTATTTTTGAATCATATTTTTTGACTATCTTTCTAGGAATTTTTATAACATCATCTACATGAACCCGTCCAATGTGTGCGATGGTATTAAACCGTTGTTGTTTACCATATGTTGACTGTGCCAACTGGCTATTAGTGATGTCAGTAATAGCAATGTCTATAAAGCTAGTATATTGAAGATGTGGAACAGTTTTAAATTTCGTTACAGTTGTGGAGGTATAATATAAACCATGTACAGACTCTCCAAAATTAATAAATGAGCAATTGTTAAACTGAAATTGTGCATCCGTTTCAAAATCTACAGTGCAATCATCATTTATAGTAAATGTGAAGGGGTCTACTCCTGCAACTGCTGACTCCATTATTGCCACTATGGCAGTGAATAAATCTGTTATTGTTTCATAATTTTTAATTGGTAAGTTTACTTTATGAGGGACTCCTCCATATATAAAATCAATTGAGTTATTACGTTCATTAATGTTTGTTATACAATAGTTAATATGACATTCTTCTAGACCTATTCCAGATACACCACGTTTAATAATACTATTGCTGTTCACGTACTGGGCAGCACTGTACGTGCCATCTTGCTTGTCGTTTGAATATATATATACTCGTTCACTTCTATAATTAGGGAAATTTGTAACTTGCTTAACGACATCATTTATATCATGAGCGTTTTGTGTTCCTTGTTTATGCTCTTGTCTTGATCGTTGCATATTATTATATACTAGTATTATATAATAAAAATGTCACTTCCAGGAATTATATATGATTTGGCAGGTAAAGAGATTATAGAAGAAGGTGAAAAGCTTAACCCGTTTGATTCTGTTGTTAAGAAGACCGCAGAAGCAGGAAATAAGATAGTTGAAGACACACTCCACCATATACCAGGTTTTAAACAACTTATAGATGGTAAGAATGCTTTAGTAACTAAAACAGGTGAAGGAGTAGACCTTTTAAAGGAAAAGTCAGGATTAAATGATTTGGACAAACTCATGGATAAACATATAAAAGGTGGGAAAGAAGCATTAAAAGATAAGTTAGGTATAACAGATAATACAACATATAGCGAAGGAGCAAGAAAAACATTAGAAAATAATAAATATTATCCAACAGAAGCTGAAAAACTTTTAAATAAAGAAACCTTGGATAAACAATTAGAAATGCAACATATTAGTGATCATATGAAACTATTAGATGAAGAAGGATTCTTTAAAGGGGACGAGGGAAGAGCACGGAAACAAAAAATAATAGAAGATGCTTCTGACTATATGAATAATAAAATAAGTAAAGAAGGATTACATAAATTAGAATTCGACCAGGAGAAAGCTTTTCATGATAATATATTGGGTCAGAATAAAATAGGTGCTAGTGATAGTGATATAACAACTAAACCAGGTGAGGAGGGGGATGATTACAGGGTTAAAAAATGGAATACAAGAGGAAATCTTATAAAACCAGACGAAACATTAGCGATTAGGGAAAGATTAAAAAGAGTCATCAGAAAATCAGATATGGAATTTAGAAAAAAGAAAAAGGTTATGGATTGGTTAAACAGGTCCACCGCGGGGGGTGATGGTACTATCGCTATAAATAGCCGAGGTAATCTTGCTTTTGTTGGAAAAGATAACGTAATATCGTCAAATAAGTCATTATTAGAATCATTTAGAAAAACGGTAATAGATAGCGGAGAATTTACACCAGATATGAATGATAATTTATTTGGGAAATCTGATAGACTATTCGAAACAAGTGGCGCAATGAATAGAAGAACATTTATGAATCCTAAGAAAGGTATAAAAGGTTTTGATATTGCTAGAAAGAATCGGCAAGATATCGCTGATATGATGTCTAAGGATGTTTTAAATGATAAAATCGATATAGGAGGCAGGGAATTAGCAAACAAAGACAAATATTTTAATTATGAAGGAGTCACGGACCCAGTAGATTTTAAAAACCCAACCAATCAAACCGAAATAATAAACCCTCCAGCCATAACATTGGAGTATAATGATTTAATAAAGTTAACAGATGACGAATATATAGAGCAAGAGATAGGACAGAATGCAGAAGATTTAATTCTAAAAAAAAAATCTAATTTACCGTTAAATGATATTGAAAAACAAAGCATGGAAAATATTAATAATTCTCTATACCAAAAAAATAAATTAATTGCAAATAATAATGGAATGAAACTACCGAATAAAGTAAAGAATGAGGTAGGATCTAGCGAACCCAAATGGTTAAATGATAATTTCGACTCTATTATGACAGATGAAGAAGGTAATAAAGTTCCGGCAATAAACAAACTAACAAAAGAACCTTTTCCTAAACTTAGTACTCAGAAATTTTTAGCCAAAAAGCCTGAAGATTTATTACCAGGAGAAAGAAGAGTACAAGAACTAATAAAGGAGAAGCTAGAAGTTAGAACCAAATATAAAAATTCACCAAAGGGACAATTACAACTAGGTAGAGCGAAAACGGTTTCCGATTCAGTAGCAGCTAAAAAAGAACAAATAGCCAAACAAGCACAAGAAGAAATACAAGAACAAATACAAGGAGATATACAGAAACAAGGACAAGAACAAATACAAGGACAAGAACTGATAGAAGACCCTAGCAAAGAGTTTTTAACATTAGGGGATAATCTCAATACATTGAAAATAGAAGAGGAAGAAGCTAAAGCCGCTGGGGATACAAAGTCTATAATTAAAGTACAAGAACGGATTGCTGATATAGAGAAAAAAATAAAATCAGAGAAAAGGATAGCCACAGAAGAAGCAAGGAAAAGAGTATTCGCAACTGAAGAAGAAAAAAAAGCTGAACCATTAATAAAACCTAAAGAAGAGTCTAAATCATCTGATAAGGGGAAAGAGAAAGAACTTGATACACCATTTCAATTAAAAACAACTAGACCATTTCAATTAAAAACACCTAAACCATTAGCTAAAACACCACAAGAGATACAGGATATAATAGAGACGTTATCTTCAGAAGACAGTAAATTCGCAGTGAGTGCCGAAGAATATATGAATGACAAAGTACCAAAAGAAATGGTCGAATTTATTGAAAGAGTAGAAAAAGAGGGAAATAAAGCCACATTGGATGATATGAACGAAGTTGAACAATTAAAAACAGATATAAAAAATTTAGAAAGTGCAAGACAGATAAAATTAAAGAAATTAGGTATAGACCCAAATGGTGAATTTCCAAAAACAACAACAACGACAACAATAGAACCAAAACCAACAATAGAACCCGGGGAGTTAGCGAACAAGTCGTCTCGACCATTTGAAGGAACAGGACGGAAAATAACAGACCCAGATGAAAAACCAACAATAGAACCAAAACCAACAATAGAACCATTTGAAGGAACAGGACGGAAAATAACAGACCCAGATGAAACACAAGAAAGTGGGATAGGAAAGAAGATAGGAACAGCTGTAGCTGGTGGTTTGGGTGTTGGTGCTTTAGCTGGTGGGGCTGCTGTTTTGGCTGCTGATACTATTAAGACGAATGAATTATCTGGCTCTATAGAAGGTCTAAAGGGTGCAATAGATAAAAGTAAGAATTTAGGGGGTCAATTAAAAGAAGGTTTTAAACAAATAGGAGACCTCAAAAATGGTATCAATGATACAAAAGATAAAATAAAAGATATTCTTGATACCATATCGGATGATAATAAGAAACAGGATAAGAAAGACCAAGCACAAGATAAAAGAGAAGATGAACAAGAAAAAGCAATAATTGGACAAATAAAAGATCTCAAAAATGATATAAATGGATTGGATACGGCACATGATGAACATGAGAAAGCTATAACGATAGTTAATAACCCTAGTACATCAGTAAGCCAGAACAATGCAGCCAGAACAGAGATGGGGAATAAGAAAATGGCTATAAGTGATCTTGAAACCAGTATATCAAATAAATATAAAAGACTATCTCAAAATATGAATATGTATAAAAATACACAACAACGTAAACTATCAAGAGTCGAAGCTATTAAACGAGCAGAAGATGCAGGTGATAAACGACAAGCAGAAGCTATTAGAAACCGTAGCGTACAATCCATGAAACCAATTAATATAACTATTAGCAATAACAATAAACCGGATTCATCAGCAAGAATAGTAAATAATAATATAAATGATAATTCAACTATAACACAAAGGAGAGGAAGAAATAATAGAATTATAAAAGATGTTATCCCTAAACATGATAACTCAACTATAACACAAAGGAGAGGTAAATATAATAGAATCATAAAAGATGTTCTCCCTAAAGATGATCCCAGGATAATAAAGTTTTAATTATTTTATATTAAAACTATAATAAATTATTATGTTGATGTATTATATAATAACCAATGAGCAACCAAGCATATACAACAACTACATCACCAGATCTCTCATCGTTGGGGAGTCTGAAGGATGCCCTATACTACCGTGCTGACGAGGTTCAGATGCTAGAGGTAGAGTCTCAGAACAACCTTGGAAAGTATCGCAAATCTTTGACATCGAAATCGTTTTCAAGTATTGGTGATACTTCCGAACGCCGATTTTGTCGGAAGTGTTTTTCTCCATCTCCGCCTTCCTACCATTGATAAAGACTACATGTTATGCTCTAACTGGGCTAGTGGGATTATTTCAAGTATTAATTACCAATTGGGAAGTTCCAATATAAGTTTGGTAGAACGTCAAGGTACTACTCTATGGCATCAAACATTCATCGGTTGTGAGACTAAAGAGAAACGAGATAAATGGCAATCTTTAGGGGGTTCACCAGTCGCCAAAATTACCGGTGTAAGAACTGGAGACCATGACGCAGTTCTCCAACTTTCGCTACCATTTAGTACTATTAGAAATTGTATGAAAAAATCATATGATACTTCTCTGTTGAGTAGTCCTATTCTTATTCAGATTCATTTTAAACCAATCACTGCTATTCTTTCAGTTGCTAGTACTTTAGTGGGTACAACATTACCGCAGCCATTGCCTACTCAGTTCTCTATAGCTGATGTTATAGTTCGCCAAGATGTTTTAACTAATAAATCGGAATCTATGAAAACCACACTAATGAGTGGAAGCAATCTATTCAGTCCTTATCCTTATGTTCATGCTTTAACGGGTACTAATAGAACGCTTAATAATGTTGCAGCTGGTGAAGAGGTCCAAATTGATATGAGCGGGTTCCTTAATAGTGACTTGCTCGGAATCGTATTTCACTGTGTTGAAACAAAGTACTTAAACAGTATTATAGATGTTGCAACTCCAACAAATAATAAGGCAGCAAATCCATATTCCACATTGCAGTTGCAAAACATCAAAATGGTGTATAATGGATCCATACTTCATGATTTGCCGGCTAATTTATATGATGCCTACGCTCTAAGTATATCTTATGGTGATACTGACGCTAGTAATACAAGAATAGATGATAACGGAGACGCTATAGCTCCAAAAGATGCAGGTAATCAATATGTTTATTATTTACCGTTTACGGCTGGGAATTCTTCAGTTTATGATGAAGAAAGTTTTTGTAATACACCTAGATATTCGCAACAGCCACTCACCATATCTTTTAATGCTAACAATGCGGCAACTACTAATTATACCTTCTTCTCATCCTATTTGTACAATGGAGTAGTAATGACAAGCAAGGGTAACAGCAACATCTTCTTTACTTGAGTTATATTATTATCTAATTTAATATTATAATGAAAAATAAATTAAAATTATAATACATATAGTAATATATATATATATTATATAAATGAATCATTTAGTAAGTAATTTATTGATAGAAGCTAAAGAAAGCGAATACGTTGCTGGTTTTTTTATTGACTTAACAAATGGTAAGATATGCAAGGGTTGTGGAATTCATAAAGATTATGAATTATACTATTTCCAAAATAAAGAATCAAATATATATGATAGTTATTGCAAACAATGCGTTAATAATAGATCAAAAAAAATACAATCAAAGTGGATTTATTAGGAGATCTGTATTATAATACATATAAAGTTTATTATTTAATATAGTAATATATATATATATGGAATCATTAGGAGATTCAAATGGTAAAAATTGCAGAAAATGTCACGTATATAAAAACTTTGATTTATATTATAAAAATAATAAAATGACTGATGGGAGGCACTCTTATTGTAAAGAGTGTACGAAACAAAACGCGAAGCAATACAATCAAAGCCCTAGTGGCAGTATTAAATTATATGCAATACAAAAACAATATAGAATTAGATCTGGGAAACAAAAAAAAAAAAAAAAAAAATAAAAAAAATGAAAAA
>Ga0255039_10000824_pt1 | contig 10092 bp, 13 predicted proteins | sample BC1_12_1_MG_FD_181713 | JGI IMG/M metagenome (GOLD analysis project Ga0255039, IMG submission 181713) | Seawater microbial communities from Strait of Georgia, British Columbia, Canada - BC1_12_1 | ecosystem: Environmental > Aquatic > Marine > Strait | place: Canada: British Columbia | collected... | reverse complement strand
ACTCTTCATTTTCACGGGCAATACTGACCAGTTCAGTTAATTTCTTTTTCAAAGCCTGGTTTTCGCCCCGTAGAATTTTCAACTGCCGCTCTACCAGTGAGGCAATGTCACCACCATGATGTGGAATTGACAGGGCCGTGAAAACCTCGGGATAAGAAGCTAATACTTCGGGGTTCTTTTGCAAATAGTCGATAACCTTTGCCTCTTCGGACTCGGTATTTTCGTCTGCTTTTGCTGTCGTTTTACTCATTGCTTATTTCACCATGGAATGCCATTACAGTTTCACCCGTCATCATAACGGGGTTTCCCTCGCCTTGCCATTCGAGTTTGAGGTCGCCGCCGAGCAGGTGTGCCTGTGCTTTTTGATCGAGCAGCCCAAGGCGCTGTCCAGCTACCAATGCGGCACAGGCGCCAGTGCCGCAGGCGCTGGTCTCACCGACACCGCGTTCGAACACGCGCAAATTGAAACTTGCCCGGTCGATAATTTGCATGAAACCAACATTGACACGTTGTGGGAAAAACGGGTGTGATTCAAGCAGAGGCCCCAGTGTTTCGACATTCGCAAGTGATACGTCATTAACCTGTATGACAATATGAGGGTTGCCGATCGACAGTGCGCTGAATTGAATCGAGTGGCCGTTGATATCCAGTGAATATTGATCTGCCCGCGTTTCGGTATCGAGTGGAATGGCGCGTGGCTCGAATTGTGGGACACCCATATTCACGCGAACCCGGGTATCGTCAAGCATTTCCAACTGGATCAGCCCACTACTGGTTTCAACCGGAATGACATCAAGATCAGTCAGATTTTGCTCGCGCACGAAGCGTGCGAAGCAACGAGCACCATTACCACATTGCTCTACCTCTCCACCATCGGCATTAAAAATGCGGTATTTAAACGCGGCCTGTTCAGTTTCGGCTGCTTCAACCACCAACAACTGATCGAAGCCAATACCGGTATTGCGCTGGGCCCAGGCACGGATGCGTTCGGGTTCGGGCTTAAAGTCCTGGTTAATTGCATCGATAACGATGAAATCGTTACCAAGGCCATGCATTTTTGAAAATTTTAGCTGCATTTAATTATCACTTCAGGGTAATACAGACTCGCCCTTGATCTGGTTTTCAAATACTTCACGAGTACGCACGCAATAATGCTTTTCACCATCGACCATTACCTCGGCTGCGCGATTACGTGAATTGTAGTTTGAAGCCATCGAAAAGCCATAGGCGCCAGCCGACCTGATCGCCAGCAAGTCATTTTGCGCAATTGGTAACTCACGATCTTTGCCGAGGAAGTCACTCGATTCGCAAATGGCGCCAACGATGTCGTAAAGCATCGAGGGCGCATCACTGTTACGTTCAACCCGAATGATCTCGAGCCATGCACTATAAAGCGAGGGGCGCAGCATATCGTTCATCGCCGCATCGATTACCGCGAAGTTTTTATCCTCGGAATGCTTGAGGTAGTTGACCCGGCTGACCAGAACACCTGCATTACCGGCAATCGCTCGTCCTGGCTCAATCAGAATCCTGCCTTCGAAGCCATCGAGTTGATTCTTTAATGCTTCAGACCATTCTTTCGGTAGTGGTGGTGTTTCATCTTTGTAACGAATTCCAAGCCCGCCACCGAGGTCGATGTGTTGAATCTCTATACCGCTTTCCTGCAGTTGGCTGATCAGCCAAAGCAGGCGCTCCAGTGCGTCGATATAGGGTGATAATTCGGTGAGCTGGGAACCGATGTGACAATCGATGCCAATCACATCAACATTCGCCATTTCACTAGCACGCAGGTAAACGCGTTTGGCGTCATCGAAGTTGATACCAAATTTGTTTTCTTTTAAGCCGGTTGAAATATAAGGGTGGGTCCTGGCATCGACGTCGGGGTTAACCCGGAAGGATACTTTTGCGACCAACTTTTTTTGCCCGGCTATTTGATTGAGAAGATCGAGCTCCTGCTCTGATTCGACGTTAAAGCAGTGAATGCCAGAATCGAGCGCCAGGGCCATTTCATCGGCTAATTTTCCGACCCCGGAAAACACGATCTTTGCCGGGTCTCCACCTGCCCGTAATACGCGTTGTAACTCACCACCTGAAACGATATCGAAACCCGAGCCCAGGCGCGCCAGCACATTCAGTACCGCGAGGTTTGAGTTAGCTTTTACCGCGTAGCAAACCAGGTGGTCGCGTCCGGCGAGTGCCTGGTCAAAGGCATGCCAGTGACGTTCTAGTGTCGCCCGCGAATAAACGTAAAGTGGCGTGCCGTAGATATCGGCCAGTTGGTTGATGGCAACTTCTTCGCAAAAGAGGGCATCGTCTTTGTAATTAAAATGATCCACGCGCTTATGAGTCCATTATTCAGTCTTTTCCTTTTTTTCATCTTCATCGGGCAAGTACAACGGGCCCTTGTTTCCACAGGCAGATAAACCAACGCTAAGCAGGATGAAAACCAGTACCGTGAGTAAATGATTGCGCATGAAAACTGATTCCGCTAAAGCGGCTATTATGTTGCCGGGGCAGGCGATAAACAAGCTCGGATTAAGTCGCAAGCCGCCTAAAATGAGGCGCTTCTGAAAGTCAGGGCCATTTCTACCACTCTCAGCGACATGAATATATATAAGGCTATTAGCCCCACAATCAGGCTTGCATGATGTTTGAACCTCGATATTCTCCTGATACCATCGAGCAGATTCAGGATGATTAGAGAGCATGCCAGAATAACGACACCAACCCCCGAATATTTGTATGACAAGAAACCCAGTACTGACTCGGTGCCCGGTCTCATTTCCTGTAATCCTATCGCCAGGATAAAAGCGCAGACCAGGAAATTGCGGGCGTGATCAAAAACAGCTTTTGACAGGCCGGTACTCAAGGCGTTGTTAATTCGCTCAAAAGCTTTCATTCGAAAAATACCTGAACTTAGCTGTCAGCAGAGGCCGGTATATTTTTACCGGGTGGGTCAGCATCAGGCAGACTAAACCGCAGTATCAGATAGCCGACTATACCAGAGATCAACGAGCCTTCAATTATGCCGAGGCGCTCATCGAACAACAGGTTTACCCCGGTTTCCTCGAATGCCAGGGAGCCGATAAATAAACTCATGGTGAAACCAATTCCACAGAGCGCAGCGGTGCCATACAGCGATGCCCAGGACATGCCTTTCGGTAAGCTCGCCATGCCAAGCTGAATCGTAATCCAGCAGAGTCCAAACACACCGAGTTGCTTGCCGACAAACAAGCCCAGTGTGATACCCAGTGGAACACTATGGAAGAGCTCTTCGAGACCAACACCGCCGAGAGGAATGCCGGCATTGACAAAGGCAAAAATCGGCAATATAAAAAAAGCGACGATGGTATGCAAATCGTGTTCGATATCTTTTAGCGGTGACGATTCGGGGCTATGTTTTGATTCCATCGGGATGAACATGGCCAGAATCACGCCTGCTAATGTCGCATGCACGCCTGACTTCAGGGTCGCAATCCACATGATGATGCCGAGCGTAATGTATACACTTTTGGAGGCTGTATTGCGCCGGTTAACAAAAAACAATATGACGATACAGACCGCGACGATGACAAGTGCCCGTTGGGAAATATTAGTCGTGTAAAACATGGCAATGATGATAACCGCGCCAATATCGTCGAAGATAGCCAACGAGGTAAGGAATACCTTGATACTGGTAGGTACTCTCGAACCCAGCAATGATAATACGCCCAGTGCAAAGGCTATGTCGGTAGCCGCTGGAATCGCCCAGCCAGCCATCGCCACCTCATCGCCCGAGTTGAAATAAATATAAATCATCGCGGGAACAGCCATACCGCCGATCGCGCCGACACCCGGCAGGATAATGTTTCGCCTGTCTGAGAGTTCACCTTCTACAAACTCACGTTTCAGTTCCAGGCCGACGAGGAAGAAAAACACCGCCATGAATCCATCGTTAACCCAGAGTAAAAAAGGTTTGGCGACTTCCAGAGCACCGACCTGGACTACCACGGGGGTATCAAGCAGCAATTTGTAATATTGGTTTAAGGGGGAATTTGCGGCAATCAGGGCCAGCACTGCAGCGAACATTAGAATGATGCCACTGGCTGATTCGAGTCTGAAAAAACTCGTCAGATACCAGTCGTGTTTGTTGTTCTTATTCATAAAAACTTCGCCTTCTTATATCACTAACCAATTCTGACCCGGGAACCCGAGCCGGTAGAATCATGATGATGATACTCATGCCTAAATAAAACATCGCTACTTAATTGAATATCATGCCAATACTCATAATCGATTACAGGTCTGTTTAATCTACGCCAACTCGCTTCTTCGCGCCGGTAAACATGCTCAATCCATGCTATTTTTCGATGACTGGGTTTCAGCCTGTTTTTACACTAATTCTGGATATAGAGCCATCTTCACTAAACTCAATTTGCTCCAGGCCACGACGCTCAATCCTGTCTCCGGATTGTTCCTCGCTGGCGGTCATGATGAACTCGAATTCAACCAGGTTAACGGCAGCATGGTGGTAGGTGCTGACATTCCAATGTACATCGGGAAATCGTTCAAAGAAACCTGCCATCATTTCACCGATAGCTTCGGGTCCGTTAAACTCCCCTACGCTGGATGACTGATAGTTAGCCGAGCTGGAAAACATCGGCAGGATGAAACTTAAAGCATGGGCATTCGACAGTGCAACGTAGGCTCGAGCAAGCTCGGTTTGTTCGGATTCATTCATAGGAAAGATTTAATCCTCATGGCGCGAGGGTGACGGAATAAAACAGAGCGGATCCGGCTGCTACTCGAAACCCGGAGCAACCAGATTCACCTGTCTCTTGTTGTAGGCTTATTGCTGTTCCTCAAGAATCTTCCGATTCTTTTCTCGGTGCCGCCCTGCCTGGCCCATACTGTCTTTCAGGTTATCTGGCAGCGTTTCCAGCGGAACCACCAGGTCGCCTTTTACCGGCCATTCTTCAAGCAGGTGAGGCAGGTACCCTTCTGGATAATAGAGTTTCGGATCGATCTGTTGTTCGCGTACAAATGGTTCCTGAATTTTATCTCGAGAGGTCGGTGGATGCGGTACCACGAGCTGGCCATTGGTGAAATCAAATTGTGGCGCACGACTATTGGGATAATCCGGCAGAATGCCTTCTCTTACCCAAACCAGATCTTTTGTCATGTTCACCACTATTCCATCAGGCGCGCCAAAGTGATAAGGCCCTTTCCAGTGCTCACGAACCTCGGCTACGGATTCTTCGTTCAAAAAAGGGTCAAAGTTCATATGGGTGGTCATGAACATTCTTGGCTTGATCTGGTTGGCGAGATAACCCGAAGCATAGGCCGGGGTATGGTGTGTGTCCACCGTGTAACGGGCTAAAAATGGAGGCACACCTTGCACTCCAGCATTGATTTCCATCAGTTCAGGCTGCAATTCGGTGATGTAAAGGTCGCAACCTTTGGCATATTTAACGTCCAGCTTGCTGGGGCGACCATCTCCAGTCCAGACAAAACACATGCCGTTCCAGTCGAGGCGATAACCTGACGCACCATCTTTGGCATGGGAACGCTGCCAGTGAATTACTTTTACTCCATTTTTATCGTAGATAGTCCCGCCATTGTCACGAAAATCAAACTCATGCACCTTGATGTCCCAACCTTTACCCACGGGAAAAACACTGAAAGCATCACGATGCCAGCCCAGCATCATCTTCATGCCTTCAACCATGGTCTTGGTCCCGTACTCGGGTGTGCGCCCAGAAGGCCCGTAAATGTTCAAATTTTCGTGCCAGCCGCCGGCCCAGGTGCCAAACATGTAAAGATAGGGTAGCGAGCCAAAATGATCGACATGCAAGTGGGTGATGAAAACAGTTTTTATTTGATTCAGAGCAACTCTTGCAGCAACGTAGTTAGCGACCGCACCTTCGCCCATATCAAAGACAAAGTTATCTCCATTGCCCAGCTCCACATAAATAGAGGTGTTCATTTGCCCGGGTCTAATGTTGGGTGCGGTACCCATGAAGGTAACCCGCATTTCGTTGGGCTGGACTTCTTCTGTACCGGGGAACCAGTTAGCCGCACTTTTTAGCCAGGGCATCGGCCTTACGCCTTCGAACAATAAGCCTTCTTTCCATCGACCGCCGGGGACGCCACCGGTAAGCATTGCATTAATATCCGTTTCGCTCGATGGTGTTTGCACGGGAGGTGGTGCCGATATGGCGTTGCCGACAAGAAAGCACATGACCAGTGTGATCAGTGCGTAATGACATTTGAGGTTTTTCATTTTGTATATCCTCTCGAGGGCATCCGGTTTTTAACAGGAATGCCTGACCAGTTTCCTGGAGCGTTGGTTTTTGCTTATACCGACGGGAATTATCAGTAATTTATACATACTTTCAATTGAAATGTCACAGGCCTCGATTTAGACAGAGCCTCTAAACCTGGCGGTTACTTCAATTTCAATCTTCATACGCTCGTCAACCAGTCCAGCAACAAACATGGTCGCGGCCGGCCGGGCTGTGCCCAGGTATTTTTTGAAGACTGGCCAGCAGGGTTCAAAATCGAGCCGGTCTGGTAATATGTAATGAACGCGCACAACATCATCGAGACTGCTGCCAGCCTCCAGCAGAGCTTTTTCGATATTTATCAAGCACTGCTCGGCTTGTTCGACAATGTCATCCGATATGCTCATAGTGGTATAGTCATAGCCCGTGGTACCGGCGACAAAAATGGTGTCACCGTCGACGACGGCACGGGAATAACCGACATTTTCTTCAAACTCGGAACCACTCGAAATTAGTTTACGGGTCAATTCATTACTCCTCGAACCTTGTTCGGATTAAGAAGCCCGGTTCTTCGGGCATTATTTTGTGCTCTCAGAGCAGTGCTTCGAAACGCTGTTCTCTGAGTGTCGTACCCCACTGCTGACCAGTGCTTTCATCGACTAGCTTAAAGCCGTACTTTTCGTACAGATGCCGTGCCGCTTCCAGCCCCTCGACAGTATCAAGATAAACTCGTTTGAACCCTTTTTGCTGGCAAAATGCCATTGCCAGTCGCATCAGTTGATTGCCAGCACCAGTCCCGCGCAATTTGTCAGTCAGGAAAAACCAGCGCAGATGTGCCAGTCCTGTCGTGCCGGTAGCACCATCGATAGTGATCGAGCCTTCAATAGCGCCGTCCACTGTCAGGCACCAGGTACAGTCACTAGCCTCGTCGTAACGATTAATATACTCGGAAAGCTCACTGGCGACTCGCGCCTCGAAGAAAGCGTTAAAATCCCAGTGCTTGATATAGTACTCACCATGAAACTGAGTGATACGGCCGATCAGGCCAGGCAGGTAACCAGTTGAAACTTCATAGTCGCGCATGAATTATCGGTTCTCGGGTCTAATCTGCTTAACTCCATTTGAGAAATTCACTATCTGTTCCCGCGTGTACTCGCTATTAACACGGACGGTTGATGCTGCCTGATGGACAAGACTAGTACCAGTGCGTCGAGCGATCGCTGGCCGAATCGGCCTCCTTTCAAAACCACCACCGCAATTCGGGCATACGTTTTCCAGAATTGACTCTACACAACTGCTACAGAAGGTGCATTCGTAAGTACAAATTCGTGCTTCGACAGAATCCGGGGGTAGGTCCCTGTCGCAGAGTTCACAATTGGGGCGTAGCTCTAACATCTCCAGTGCTCCCTAATAATAATATTACAGTTTCAGCTTGAAGCCTTCATGGCTGGCCCGGAAACCGAGCTTTTCATAAAACTGAATTGCCTGCGGCCTTTGCTTGTCCGATGTCAGCTGCACCAGTTTGCAGTTTCTTTGCCTTGCGCGATCGATTGCCCATTTAAAAAATTCTGTACCAAGGCCCTTGCCCCTGAGCTGGCTTTGAATGCGAACGCTTTCGATCAGGCAGCGCCAGGAACCCAGGTGTGACAGGTAGGGTATAAACGTTAATTGCAACATACCGACGAGATTACCATCGTTTTCTACAACCACGAGTTCATTATTAGAGTCAGACTCAATGTTATTAAAAGCTGAAATATAAAGCGGGTTTACTGGTGGCGAGGCGTCTTCTCTTTTTGAGCCAAGCGCGTCATCGGCTAGCATGTTAACCAGTGCGGGCAGATCAGCCTCGTTAGCCGCTCTAAAATTTAAAACCATGGTTTAGTCGAGCCTCACTACTTCTGGGTTTTGGGCTAAGGCCCATTCATGACATAAGTCATCGAGCCATTGCCGGATCTTGCAATCAGGACGCGGCGGCCAAACACAATAAAATTCAATGATGGCATACCAGCAATGATTGGCCGCCTCTGTAGATTGATAACTGCAATTTCTTACTGGGCCGAGGCGGGTAGTGTTCCCATGGTTTCCATGGTCAAAAGGCATTCAGCCGAATCGACGGGCAAAGTATCGCAGCAAGTGGTTGTTACGAACCCCTCGGTCGAGTAATTAAGTGGATAGTCGGCACAGCTTGCATCGCTAACCAGGTATTCACGCGTCATCGTGCCATCGGCAAATCTTTGCGTATCAGGCTCTGCGCATTGCGCCACGTAACGTGATCGCGAAACCCTACCCTCTACAACCACGGTCGATGAATTATTGAGAATGGCCTGCGCCTGTTTTTGCCGAATACCTAGCTGTTCAAGCCTTGTGCCACTAACGACTACTTCGGAAACCGATCGACAGGAAAGAACCCTGATCTTTTCCACATAGCATGCAACCGGCAGGCACTCGGCTTTCGCTATGCCGAAATACGGCAATAGAGCAACGACGAGAATTAAGAGCAGCCATATCTTCATACTAAAAACTACCGTCATATGCGATCGAGCATAAATTGAATAATAAATGCATTTGCGATGTCGATAAAAAAAGCGCCTACCAGTGGTACCACAATAAAAGCCTTAGGCGAGGCACCATATTTTTTGGTCACCGCCGTCATGTTGGCTATTGCGGTGGGCGTTGCCCCCATCGCCAGCCCGGCGTAACCGGCAGATATGACAGCGGCGTCGTAGTTATGGCCGAGTAGCCTGAACACCACGACCACAGCAAATAGGGTAATTAACACCACCTGGGCAAGTAGCAGCAAGAGTATTGGTCCGGCCAGGTCAATCAGGGTCCATAGCTGCAGGCTCATCAATGACATCGCCAGAAATAAACTTAAACTCAGATCAGACACCAGCGCAAGGCTTGAAGTACCGGTGGGCCAGTGCATTTTTTTAAACATTAAAGGTAGGCTGTTTGTTAGCAAAATGCCCGCAAACAGGCAGCTGACAAACGTGGGTAGCTGAACCCCCAGGTAAACTAACAGGCGGTTCAAATTTATGCCGATGCCGATTGCTATACTGATTATCAATATGACGTTCAGCATCATGTCCACATCTATAATTTCTTTTTCTTTATCAAGCGGTGTACCCACCGTGATGTGTTCGGTACTAGTCGTTTCCAGTTTATGGCGTTGAATTAAAAATTGCGCAATCGGTCCACCGATGAGGCCTCCTAATACCAGGCCAAAGGTTGCACAGGCAATGCCGATTTCTACCGCGTTGCTAATGCCATAATTGTCACGGAACACCGGGGCCCAGGCGATCGCGGTACCATGACCGCCGCTGAGTGAAACCGAACTACCCAATATACCGATCGGCTTCTCCATGCCGCTGACTGTCGCGACCGACAGGCCGGTGAGATTCTGTAGAAACAGGTAAGCGACAGCGAGCACCAGCAAGATGAGCAAGCTCTTTCCTCCCTGCATCAGCGTGCTGAAACGCGAGGAGAGCCCGATCGTGGTAAAGAAGACGATTAATAGATTGTCCCTGGCTACCAGTTCAAATTGAAAATTAAAATCGAACGAAAAATATATGAAAGCAAATATCAATGATGCCAGGACACCGCCGGTGACCGGTTCCGGGATATTGTAGTTTTGCAGCAGGCCAATTTTTTTGTTCAGGTACTTACCGATAAACAGGACCAGGATAGCAATGATGATGGTTTGTCTTGCTGTGAGTTCCATAATTTTTCCAGTGTAAACGACTACCTGGCGGGTGGGAAAGGACCAATGCTCATTTTATGTTCGTAGCACCAGCCCCAATCGGCCCCAGGTTCAAACGATTGCATGGTC
>Ga0255039_10000822_pt1 | contig 10100 bp, 14 predicted proteins | sample BC1_12_1_MG_FD_181713 | JGI IMG/M metagenome (GOLD analysis project Ga0255039, IMG submission 181713) | Seawater microbial communities from Strait of Georgia, British Columbia, Canada - BC1_12_1 | ecosystem: Environmental > Aquatic > Marine > Strait | place: Canada: British Columbia | collected... | reverse complement strand
GACAAATCTCTCGATGGCCGAGGAAACTTTACCGTGGGTATCAAAGAGCACATTATTTTCCCGGAGATCGAGTACGACAAGATTGACAAGATCAAGGGGCTGAACATTACCATAGTCACCACAGCCAAAACCGATGAAGAGGGTAAGGCCCTGTTGAAAATGATGGGTATGCCCTTCAAAAACTAAGTAGGACGGAGGAGGTAACCTTGGCAAGAAAGTCACTTATCGCCAAAGCAGAAAGAAAACCGAAATTTAAGGTGCGGGCATACAATCGCTGCCCTCTTTGTGGACGCCCCAGGGCCTTTTTGCGCAAGTTCGGCATCTGCCGCATCTGTTTCCGGAACATGGCCCTTCGAGGCGAACTTCCCGGTGTAATAAAGTCGAGCTGGTAGCAAAGGAGCATCTCCATCATGATGACGGATCCTATCGCAGATTTTCTCACCCAGATTCGCAACGGGTGTACGGCAAAGTTTGAACAGCTAGATATTCCTTCCTCCAAGCTGAAGTTGAACATCGCTAAACTGCTAAAGGAAGAGGGCTATATCAAGAACTTCAAGCTCATTAAGGATAAAAGACAAGGTAGACTGCGACTCTATCTGAAGTACGATGCAGATAATGTTTCAGTCATTGGTGGTATAGAGCGTATAAGTAAGCCAAGTTGTAGGGTTTATGTGCACCACGATAAGATTCCCCCTGTACTCAACGGCTTGGGCACCGCAATCCTCTCTACCTCAAAAGGCCTCCTAACTGACCGGGAGGCCCGGAAGCAGAAGGTCGGAGGGGAGCTTCTTTGTAAGGTGTGGTAGGGGCTGCAAGGAAACCACGATCCACTGAGGAGGATCTTACATGTCTCGTATTGGTAAACTACCTGTTGAAGTTCCAGCAGGCGTAAAAGTAAATCTCCAGGGTTCGGAGATCGAAGTAAGTGGGACCAAGGGTACACTCAAGCGCGAACTTCCACCGCGGGTAAAGGTGGAAATGACCGATGGCAATATTACAGTGAGTCCGACGGATAGCGGTAGGGAGTCGAGGGCGCTCCATGGGTTGACCCGAACCTTGATCAACAACATGGTGGAGGGTGTGACCAATGGTTATACCAAGGTATTGGAGCTTAGCGGCGTTGGCTATCGTGCCGATGTTAGGGGTGATACCCTCCATCTGAGTTTGGGTTATTCGCACCCCATTGAGTTCAAGTTGCCCAAAGGAATACAGGCTGCGGTTGACAAACAGAACCGCATTACCTTGACCGGTATTGATAAGGAACAGCTGGGTATGGCCGCCGCTAAGATTCGCGACTTCCGCCGCTGCGAACCTTATAAGGGCAAAGGCATCAGATATGCCGGCGAAGTGGTGCGGCGGAAGGTTGGTAAGGCCGGAGTAAAGTAACCAAGCGTTCAGCGATCAGTCGTCAGCTGTCAGTTTTGTTGACAGTCGGAAGTATTTAAAACCACAGTAAGTATATAACATGGTTGGTAATCTTGGATCCACAGTTGGGATAAAAGCAGTTGCTGACCACTGATAGCTGAAAGCTGATCGCTATAAAGGTAGAGATATGGCATCGAGAATGAATCCTCGGCAGCAAGCACGGCTCAAACGGAAAAAACGTATACGCAAAAAGATATCAGGAAGTCCGGAGCGACCAAGGCTTAGCGTTTTTCGGTCCACTAAGCACATCTATGCTCAACTGATCGATGATGACAACGGTGTGACCTTGGTTGCCATCTCCACCTTGCGTCCAGATGTTCGCCAACAAGAAAAAGTTAAGGGTAAGATCGAGGAGGCCAAGAGGGTGGGCAAGATGATTGCCGATGAGGCCAAAGCGAAAGGGATTACCGAGGTAGTATTTGATCGCAACGGTTTCTTGTATCATGGCCGAGTGCGAGCTCTTGCCGCGGCGGCCAGGGAAGCAGGACTGGAGTTTTAGGAGTTGTCAGCTCTCAGCCGTCAGCAACTGAAGACTCAAAGCTGATTGCTGAATGCTAAAAAAGGAGATAAGCCCTTGTATGAAATGGACGCAACGGAGCTGCAGTTAATTGATAAGGTGGTACACATTAGCCGTGTGGCCAAGGTGGTGAAAGGCGGGCGGCGCTTCAGCTTCAGTGCCATCGTTGTAGTGGGTGACGGGCAGGGCTCAGTGGGCGCTGCTTTGGGAAAGGCGAACGAGGTACCAGAGGCAATCCGCAAGGGAGTGGAAATGGCCAAGAAGAACATGTTTGCGGTACCTCTTATCAACAACACCATTCCCTATGAGATCCTGGGTAAATTTGGTGCAGCAACTGTGCTCCTCAAACCTGCCTCTGAGGGAACAGGGGTAATTGCCGGAGGTGCTGTTCGCGCCATCATGGAGGCAGCCGGTGTCCACAACATCCTCACCAAATGTCTGGGTTCAAACAACCCTCACAATGTGGTGAAAGCGACCATAGAGGGATTGCGTACGCTGCGCAAGCCAGAGGAGATTGCCAAGAGACGCGGCAAGACCCTCGATGAGATCAAGGATTAATCTTGTTAGTCGGAAGGCGGAACCAGGAAGAGGTTACAGTATGTCCAAGGAGATCAAGGTAAGACTTATTCGCAGTATGGTAGGAAGACCAGAAAAACATCGGAAGATTCTGAGAAGCCTTGGCCTCACTAGGATGCACAAGACGGTTACGCTCTATGATACCCCTCAAATTATGGGGGCAATTCATAAGGTGAAACATATGGTGGAAGTATCTCAGGTGTAAGGGATCGCTCAAGGTTCCACCTATTGAGCATAGTGGGTTAGCGATGAGACTTGATGAGTTGAAACCTCCTAAGGGAGCGAAGAAAAAAGGCAAGCGATTTGGACGTGGGCCGGGATCAGGACGTGGCAAAACAGCTGGCCGGGGCACCAAGGGCCAGGGGTCACGCTCGGGAGGAGGCACGCCACCAGGATTCGAGGGTGGTCAGATGCCTTTGCAGCGCCGGCTTCCCAAAAGGGGCTTTCATAACCCCTTCAGAAAGGTCTACGCGGAGGTCAATGTCAGGGATCTGGAGCATTTTGATGCTGACAGTGTAGTGGATGAAGAGATCCTCCGCCAGAGGGGGCTGGTCAAGGGGCAATGGGCTGGCGTCAAATTGCTGGGTATGGGCGATATTAGCAAAGCGCTTACGGTGAAAGTAGACCGATGCAGTGCTGCGGCCCGCAAAAAAATTGAGGTAGCCGGAGGCAAGGTGGAGACAGCTTCGGCTGATTTGAAAGTACTTATTCCGGATGAAGGGAGCTAAGCTCAATTGATTGGTGGATTCCAGACAATAGGGAAGATTCCTGAACTCAAACGCCGTATCCTGATGACTTTTGCGCTTCTGGCGGTGTATCGGGTAGGCGTGCACGTGCCAACGCCAGGAATCAACGCTGAGGCCCTGCAGGCGTTTTTCAACGCAGCACAGGGTACTCTCCTGGGGCTCTTCGACATGTTTTCCGGCGGTGCTCTCAGCAATCTTTCTGTCTTTGCTCTGGGAATTATGCCTTACATCAGTGCCTCCATTATTCTCCAGTTATTGACCGTGGTCATTCCCTATCTGGACCGGCTCAACAAAGAGGGCGAGGCGGGCCGGAAGAAAATCACCCAATATACTCGCTATGGCACGGTGCTTCTCAGTCTCATCCAAGGCTTTGGCATTGCCGTCGGCCTGGAAGGCATGAGCGGACCTGGGGGCGAGATGGTGGTCCTGAGTCCAGGGTGGGGCTTTCGATTGATGACGGTTATCACCCTTACCGCGGGCACAGCTTTCATCATGTGGCTGGGAGAGCAAATCACCGAGAGGGGGATTGGCAACGGCATTTCGCTCATCATTTTTGCCGGCATCGTTGCTCGCATGCCGGCTGCCATTATCAACACTCTGCGGATGTGGACAGCCGACACAATCTCCACCTTTATGATACTCATTATAGCGGTGATGATGGTTGTCGTGGTGGCGGTAATCATTTATGTGGAAAGAGGCCAGCGTAAGATCCCTGTGCAGTATGCTAAGCGTGTTGTTGGCCGCAAGATGTACGGAGGGCAGTCCACTCACCTGCCGCTCAAGGTAAACACAGCAGGAGTGATCCCGCCGATTTTTGCTTCCTCCATTATCATGTTTCCCGCCACCATTGCCAACTTCATCCAAATTCCCTGGATGCAAACGGTTGCCGATGCAGTGGCGCCAGGAAAGCTGATTTACAGTCTGATATATGTGGGCTTTATTATTTTCTTTTGCTATTTCTACACCGCAGTGGTTTTCAATCCGGTAGACGCTGCTGAAAACATGAAAAAGTACGGAGGCTTCATCCCTGGCATTCGTCCGGGTAAGCGTACCGCTGACTACATTGACCGGGTGCTGTCACGAATAACATTTGGTGGTGCTATCTACGTCTCAGCGGTGTGCGTGCTTCCCACTATACTCATTCAGAAGTTCAGGGTTCCGTTCTATTTTGGTGGTACTGCCTTGCTGATTGTGGTGGGTGTGGCTATCGATACGGTGGCACAGATAGAATCCCATATGATGACTCGCCACTATGAGGGTTTCATTAAGAAATCAAGAATGAAGGGTAGGCGTTAACAATCGTTCGCGAGGCGAACGTTGCAGTGGTTGGTTTGTGTTGGTTTAGTTCCTGTTACAGATCTTCTTAACTAAGGGAGATGGAGGGTTTTATGAACGTTATTTTGCTAGGGCCACCGGGAGCAGGAAAAGGAACTCAAGCTAAGATGCTCGTTGAAGAGTACCAGATTCCTCAGATTTCCACGGGAGACATTCTGCGAGCTGCCGTCAAAGAGGGAAGCCCCATGGGGAAAGAGGCCAAAGCTTGCATGGACAAAGGTGATCTGGTCCCCGATTCGGTGGTAATTGGTATCGTCGAAGAGCGGATTCAACAGCCTGACTGCGCCAAAGGTTACATGTTGGATGGTTTTCCCCGGACTGTTCCACAGGCAGAGGCCCTGGATGGGATGCTGCAGAATCTTAGCTCGCAGATCGACCACGTTGTAAGCATTGAAGTGGCCAGTGAGGAGCTGGTCGGGCGTCTTACCGGACGGCGCACCTGTCGCGACTGCGGTGTCGGCTTCCATGTTATGTTTGATCCGCCGGAACAAGAAGGGGTTTGCGACAAGTGCGGCGGCGAACTTTATCAACGGGATGATGATAACGTGGAGACCGTGACTTCACGGTTGGAGGTCTATGAGTCACAGACCCTGCCGCTCATCGACTATTATACGGCTCAAGAGAAGATAAGACCCATCGACGGCGTAGGGGATATCAAAGAAATCTTCGGGCGGGTCACTCAGGTACTTTCCTGAGGGAGGAATGAGCGCTTTGATTCATTTGAAATCTCCGCGGGACCTAGAACTTCTGCGGCATGCCAACCGCATCGTTGCGGAGATTTTGACTGAACTCAGGACACAGATTGCGCCGGGAGTTAGTACCCTGAAGTTGAGCGAGTTAGGCGAGAGGTTAGCAGTCAAGCGAAATGCTCGCCCGGCTTTCAAGGGCTACAATGGGTTTCCTCATGCACTGTGTGCCTCAGTGAACGAGGAAGTCGTGCACGGCATTCCTTGCCGCGAGCGGATCTTGCGGGAGGGAGATATTATCAGCTTGGACTTTGGGGTCATCCACAAGGATTACTACGGAGACGCTGCAATCACTGTTCCGGTGGGCCAGGTAGATGAACAGTCCAGGGCCTTGATGAAGGCGGCGGAAGAAGCGTTGCACCAAGGGATTGACCAAGCGACTGCCGGCAATAGACTCAGTGATATTTCGCACGCTATTCAGAGCCATGTTGAGGCTCAGGGATTCTCAGTGGTGAGGGAGTTTGTAGGACATGGCATAGGACGGAGTCTACACGAGAGTCCCCAGATTCCCAACTATGGACCTCCGGGCCAGGGCGTTGAGCTCAAACCTGGGATGGTATTGGCCATTGAGCCAATGATCAACCAGGGAGTGAGCGGCGTGGATGTTCTGGAGGACGGCTGGACTGCGGTAACGAAGGATCGTAGTCGTTCGGCCCATTTTGAGCATTCGATAGCCATAACCGAAAACGGACCGGAAATTCTGTCAAGACTCTAAAAGGTCTCCAGTCCGTTGCCGGGCTAGGTGGAAATGCCAATTTGGAAGAGCCCGTGGCGATTGAGCTGTCACCGTATGATTTGGCTCAAGGTCGAATTATCTATCGAGCCAAATAGCCGCGGTTGCTGCGGGCGGCAATAGCCACCGCCAAGAGGCGGGCAGATGGAGAGGGGTTTATGAAAGTGCGGGCTTCGGTTAAACGTATGTGTCGAAAGTGTAAAATTATCAAGCGCCACGGCGTCGTACGTGTTATTTGTGAAAATCCGAGGCACAAACAGCGTCAGGGATAATAACGGAGGGTATAACCATTGGCACGTATTGCAGGCATTGATTTGCCGAAAAACAAGCGAATCGAGATAGCTCTTACTTACATTTACGGAATCGGCCGCACCACATCGCAAAAGATTCTGGACAAGGCCAATGTGGACCGCGACACCAAGTCAGATCTTCTTACCGAGGAGGAGATCAACTCCATCCGCCAAGTCATTGATAGTGATCACAAGGTGGAAGGTGATTTGAGGACTGAGGTCTCCATGAACATCAAGCGGCTTATGGATCTGGGTTGCTATCGAGGGCTTCGTCACCGACGAGGGCTGCCGGTTCGTGGACAGCGAACTCATACCAATGCCCGCACTCGTAAGGGACCTCGGCGATCCATGATAGGTCGACGTAAAAAGCAATAAAAGGCAGGTGGAAAAATGGCCAAAGCAAAGGGCAAAGTTTCCCGGAAAAAGAAGGAACGCAAGAACATACAAAACGGTATTGCTCATATCCAATCAACTTTCAACAATACCCTCATTACCATCACTGACATGAATGGCAACACGATAGCCTGGTCCAGTGCTGGCAGTCAGGGTTTTAAGGGCTCCCGCAAGAGCACGCCTTTCGCAGCGCAGCTTGCTGCAGACGACGCCGCAAAGAAAGCGCAAGAACACGGGGTGCAGAACATTGAGGTTTACGTAAAAGGACCAGGGTCCGGCCGAGAAGCTGCCCTGCGTGCCCTGCAGGCAGCCGGATTTAACGTTACACTTATCCGCGATGTTACGCCCATTCCCCATAATGGATGCCGTCCCCCCAAGAGGAGACGGGTATAAGTAAGGAGGTTTACTTTGGCTCGATATACCGAATCCGTATGTCGCATCTGTCGCCGCGAAAACCTTAAATTGTTTCTGAAAGGCGACCGTTGTTATTCGGACAAATGTGCCTATGAAAGACGCAGCTATCCTCCGGGCCAGCACGGCCAGGGGCGAAAGAAGTTTTCCGACTACGGCATCCAGCTACGGGAAAAGCAGAAGGTGAAGCGCATGTACGGTCTGCTGGAACGTCAGTTCCGCTTCTACTTTCACAAGGCGGAGCGGCAGAAGGGGGTTACCGGCACGAACCTTCTCGTTCTCCTGGAACGACGGTTGGACAACGTGGTCTACCGCATGGGTTTTGCGAATTCCCGGGCTCAGGGCAGGCAGCTGGTGCGCCACAACCACTTCGTCGTTAACGGCAAGCGGGTGAACATCCCGTCTTATCTCATCAAAGAGCATGACACCGTTGAGGTCAAAGAGAAGAGTAGGAACATTGTCCCCATTGCAGAGGCAATGGAGGCCGTAGCCAGACGAGGAGTGCCGCAGTGGCTGGAGATAGAAAAAGACAAGTTTAAAGGGACAATTAAGGGATACCCGGCTCGCGACGAGTTGACCATGCCTATTCAGGAGCAGCTCATTGTGGAGCTTTACTCCAAATAGACGGCCCCCCTGGCCTGATCCTCGGCATCTGTCTCCTGCTTCGCTTCTCACATTTGGCCGGTTGGGGTTCTCATAAGAGGAGTTACAATGCATAAAAATTGGCGTGAATTGATCAGCCCAAAACGTTTGGAACTGGATGCAAAGACCGCTTCTAGGTTTTTCGGAAAATTCGCCTGCGAACCTTTGGAGCGAGGCTTTGGCATTACCATTGGTAACGCCCTGAGACGCATCCTGCTGTCATCGCTACAAGGTGCTGCGATCAGCTCGGTGAAAATAGATGGGGTCCTGCATGAATTTTCCACCATTCCTGGAGTTCGGGAAGATGTAACCGATATTATCCTGAACTTGAAAGAGGTCAGACTCAAACTGCATGGAGAAGAGAACAAAACCATCGAGGTGGACAAAGCAGGTGAGGCCACGGTTACGGCAGGTGATTTCGTCTGTCCGCCCGAGGTGGAAATTCTCAATCCAGAGCAGCACATTGCCTCTCTGTCAAAAGACGGCAGGCTACAGATGGAGATGCAGATCAAAAACGGGAAGGGCTACATTCCGGCTGAACGCAACGTGGAAGAGGACGCTGCCATTGGAGTCATTCCCATGGATGCTATCTTCTCCCCCATTCGCAAAGTGAACTATGTGGTGAGTCAGGCCCGTGTAGGCCAGATTACGGACTACGACAAGTTGACTATGGAGATCTGGACCGATGGCAGTGTGCTTCCAGAAGACGCTCTGGCTTTTGCTGCCAAGATTCTGAAAGAGCAAATGGTCATCTTTATTAATTTCGATGAAGAACCAGAGATCGAAGCTCCGGAAGAAGAGGTAGAGGAACCTACACTGAACGACAACTTGTTCCGTTCGGTGGACGAACTCGAATTGTCAGTACGTTCTGCCAACTGTCTCAAGAACGCGAATATCCGGTTGATTGGCGAACTCGTCCAGAAAACCGAAGCGGAGATGCTAAAAACAAAGAATTTTGGCAGAAAGTCGCTCAATGAGATCAAAGAAATTCTGGCGGAAATGGGCTTGTTACTGGGTATGAAGTTGGAAAACTTCCCCTCAAGGGAAGAAATAGAGGCGAGAAAGGAACAAGAATAGATGCGACACGGCAAGAGTGGGAGAAAGCTTAATCGCTCTTCCAGCCATCGGTTGGCCATGTTTCGTAACATGGTGACTTCGCTGCTGGATCACGAACGGATATATACCACCCATGCCAAGGCCAAGGAGCTTCGGCGCTGGGCTGATTGGATGATCACCTTGGGCAAGAGGGGAGACCTCCACGCCAGACGCCAGGCACTCCAGGTCATACGCGATAAGAGTGTGGTTCACAAACTATTTACCGATCTGGCCCAGCGTTATCAGGCCCGCAGCGGTGGCTACACTCGTACGGTAAAAGTAGGTTTTCGGGTTGGTGATGGCGCACCATTGAGTCTCATCGAGTTGATGACCGGGGAGACTGTGAAAAAGAAGAAGAGGAAACGCAAACCCCGCAAAGCTGTAGAAGCTGCACCACCAGCGGCTGAGGAGGCAGTAGTAGAGGAAGCTGTAGCGGAAGAGGCAGTAGCAGAGGAAGCTGTCGAGAAGAAAAAGAAGAAGAGCAAGACAGCGAAAAAGGTGGAAGCTGAAGCACCGGCAGCGGAAGAGGCGGTAGCAGCGGAAGCTGTCGAGAAGAAAAAGAAGAAGAGCAAGCCAGCGACAAAGGTGGAAGCTGAAGCACCAGCGGCTGAAGAGGTGGTAGAGGAGAAAGCTGCAGCGGACGAGGTCTCAGAACCTGAGCCAGAGAAAGTTGCAAAAACTCCCAAGAAAAAGAAAGCTAAAACCGAGAAAGACAAAGAAGGGGACGAGAAGTAATAGTTCTCCTACGGGCGATGAGCCCGGATATTTCATGAATTACCTGCTGCGACCGCGGATATGCCCGTCCTTCTCTCCGAGCTGTAGGCTCTACGAGCCGGAAGCCTGGCGTCCTCGGGTGTTGCTCCCTGCGACGTACCATTCAGGTACGCCTCAGGATCAATCCCCTGCGGTTGCCCGGTGGCCCGCCCGCCTCGCCTGAGCGCTCGCGATGGCGGGCAGGCACAACCATCTTCGCGGTCTCGCGACGGCAATTCATAAAACATCCGGGCGGGATATACAGGGTAGTCTGCAGAACGGACTGCCCTTTTTTATTGCGCCTGATGTCAACCCAACTTATCAAGTGGGACACGCATTTTGGCTATAAACTCTAACCATATCTTGTGTCTGGATCTGAGGCGATAAACTGTAGATTAAAGTATGTAATGTGAACTTCCAAAAAACCAGCGCGGACTT
>Ga0255039_10000821_pt1 | contig 10102 bp, 12 predicted proteins | sample BC1_12_1_MG_FD_181713 | JGI IMG/M metagenome (GOLD analysis project Ga0255039, IMG submission 181713) | Seawater microbial communities from Strait of Georgia, British Columbia, Canada - BC1_12_1 | ecosystem: Environmental > Aquatic > Marine > Strait | place: Canada: British Columbia | collected... | reverse complement strand
TAAATGACTTTAGAGGAAAACAAGCTGGAGAGTCAACACACACATTTGCAAATGCAGAGCGTGCTGCCCTTTTAGATGAGCTTGGACTAACTGCATTTCCAATCTCAGTTAGAGAGCAATTAGAAGAAAAACTATTCAAGCCTTGGTATGATGCAAATCCATTTTATGATAGAAATTACATGGGTGGAATGATTCCAGTTCCTTGGCATTTATCAAGATTTGATGTAAACTTTGGTCAGGTAGAAAAGAAAGACGTTTCAGTAGCTGACATGATAAAACTAATTGAGTTATACCTCCAGTCTCCAGTACCTAAAGACCCAAAACAAATACTCAAACTATTCGAACAAGCTGGATTGCCAATTGATGAGGATTATCTGGTTACAATTGATAATGTGTATAATGATCCGCATGGACAAATGGCACTTGACAATGCGACAATGAATCGAGGTGGCGTAGAACGTGGCGGAATTGTAGCGCCAAACCAAACTGCAAATGGACAGTATCTGCCAAGTGCCGATATTGGAGGTGGACCAGTTTTTAACAATCAGGTGATGGGCTCACCGCCAATGGATAATCCAATTTATGATGACATGATGATTGATGTGCGGGGAACAGGAAATCCATTTGTGCCCACAAACTATTACAGAAGCAACCAATCACAGGACTGGAATTATGGACGAGACTATGAGTGACATATTTTCAAATACCAGTACTACAGATAGTGCCACTTTGACATTTACAAGTGACAGTACATGGTTTCCATACTATCAAGAAACTGCATGGTTGCCCTATTCTTGTGAAAAATACACACCAAAATGGCATATTACTAAAGGATACAAAAATCAAATTGAATCCATGTGGGATTAAAAATACCTAAATTCTAAGACTGTAATAATTTCTGTGCCTGAGAAACTAGATAGATGTGTAGCTAAAGTCAAAGCTAAAGGAGGGGTAGATAATCCATGGGCAGTTTGTAATGCATCAATTGGCAAGGAAACTAAAGTCAAAGAACATGTTGGAGACAACAAGTTTTCAGTTAAAGGAAAACCAAACAATACAAGGCCAAACAAAAACAAACAGGTTCCTGATTTTAATCCGAAAATTACTTCACGAAAAGTAGAACCCCAAATAGACAAGACCACAAAAGGTATCGGGGGTCAAGTTGGAAAAATTGACAGCAAGGCTAATACAAATAATATGACTACAAATCTCTGGAAGTCAATTTTTGATGCACAATTGAGGCAAAATGTCAACCCTCGTAGATAAATCAATACAATCCCCATCTGGAGAAATTGTACAAAAAGCAATCCAGATGGAGCATGAACTTTTAGCAAGAGGAATTCCAGAAGAAGAAGTTCATAGAGCAGTAATTGCATATTTTTCTCAAGCAGAACCTCCTGATGCATTGCAGTGGCCTGGACCCGTAACTGGACTTGACTTGGCAGGAAGAGTTGACCCATATATTGTTCCTGACACAACTGGCGTACCGTTAACTGATTTTAGAGGACTGCCAAAAGACGTACAACCATACCCAACTCCAAACAAACCACCATATCCAATGGGAGGGGTAAACCAATACCAATCAAATCCAACACCTGATCCTAACAGTCTTGGAAATCTCTCCAATACATACAATGTTTTGAATCCCCCATATCCTTACGAATCAACAGTATGGAATGGTCTAGCATCTGATGTAAATTCAGAACCTTCAATGCACAATGAATATGGTTACAATGTGGCAACTACCATTCCAACATTTCCTGACAGCTATGAAGCATTACATGATGATTCAAAAATACATTCAAGAGTCATTGAACCAAGTGGTGCATATCATGAAACTATAGATCCAAAGGAACTACAAGCTGGCATTGAAATTGAATTGGAACATACTGATGATTATACAATTGCAAGACAAATCGCAATTGACCATCTCAATGAAGACCCAAAATATTACACGAAATTACTAACTCATGTGGAGCCTGAAAAAAAACATTTACTAGAATCCAATACAATAACTGAAGCAAAAAAAGAAAGCCAAAGAAAAAAACTCTTGGAGAACTTGGCAAAGTGGGCTGCACTTTTGGGAGGTGTTGCCGGAATGAATGCAATTGTAAAAAAATATCTGGACTCTGATATGGACAAGCCACTTGAAATAATTGCAGAGTATCAATATCATGGACATGACAATGATGATGAATGCGCAAAGTATTCTGGAAAAAGATTCAATCTTCTTGAAACTCATACCAGACCAGTTATACCTAGCGAGAAATTAGGTTATACTACGACTCACCCAAATTGCTATTCAGATGATACGGAAATCTATACCGATCAAGGCTGGAAATTATTCAAAGATCTTGATAAATCAGAAAATATGTTATCAATAAATCCAAAGACATATGATTTAGAATTTGTTAAACCTATACAATATATCGTATATCATCACAAAGGCAAAATTATTGAATTTAAGAATAAATGGAATAATCTTTGTGTAACTGAAGATCATAATATGGTATTATCTAATCACGGAACTAAACATCTGTACTTTAGAAAAGCATGCGAATTAAATAATAATCATCAAATTTACAGAACTTCCAAATGGAAGGGCAATGACGTTCAAACTGTAAAAATCAATGATCTAGAAATCAATGCTAAAACATTTTGTGCTTTTATGGGATATTGGCTTTCTGAAGGAAGTCTGTCTAAAAGAAGTAAAAATTCTTACCAAATATCTATTACCCAACATAAACAAGAGCAAATGCAAAAAATATTTAAGGATATTTCATTCCTTCCTCTCAAAGTGGATAGAGGTCAAAGTGCCCTTTACATTTTTAATTCTTCATTAGGAGAATATCTCCAACAATTTGGTAAATCTTTTGAAAAATTCGTGCCAAATGTAATAAAAGAAATGTCCCCAAATCTAATTCAAGTATTTTTAGATGCTTATCTTTTAGGTGATGGTCATATTAGAAAATCAAGAACTAAAATGGGAATTAGATTCAATGAAGAAAGATCATATTTCACTTCCTCAAAAAGACTGATTGATGATATAGGAGAACTAATCTTAAAAATAGGAAAAGTTCCATCATTTACATTTGAATCTAGAAAAGGCAAGTTTGTAAAATTCAAAAATGGAATTTATGAAACTAAAACAGATATGTGGATAGTTAGAGAAACACGTTCCAAAACTTCTACAATAAAAAGAATGATCAAAAATAGAATAGACTATAATGGAATGGTTTACTGTGTAGAGCTCCCAAAATACCATACTCTATATGTTCGCAGAAATGGTCAATGCTCTTGGTGTGGAAACTGTGTATGCACATGGGGAGTCAAACCAGACTCTAATCTCTCAGTTAACAAAGTGACGAAAAACGAGCAAGAGGAAATTAACAGTATAGAAAACCACATTACACAAGCTGCAAAAAAAGGCAAGCTTCACACAATAAAAAAAGACGGCAAACTATCCAAAAAAACCACAAAGAAAAATCCCCTCAAGGAATTATGTAGTTGCATGAATGTAACAATTCCCTCAATGCATTTGGATTTGTCTGTATCACAAAGAGCAAAAACTAACAAGACTAAAGGGCTACCCAGAAAAGCTCTTCAAGAGGCAGTTGCCAATCTTCGAAATGAATTTGCATGGCTTACTGATGATTATATTGACAGTGCCAGAAAACTTGCAGAAGAAGCAGATGGGCAACTTTATCTTGTAAGGGCAGCTTCTGAATCGATTACAGACCACAGGGGGGAAGGGGAGCAATACAGAAGAAAACTATCTTCAGATGAATTAAACTCCATGACAAGAACTGCCATTGGCAAAAGTATGGATATCAACCATCAGGCAGAATTTGAAACTGATGCCACAATTCTTGATGCAGAGTTTGACAAGAAAAGAAAAGAGATACAGATGCTTGTAGTGGAGCGAGATCCTGAAATTAACAAGGCAATTAATGATAGAAAGATTACTGCTGTTTCAATTAATGGTGGCATGCCAAGGTCAGAAACTATAGAGCCATGTAATCATGGATGTGAAAGTAATAATTGTGAATTATGTCTTGTACCAAAAGGTGTAGTGCTAGGTGAGATTGATAACATTGGAATGACTTGGGTGGTAAGTGATCCTAATGGATTGTATTGGAATGGACATTTTGTCCCATCAGCAGAACCTGGAATCAAAGTTACCAAAATAGAATCTCTCTAAAAATACCTTTAAACTAAATGACTATTGTAATTCATTGAAACTTTTAAAAAAATTACAAGAGTGTAGTACAATAGGACAAGCAGACCCAATCTTAACAAAACTAGGAGCAGGACCTGCAGTAAAAAAATTAGTAGAGACTGCAATTATACTTTCAAATTCTCAAGACCCTCAACAAAGAAGTCATGCTTTTCAGTTTATGGAATCAGCAATCAAAGAAATGGAAAACAATGATGTAGATGATGAAAACCATCCACCAATTGATAAATCAAAACAAGATCACTTACAACATGATCAAAATGAACCAGTCTCATCTGTTCAAGAACAAGACTATGACAATGATGAGAATGACGATGATGATGATGACAAACCAATTCATGAAGAAGTTTTAGATAATCACAATAACGGTCCAAGAGAGGACGGCTCTGAACAATCAACTGAAAACAGAGAGCCATATCCAGGAACTGCACGAGATAGTGACAATGGTGAAAAACCAATGCAGGATATGACAAAGACTGAAAACCAATGGAATGAAACTGGTATGCCTCCAGGAATGGGTGGAGCACCAGGAGGAATGCCCGGCGGTATGGGACAACCACCAGGTGCAGAAATGGGACAAGGTTTGATGCCTGGATTAGCCCCTGATGTTGCTCAAGAAATGGGAATGATTGTGCCTGAATTGCCACCATTTAACACAAACCAAATGATGCGACAGATGCAATATACAGTAAACAAAGTAGTTTCTGACTTGTACAAAAAAGAAATTGCTCCTTTACACAGAGTTCTAAGACACCAAAAAGAGATACAAAAACAGCAAAAAGATGCAATAAAGTCTCTCTCCCAAGAATTACGAGAGACAAAGAATGCAAGTGGAAATTTGAAGTTTGATCTTGATAATATGCGTAAAAACAAAAATGCATCATTTAGAGAAACAGTACCAGACCAAGACTTTCAAAACATTGCAACTTTTGATAGAAACGGATTACCGGGGGTTCAACCAATTAATCGCCAACAAGTAAGGTTAGCAACTGCACGCTCTGAAATTGAGATGATGGATAGAATCTTGAATAGCAAAGAAAAATCCATTTACCAATAGAGTTTATTTTTAAAATTCTTTTACTTTAAATTTTTACTTGTAATTTTATTTAGAATTTTTATTTAGAATTTTTATTTCTAATTTTTACTAAAATCACAATTTATGATGTGACTATAGTCATTAATTTTTATTTTTTTTTTGAAATAAAACATAAACAAAATTAGATTAAAGGTATTTTGAAAAAATAAAATTTCAAATTATTTTTTTGAAAAAATAACTTTTGTAAAAATACCTTTAAACAGAATCAACACTATAACTCATTGACTAACTTTTATCTCGGACTAGCAAGAGGACCAATAGATCATCAATCTAGTTCCGTAATTAACGTAGTTGCAAACGAAGCAATTGGAATGGGTTCCTTAACAGTTTTAATCGCTCCACCATCTGATGAACTTTTACCTAGAGTTGAGGAAGCAGACGCTGCAACTGAGATTGGATACGGTATTGCAGTAGGTGGAGATGCAGATGGAATTTATTCAACTACAGGAGCTGCCCCAACTGATAATACAACAAGGGCTGCTACAACTGCAGGAGAAGGAGTTGTAATTTGTACTCAAGGCAGATGTCTTGCAAGAGTTGATGGAAACGCTGATGCCATTGTAATTGGTGCTCCATTATCTGCAAGTGCAACAGCCGGAGTTTTAGAATTGGCAGATGCTGCCACTGATGTAATTATTGCAAGAGCTTTACAGCCATCAACTGGAGCCACTGACATCATCGCAGTTGATGTTCAAAGAGAGGGGTTGTTCACTTAGATGGCTTCTTCTAGACCAAAACACAACAGGCAAACAATTTTAGCATTAGGCGAAATGGCCCATGTCCAAGAGGCATTAGTTGCAAGTGCAGAAGCACAACAAAGACAAGGCAAATCATTTGACATATTCAGACCAATCAGAGAAACACCCCTATCTGTATTCTTTGATAGAACTCATCCAAACGGATTTGAGGAAGGTCGTCTTAATCCTAACTTACCGGCAATCTGGAAACACAGATACGGAATCAGAATAGGTGATGAGGCCAAAGGAAACATGAGAATCGGTGGAAAAGAACTCAAAGAAACAGTATCTATTCCAAATTCACTATCAGCATTAAAAATCGCAGATGAAATTTTAGAAGGTGCAGAACCATGGTCTGACTGGAAACAGTATGCCAGACTAATTGATATGGATGCACCAAAAGTTAACGTACCACTAACCAAATACACTGGCACAGTAGGTGGAGATCCTGGTGACCAGAAAGGACTTGAAATATACAAAGAAGCTGGCGGTACACCTCCTGCAATCGGCGGTAAAGTTACTACTGTTGAGTTAGATACATCAGGAACGAATAATTCCTACAGGGGAACAATTGCTGTAAACAGAAACGATGTCAAAGATAACAACTTTTTGTCAGTAGAACAATCCCTGAAAAACGCAGGTAACGAGTTTTACTTTATGGTCGGTAAGAAGATTATCGATGTATTAGTTAATTCATCATGCCCTACTGCAACAAAAGCAGCACTTGATAATCCTACTCCAGTTCATTCAGAATTAGAGGCACTAGTTGAAGTTATCCGTTCAAGATTCCCAGGTACCCAAAGAAATCGTGCTGATACCATGTTTATCAATCCATCTGATGCTGCCCTTACAGTAAAGACTGCATCTACTGGCGGATTCTATCCATTCTTTAGCAGATTTGAACTAGGACCTACTGATGACACAGATGTAGTGAACAATTCAGGATTGGCACAATCACTAGGATTACGTGCAGTCTGGGAAACTCCTCAGATTGCTGCAGGAACTGTACTAATTACAAAGAGGGACATTGCAGAAGTCGTTGGTCTTAGAGAAGATTTAACTATTGAAAATTTTGATCTATCTGTTGGCGGAATCTATGAGAGTGACTTGGTCATTAGAATAGATGCACAAGAAGCCCATAGTGATGTAGGATGTTTTAAAATTACCTCATACAACGTATAGGTGAATAAAATGGTCACAGCTAAATGCAATAAATGCGGTGGTTCTGCTGAAGGTAAAACTATGCAAGAAGCCCGTGATAGATTAAATCACGCAGTAGGAAAGTCTCGCGGCATCAAATGTGGGGATAACTATGGATATGTTGTAGAAATTAAAGATAAAACAAAAAAACATGTAGAGAAAAAAGTATCAACAGAAGAGAAACCTAAAGTAGACACTGTAGAGAAACCAACTACATCTAAACCAGAATCATCAAAATCCACATCAAAAAAATCAAAATATTTCTAACTGATAATACCTTTATTTTTCTTTAGTAATTTCCTGTATGATTTTAGATCATTTTCAGAGTGTGATGTAAAATGTCTAGTGGTTATTATAATAAAGGAGTAGCAACAGGGGCCAAAGCCCAGAACGTTGAATGGTTTGCAACTGATATTGATCCAGGAATTCGAGCAGAGAAAATGATGGAATTAACACTACAAATTTCACTCAGCATCAATCCTGTAATTGTGGAGATAACAATGGATAGTGGTACGACATGGTCTGCATTAAACTCGGGTGTTGCAATTCCTGTAGAAAAACTCCACTCCCTTAGCATGTTTGTAAAAAACGATGACCTGGTTAATTTTCGAACCACTAATGCCAGTGGCACTACACTTGATTTCTGTTATGTAGTTGGACATATTGATACATGATGAGAAAATTTCCAAATGTTTTGGAATTTTTACAAGAATAATAATACCTTTATTTTAAAAACGGTAATATTTTACATGCTTTCTTCAAATTGTGTTAATCTAGGTAATTGTAATTAAATGGCATCAGCTCCACCACAAGGATTTGATCCAGGCCTAATAGGTACACTAAATCAGATAGATGATGAAGAAAGCCAAAGATCATCATTTGATACCTCACTGTTGAATGAAAATAACCATCTTTTGTACACTTTGTTAAAACAAATGGAAATAGTAACTGAGGAGGAAAATATTGACGGGGGTAAATTACCATGACCATAATTGAAGATGGACTGGGTTCAGGCCGAAAAGCAGAAGTAGATATTGATCACCAATTAGTAGTTACATCTATTACTGAATCACAAGAGCATAGAATTTCACAAGATTCTGAAAGTTCTTACTTTCTTTCAGTTGGTCAGAATATTGATAGTTTAACTCTTGCAACAACAAATGACGCAAAATTATTATTATTACAATCATTAAATCCAAACAAAACATTGGTTGTTGAAAGAATTATTGTATCTGCAGATACAGCAGGTGCTACTCTTAGATTTGTTAAAAATTATACAATTGGCACACTTGCAAACAATACAGCAACTCCCCCTGAAAATATGAATTTTAGTTCAAGTCTTGCAGCAGATGTGAATGCCCAGATATGGGACGAAGTTGGAACTGTTGGTATGACTGGATTAACATTAGGTTCTACATTTAAGACATTCATACTTAACGCTGGACCTCAGATTTTACCAATTGATGGAACTCCAGTGTTGGATCAAAACGATAACATTGGACTTGAAATTCACAATCCTACTGGCGGAAGTATAGAAGTTGAAGTTGGAATTAGATTTTATTTTGAATAATGATAAATGTAAAAATACTTGATGCTTCAGGTACGGGCAGAGCAGCCAGAATAAATTCATTTGGCCAAGTTGTTGTTGGTCCTTTAGCTTCATCAGAACCTTTTTTTGATGAACTTGATGTTGCTGATACCCCTGTTGGGTTTATTCAAGCAAAGGCTGGTGAGCAATTTATTGTTACATCAGTAATTCTTAATTCAAGTAGAACTGTAAATGTTAATGGTGCTCTTGTACAAATTTATGAGTCAGATGCATTTGGATCAGCAAATATTACAAAAGCTCTTTTAACAGTAGATATGCCTCCCTCAACAGCAATTCCATTTAATCCTACTAATTTTGAAGTAACACCCGGTGCATTTGTCAATGCAGTATCTGATGCAGTAAGTGTTTTTATCACAGTTTCAGGATATTATGTCAAAACAGATCCAAATATCATAAGAGGCACTCCACAATGACCATAATTTATCCTGAATGGATGGTCGAAAAAGTTGGCGATATAATATTTACAGATGCTGATTTTTCCAAAATAGATTTCAAATATGGTGTGACAGGAGCTGCAGCAGGTAATGTAGTTAGAAATACTGATCATGTGTATGGTGGTTCAGGGGCTGTTGCAATTACTACAGGTCCTGTGTTAAATAATAGAAAAGCATTGGTCAGAAATATTCCCTATGTTTTTGATGGAAATATAGTATCTTTTGAGTGCAAGTTTATCCCAGATAATACATTTAGTACAAATGAATTTGAGATGGGTTTTAGATTATTTATCCCAGCAATTGGTATAATTGAAGGCCATGTAATTTTTGATGAAACCACCAATACCATAATGTATCAAGATGGTAACAATTCTTTCACTCCTTTTGTTCCTGTTTTGGATTTTCCACCTCCAAGAGCTGATGCTGCTGCTGGTGGAGTTGGTGATGAATATGGTTGGGTACGTTTAGCAATTGATGTGACAAAATTAGAATTTGTGTCAGTTCAAGCATCAGGCAGAAGAAAAAAGGTTAAACGAGATATGAGGGGATTGCCACTAATCAATGTAGGCGCAACTGCACTGAACAAATTTGTTGTAAGAAATGTAACCCAAACAAAAGGAGCTTCGGCAATTACATCATATACAACTGACTGGGCTGTAACTACATTCTAGATATCAAGAAAAATACCTTTATCTCAAATTTGTAAAATTTTGTATGCCTTCATCGATTTATCCTCTTTCGGTTGATCTTTTTACTGGCGGTTCTGTATCCTCAATTACTGTTGATGCT
>Ga0255039_10000820_pt1 | contig 10103 bp, 10 predicted proteins | sample BC1_12_1_MG_FD_181713 | JGI IMG/M metagenome (GOLD analysis project Ga0255039, IMG submission 181713) | Seawater microbial communities from Strait of Georgia, British Columbia, Canada - BC1_12_1 | ecosystem: Environmental > Aquatic > Marine > Strait | place: Canada: British Columbia | collected... | reverse complement strand
GCTCGTGCCCGAGGACCTCTATCATCTCCCCAGGGCCGGCGGCGTTATTGCCGACGAACATGATGCTGGGCGTCTGCCGGTTTTCGGCCAGTATCGGCAACACTTCCGCAACGTGGTTCTTGGGCAGGACGACCAGAACGAGGTCATAGGCGTCATCAGTGTCGAGCCGACCGACGGCTGGGACACGAACCGTGGTCTCTTTGCCCGTAACAACGTTTTCGAGCTGGATCCCATGCTCGCGGATGTCGGCCAAACGCATCTCCGTCGCCAGGATGGAGACGTCCTGTCCAGATTCTTTCAGCAGACCCGCATAGAGACTGCCGATGTTGCCCGCTCCGTAAACTAGGATTTTCATCTGTCCCCCTTTAGCGGCCCACTCGGCGTGGCTATCGCTAGCCTTGCCGAGTTGCCATCCGTCCGCCACCGCTAGGCTGTGCGCCAGTAGGAGAGGAGTGACCATTGTCAGAAGATGTACGCGAGGTTGAGCTGCAGCTGATGGTAGCTGGTTCTGTATGAGGTAGACGTCGCGCTGTTCATGCTGATGGAGTAGTTCAAGTCGAAATTGAACATGGCCAGATCCACGCTCGTGCCAAAGCGGGCAAGGGCCTGGTAGATGGCGAGGTTGTCTGCCTTGGGTTTGAGCCTGAGCGAGGACTGCCCTTCTCTCCGAACGATAATTTTCGTGTTGAAATGATTCACAAAGCCGCCGTAAACGAACCATTTGAAGTAGGGGTTCTTGTACGGGATGTAGCCGGCAAGGAGAGGGAACTCGAAGGAGTTCACCTGGGTTTCGGTTCCGCCCAAGCTCGGGTTCACACCCTCGTAGAGCCATCGGTTGAAGGAGAAGAGCGCTTCGAAGAACGCCTTGCCCCAGCGAAGGCGCGGGCCGAAGCCGACTTGGTAGCTGCCGAAGAAATCTCGCTCGCGCCCGGTTTCGAGCATGGCCACATAGGTCGTTTCGCCGACGCCGATAAAGACTTTGATGTCGAGCTTGAGTTGCGCGGCGGCGGTCGATGGAGCTGCCAGGCAACTCACCAAGACGAGAGCGAAGAGTGATGTGAGGGCGAGTTTCCTCATGACGACGATGAGTACCACGCACGGGGCTGCGGGTTGAGGACTCCTCCGCAGACGACGGAGGTTTTGACTGCCGAGGTGGGTGTTGCGGGGGGCAACCCCGGTTGGGGTTGTTTCACGGGCGATCAGCCGACAGGCGCGCGGCCCCGAGCCTTCTGCGGGTCGCGCATGTCCAGGAGAGACACACCGACGCCGTACGTCGCGAAGTGACCGGTTGGACGAATCTCGATGATGCAGTTTTCGGCGATGGTCCCGTGCTGGTCGATCAGTCGTCCCGTGAGGGTCTCGAGGAGCTTCGGATCGAGATCGCTCATCGGAAGCACACGCGCAGTGCCGCTGAAGGCGATCGTCGCATCGGGGATCTTGATCCAGGGAATGAACGGAACACGCTTTGCAATCGTCACATTGAGCGCGACGTGGGGGTTGAGCCGGATGTGCTTCGCCTTCCACGAATCCTTCGCCGCCCGGACGTATAGAACCCGGTCTATCGCGACATAGACGATGCCTGCAGAGCGGGCCCGGCCTTTGGGATTCACGTAGGACAGCACCGCGAACGAGCGCTTTTCGATCTCTTTCCAAACGAGGCCCGAGCCAATGGGAGCTGGCATGGGGGGAGTCGTAGATCTGCGTCGGATCCTGTCAAGCAGAGCCGTCGCTCAGGTACCGAGCTCGTCGCTGATCGCTCTGAGCCCATAGTGCTTGGGGCGCCGGACGAGATAAGGTCCAAAGGCGCTTATCGGTCCACGTCATCTCGGGTTTCGTGACATCTCGCCTTTCTGGTCAACGTCGGTCGGATCCTGGGGATCCTGCCAGGTCAAGTCATGGCAGCCAGCCACATCCGCGAGCGAAGTAGTCTGGCCCGGCGTCCTCGAGGGCCTCGAACCACGACGGCCAGAAATCCTGGGCGCGCCGCACGAAGTCCGCCACCTCCTCGTCGTCAGCGGCAGCCTCCTGCATGGCTTCGGAGTTCAGCTTGATGAGTCCGGTGGCACTGCCCAGGCCAGGGATCTTCGTCGACAAACGATGCACGTCGGGCCCTTCGGCCCAGCGATCGCTCGGGTCGGAGGTTGGGAGGAAGCCGGGCTGGTCTGACCATGCTTCGATGAAGGTCATCTCACCCTGGTCGTTGAATACGAACTCCTCATAGATAGGACAGGAGCCCTCCTCGTACTCGAAGGACACATAGCAGCGGGCGAAAGGCTGAACGGAGAACGCCCGGCACTCACGCGTCGGAACCGTCGACGGGTCCAGCGCCACCGCCGCTTCGGTGGTGGAGATCATGTTGTCGCGGCCGTATCCAGTGAGCCAAAGCCAGGGCGGCAGCTCCCATCTCGCCACCAGTGTCGAGTATGTGGGGGCACTGCTGGGGTCTGCGCTGGTGTCGAGGGTGTCGAAGTACTTGAGCGCCTGATCGACGTAGTACTCGGGGGCTTGCTGCGGCGTCAGGGCCGTCGCCAAGGCATCGGGCGATGGCCCCGGCGGCACCTCTGACGCTTCATCCGAACCACAAGCGGTCAAGAGAATGGCGAGAGCGGCACAGGCGCTTCGACCAAGATAGGCATTCATCATCGCGCCCGAGCCTAGCCGCCAGCCCAGCCCAAGCAAGTCGTTGTGCCGCTCGGAGATCCTACCGAGGTTCCCCAAACGCAGCACGTGCCAAACGCAGCACGTGTTGGCGAATTGCGCTGTAGTCTCGTGAAGTGACGCCCGCCGGCGGCTGCTCACGAGGGATCCTGGCTCCAGTCGCTGTGGAGGCTTAGCTCGGCTGCGGATGCTGGTCGGTGTTCGGGGTAGCGGTGGCGTGGGCTTCGATGCGTCGGACCTGGACCTCGTGGCCCATCATGATCGCCATGCCGCTGACCGGTTCGAGGTTGGCCGGCCCGCCCGGGATGACCTCGTTGATGTTGGCCCCCGGCAGAGCCGCGGCTCGCTGCACCGGCGCGCCCTTGTGGCCCCAGCCGTGCGGAACCGCGAGCACGCCGGGGCACATCTCATCGGTGAGGCGGACCAAGAGGCGTACGGCCCCCTGATCGGTGCCGATCTCGATTTCGTCACCATCAGCGATCGAAAGCGCTTCTGCGTCGGCGGGGTGGATGAGTGCCCGGTTGCCGGACGGTTGGCGAATGTGCGGACTGTTGTGCATCCAGCTGTTGTGTGAGCGCCGGTCGCGCTGCCCGATCAAGACGAGCTGGCCGGGCCGCGGGCGGAGCCGGCTCTCCTCGGCTTGGAGTCGCGGCAGGTCGGCGGCGATGTCACTGGGGCAGAGTTGAACCTTGCCGTCCTTCGAGGCTACACGCTTGCCAAAGAAGGAACCCGGCTCGTTGGGCGGCAGCAGCATACCGCCGGGTTCTTGCTTGAGCTGTTCGAGCGTCACCTCCCCTCCCCAACGCATCAAGAGAGCCAAAACATGATCGGGCGTGAGCTCGGCGTTGCCGGGCAGCCGCGCGAGCAAGCGATTGATCCGGGGCAGCACGTTGCCCAGTTTGCCCCAGGGTTTGGCGCCGCAGGCCAGGGCAAGGTCGGAGAAGATGCGCCACTCTTCCCGCCGCTCGTACTTGGGGCGCACCATCGCCGGCGTGTACTGAGCGTGCGGCGTCACCTGCAACATGGCGTGCGAAGCGGGGTAATCGGAGCGCTCGAGCATATCGGTCGCCGGCAGCAGGTAGTCGGCGTAGGCCGAGGTCTCGTTTCGATAGATGTCGATCGAGACCAGCAGCGAAAGCTTCTCGAACGCCCGAGCCAACGCGGCGCCGTTGGGCATCGAATGAACCGGGTTGCCGGCCGACACGAAGAGCGCCCGAATCCGCCGCGGATCGTCGTTGTCGATCTCGCCTGGCAAGGCTGAGACCGGAAAGCACCCCGCCACCTGATGCCAGTTGCCACGCAGCGTGCGGTGTTCGTTGAAGTCGCCGAGGCCAAGCCAGCCCGCAAGCTTGAGGCTGTCGAAGGGACCCCTAGGCACGAGCAACCCCCCCCGACGGTCGATGTTGCCCGTGATCAGGTTGAGCCCCTGGAGCAGCCAGTAGGCAATCGATCCGAACGGGCCCATGTTGACGCCGGTCGACATGTATAAGGCCGCGCCATCGGCGTTTCGGTAGGCGTGCGCCAGCTCGCGGATGGTCGAGGCGTCGATCCCGGTGACCGCGGCGACGCGCTCGGGGGTCCAGGCGGCGGCCGAAGCGACAAACCCGTCGACCCCGTGGGCGACCGCCTTTGCCGGCCCGAGGTCAATGCCATCTTCGTGCGCGATGACGTGCAGCATCGCCATCAACAGGTAAGCGTCGGTTTGGGGCTGAATCGAGACGTGCTCCCCCACCTTTTGCGCGGTCTCGGTGCGGCGAGGATCGACGATCACCACCCGTCCGCCGCGAGCCTCGATGCTTTGGAGACGCTGCAGCGCGTTCGGAAGCTGGATCATCGACATTTGGCTCACGACCGGATTGCTGCCCATGCACATGAAGAAGTTGATGTGGTCTAAATCGGGAACCGGATGCACCATCGAACGGCCGTACATGGCGGTGGAGACGTGCAGCTTGTTGTTGTTGTCGACCGAGTGGGAGGCGAAGAGATTGGGCGAGTGCAGCGCTTCGATGAACGCCGACGACATCAAGATGTTCTGGAAGCTGAAGTAGGTGGGGTTGCCGGTGTAGAGCCCGACGGACCGCGGTCCCCACTCCTTACGCAGCTCCCGAACCTTGGCGCCAATCTCCTCCATCGCTTGCTTCCAACCGATCCGCTCGAACGTCGAACCGACCCGCTTCATCGGGTAGTTGAGGCGCTCTTTGTCGTCGTGCATCGCACCGCTACCGAGCCCCTTGACGCAGCAATAACCCTTCGACACCGGGTTATTGCGGTCGGGACGAACCGCTCCCACGCGCTGGGTTTGCTCGTCGACCTCGACGGTGAGACCGCAGTGTGCCTCGCAGATTCGGCAGTAAGTACGCTTGATGGTGGTCATGCCAATGCTCTTTCCTGTGGTCCTCGAAGGACGAGCTGCGCGCTGTCAAAAAGGGCGGTGCGAAAATCAATGTGGCACTCAATGCGAAAGCAGTCACGCCGGACGAGGCAGCGAACCTAATTGCCCTCATCGAAGGAGCTGTAGCAACTCGGCAGCTCTGAACTGCCGCGACTACATGGAGCCGGAGAACTTCGCGGTGATCATCTCGAGGTACATGCACGGGTGGCCCTCGGCCGCCGCCTCGGCTAGCTCGGGATCACAGCCGTCGGGACCGAGCGGGAACTCCACCCCCGCCCTTCTCTCGATTCGTATCTCGAGCACCCCTTCGCTCGGCGAAGTGAGGCTGTAGCGGTCGAGGGTGCCGGTGCATGCGCCCACCGCTTCATTTGAGAACGTCGAGCGAGTCCACCCATCCGCGTCGCTGCCGTCGGGAAAGCTCCAGCCACCGGTTACTACAATCGCCGGGTCCGCCGAACGGGCCCGGCACGTGGACAGATCGGTACAAAGCTGAGCCCGCAAGTAGGAGGAGAATAAAAACTCTTCAACACGCACGAAGAACGTCGTCTGGCTCTGCTGCTCAAGCACTGACGGACCTTCGCTGTCACAGCTGCCGTTGTTCTCCGTCCAGGTTTCGATGCTGTAGACCCCCTCGAACCCGGTCGACAGCTCCTCCTCTCCACATCCGGTTGATGAGACGGCCGAGAGGAGCAGTGCCAGAATCGGAGAGACGCGCATCGGCACACGATAGGCGGGAGCGCAAGGTTCGCAATGTTTCTACCCCCCACCGTAGGGCGATACTGGGCAGGCGACCTGACAGGCTCTACAGGCTAGACTCGCAGTGGTGAACTCAGCACCCTCCTGACCGATCCGTTACGCCGGGCCATGGGCGGAGTCCGAGATCCGAGAGTTTCTTGGTGAGCCGCGCATCCCAATGCGGCTCGCAGCAAACACCGACTCTGGGTTCCCCGTCATTTTGTCCCTCTGGTTCTTAGAGGAAGATGGCCAACTCCTCGCCGCAGTCCACAGGGACGCGCGAATCGCGAACCGCCTGAAGGCGGATCCCAAGTGCGCCTTCGAGATCGCGCCGAATGATCCGCCATACCGCGGCGTGCGCGTGCAAGCGGTGGCCAGCATGACGCCGGAGGGAGCCAGCGCGCTGCTCTGCTTGCTCGAGCCGAGGAAGAACTCGTAGTTCGCCTGCGGCCCGTGCGGATCGCCTCCTGGGACTACAGCGTACGAATGAAGGACGCCCTGAAGCGGTGAACTCGTCACTACTTCCACGAACACGAATCCGACTGGCGTAAGTACGCCGAGCTAGAGCTATTCAAATGAAAAAGTCTGTGTTCTTCGCCCCGAAGAGGACTCCGAAGCGAGGCTACTGCTTTGCGAGTAGGTCGCGAATCTCTTCGAGCAGAACCTCCTCTTTCGGCGGGGCCGGAGGAGCTGCCGCTTCGGCGGCTTCTTCCTTCTTTCGGAGCGAGTTCATGCCTTTGATCATCATGAAGATCACGAACGCGATGATCACGAAGTCGAAGACCGACATCATGAACGCGCCGTACTTGAGCGTTGCCGCACCGGCTTCCTCCGCAGCAGCAAGCGATTCGTAGGTTCCATCCCCGAGCAGGATGTAGCTCTGGCTCACGTCCAAGCCTCCGGTGAATAGGCTGACCACGGGCATCAGCACGTCACCAACCAGCGAAGCAATGATCTTTCCGAAGGCCGCACCGATGATGATGCCGACCGCCATGTCCATCACGTTGCCCTTGAGCGCAAATTCTTTGAATTCTTTTAACATCGATTCTCCTCTTTCAATCCACCACCTCGCAACCAGGCCGCGACCTTATGGCCGCATTCATGCGCTGCCGCAACGGCCGCTATTCAGTTCACCCCTGCAGGTCGCAGCGATTTCTGGCACCCGGCTACTTTGCCACGAACATGTTCATCGAAAGCTGGAGATCAACTCTTGGAGCTCGCCTGCCTACCGCACCGGATCTCGGGCCGTTCGTGTGATTATGAAGCCGCTCGAAAGCTGCTTCCCTTCCTGCTCCCAGATGAGCTTGGTCGCCCGCTCGCTGCCAACCAATCGGTCTGCATGCCACTTACCGCAAGCTAATCAGGAGCCGACCTTTCCGACCGGGTGACGAGGCCGAAAGAGATTTACATTCGCGAAGAATTGGGGATGCTGTCGAGCATCGAGGTCATCGCCGGGGACGACTCGAAGCAGATAATCGAGCTCCAGGCGCTTCCTTCACTACCCACATCCTGACTTGCAACTAGGGAGGACAGATGATGACCAGCACATGGATTGTAGTCGCTCACGAGGCGGGGGCTCGATTCTTCGAGAACCGCGGTCGCGGAACGGGGCTAGAGCTCGTCGAGGAGGTCGAGCACGCCGAGGGTCGAGCACGGGATCGGGACATGGCTTCCGACCGTCCTGGCCGCTCTTTCCGCAAAAACAGCGGTGACCCGGGCCGCGCGTCGATGGGCCAGAGCGAAGGCCCGCACGATAGAGCGGTTTCGGACTTCGCGAGAGCGCTGGCCAACAAGCTCCAGGATGCTCGCGTGCAGAATCGATACAGGAGCGTGGTTCTGGTTGCGCCGCCAAAGTTCTTGGGATTGCTCCGGTCTTCCCTCGACGGCCCGACGGCTCAGCTCGTGATGGCCTCGCTCGACAAAGATTTGGCTGCGAGCAAGCGAGACGAGATCGTCGAGCGCCTTGGCGATTTGATCACCCTTTGACTTCGCGCTCGTTCGTCACCGGGGCTGATTCGCGCGCGCGTAGAGGAGCGTGAATGCAACTGGCGCGGCGAGCCTGCCGTTGGTGATACGAACTTTCATCACCAACTTCCCGGCCTCGTCGAACCGAAACGCGTTCGTCTTCCGCCCGCCAGTCGCGGTGACCGTCTGCTGCAAGGTTGCCGTCTTGACGTCGAAGGAGGCCTCTGCGGATTCGCCCAGCGGAGTGAGGACCCTGGCGGCAGTCCCGTTCTCAGGGACGGTGACGACGTGGTCGTCGGCTTTGAACGTCAGGTTCCCGCCTTGCCGCGTGATGATCAGCCGTTCGGGAACACGGGTGCTCGACTCGAGCGCGGGCCGCGCCCGCTTCAAGACCATGCGGCCCATGTCGGCCGTAGCGGCATCCGACTTCGCCTTAATCGCGCCTTCGTCCTTAGCTCGATCGCCGGCGTAGGTGTAGTTCCCCGCGAGCTCCGTGAGCGCCGGCACCTTGTCGCTGTCGGCGCAGGCCTGAGACTTCAGCTGCAAGACCAGAGCCAGAAGCCCCATCGTTCCAAGGAGTGCGAGAGCCGAACGGCGCATGGTCTATGGTGTCTACACCGAGATGCCGTTGCCCGACAAGGCTCGGGTCCACCGAGCCGACTGCAGTTTTGGGCAACTCCCTATGTTATGTCGAGTTGCGGTGCACCCAAGACCGCCTTTGTTTCGCCTATCCGCCCCCTACTCGTAGGTGTGATCCACGCGCCAGACGCTGTCGCAGGGGCGGCAGATGGCTGCTGCCAGCCCGGAGTTACGGCGTAGGCGGCCGGCCTCCACCCTGAAGACGGGCACTGAGTTGTCTTCGTCACATTGCAGGCAGGGATTGAGGGAGCAGTCCGCCTCGTTGTATGGCGAGTCGAGGTTCGCGATGCACAGGTCCTGGCACTCGCGCGTGTCGTTCATTGCGTGGTAGGCCCAGATACGACCGCAAGGCGCGGTGAAGCCCACAGCGGCCCGGATGCAACTTTCGAGCTCCTCCACCGTACCGCCAAGATTCGCGATGGTGCACTGACGAACAGGGTCCGTTTGGTCGGGCGTCTCGGCGTAAACGGCGAGGTCTTCGAACGAGGAACAAGCGCCGCACGGGCCCCCGTGGGTAACGCTGCCACCGGCGTCCTCCGCCGCGATGACGCTCTCGAACGTCTCGAGGCGATACGTTCGCTGACCAGTCGGCATGAATGCGCACACGACCTCTGGCTCAGGCGGCAAGACCGGCGCGCCCTGGTACGGGTCTTCCGTCGCGACGGGTGGCGGGTTCTCTAGCGTCCAGGACCGTAGTTCGGCAATCTCGCCTGCGTCCCACGCTCGGGCGGTCCAAGTTTCGTCGCCTTCGATACGCGGGAAGCACACATCGGTGCTGAGCCCCGTGTTCATGTTGGGATCGCCAAACCAACCCTGACAACTTGAGTCCGGCATGGGCGGCGGTGGCGCGTCTGGAGAGTCTGACCCGCAGGACGCTAGAACCGCCGCGCAAGCGCACGTGAACAGGCCTCGCTTGAACACAACCCGACGATAGGCCTCCGCACTGCAAATGCAATGCGATGCGGTCAGCCTTCTGCGGCGTCGTTCTCAGGCGACCCTCGATCTTCTCTTGGCGTCCGGTGCGTTCTTTCGGTCTTGGTGTTTCTCGCCCTTCGGGTCGCGAACGAGGTACCCGGCCCCGTTTGTGTGCCGAAGGGCGAGGAAGCGCCGTAAGGGCTGACTATCCCGCGCGAACGGGACTCGAACCCGCGGCGGTGGTGCCCGGCCGGGCACCGGTTGGCACGGGCGGATCTACGGAGCTTGTGAGATTCCACATCGGGGAAACAAATACGTATAGACAGCGGGGACTTTCATGCCCACGTGAATTAGTGGTTGCCTTGAAGTTCGAGGCGCTGGGACGTCTCGGCACATAGAATGGGGGCCTTCATATGCGTGCGTTGCTCGCGTGGTTCGGCGTTCTTGGCTTGGCGTTGATGGTGTTGTTCGCTCGCTGCGGCGAGGCGGATTCCGATCGATGCGAAGGCGTGGAGTGCAACGACCAGAATCCATGCACGGATGATTTATGCGATCCTGCCAGCGGTGAGTGCAGCTACATCGCGGTGGCGGAAAACGCGCCCTGCGACTTCGACGGACTCCCTGGCTTGTGCAGGTCAGGTGTGTGTGTAGATGCCGGATTCTGCGAGGGCGTCGACTGTGATGACGAAAATGCTTGCACGAATGATGTGTGCATTCGGGCCACCGGTGACTGCAGCTATGCGGCTGTCGCCGAAAACACGCCCTGCAGCTTCGGTGGCCTCGCCGGCTTGTGTGTCTC
>Ga0255039_10000818_pt1 | contig 10121 bp, 10 predicted proteins | sample BC1_12_1_MG_FD_181713 | JGI IMG/M metagenome (GOLD analysis project Ga0255039, IMG submission 181713) | Seawater microbial communities from Strait of Georgia, British Columbia, Canada - BC1_12_1 | ecosystem: Environmental > Aquatic > Marine > Strait | place: Canada: British Columbia | collected... | reverse complement strand
CCCGGAAACCCTGCAAGTTCTGACGACGATTCGAGATTTCATTCGTTGGGGCAGTAGCGAGTTTTTACGCAATGAATTGTGTTTCGGGCATGGTTTTGTGAATGCATTTGACGAATCCAGATATTTGATTCTACATGTTCTCGCCTTGCCTTATGACTGCCCCGATACTTGTTTCGATGCGGTGCTGACCCTGCCTGAACGCGAACTGGTAATCGATATACTGCAATTACGCGTCAGCTCTCGCCGACCCGCGGCTTATATCACGCGAGAGTCCTGGTTTTGCGGGCTTAAATTTTACGTCGATGAACGCGTGCTGGTACCTCGTTCTCCCATGGCGGAGCTTATCTCGAATCATTTTGAACCCTGGACGAATAGTGGCAGGGTAGAGCGTATCCTCGATCTTTGCACTGGCAGCGGGTGTATCGCAATCGCCTCGAAATACCATTTTCCGGCTGCCGAGGTCTGTGCTTCGGATGTTTCTGCAGAAGCGCTCGAGGTAGCCGCGCTGAATCTCGAGCAACACGATCTCAGTGACCAGGTGACCCTGTATGAATCTAACCTGTTTGACTCGATTCCAGCACAGTCGTTCGATGTGATTGTCAGCAACCCACCCTATGTCGATGCCGAAGATATGTCGGCTCTCAGTGATGAATTCCATTGCGAGCCGGCCATTGGTTTAGGTGCGGGTAACGATGGCCTGTTGCTGGTAGATAGAATCCTGGCGCGGGCCGGGGAATATTTAAGTGATCATGGTGTGATCTTTATCGAGCTTGGGAATTCACAGGCAGCGCTAGAGGCCAGGTATGACTTTTTACCGATGAACTGGATCGAATTTGAGTTTGGCGGTAGTGGAGTTTGCGCGATCCATGCGCAGGATTTGCAACAACAGCAAACCGCGATAGCTGCTATTGCCAGCTAACCAGGTACAACGAACAATATGACATCTAAAGTAAATTCACGAGATACAGGCCTGATCGCCGTAATAATACTGTTACAGGAGTACTGTTATGTCCTGGTGGGGTAAAGCACTTGGTGGCGCATTTGGTTTCATGATCGGCGGTCCTCTCGGCGCGTTGATGGGGATCGCTTTCGGGCATAGTTTCGATCGTGGTCTGGGCAGGATGGATGGCGTCGACTGGGGTGCGGATCAGGAACGCATCCAGGCGGCGTTTTTTACTGCTACATTCTCGGTGATGGGTTACCTCGCCAAGGCTGATGGCCGGGTTACCCGCGATGAAATCAGGCTTGCCGAAGCGGTCATGGATCGTCTCGGTTTGAACACCGAGATGCGCGCTTCGGCAAGGCGTTTGTTCAACGAGGGCAAGTCGGATGACTTTCCCATCGATGAGGTAATGGACCAGTTCAGACGTGAGACCCATCGACGCACCACCCTGATTCAAATGTTTCTCGAGATCCAGTTGCAGGCGGCTTACGCCGATGGCGTCATGCATCCGGCGGAAAGAGAAGTGCTGGTCAATATCTGTGGTCATCTGGGTGTTCCCGTATCCCAGCTGGATCGGCTGGAAGAAATGCTGCGCGCGGGCTTTGGGCGTAGCGGTTACGATGCGGCAACTGCCAAAACATCACTCAAGGATGCTTACCGGCTGCTGGGGGTCGACGACGGGGTGAATGATGCCGAACTCAAAAAGGCCTATCGACGGCTGATGTCGCAACATCATCCGGACAAGCTGGTGGCGAAGGGGTTACCCGAAGAGATGATTCGCGACGCAACCGAGAAAACCCAGCAAATCAAGGCTGCCTACGAGCTTGTTCGTGAATCCCGTGGCGTATGAAGAAGCTGTTTACGCACGAAAACCGTATGATAGTTTACAACCTGAAAAACGTTTTACAGCGAGAGGGTATTGATACCATCGTTACCAATGAGTTCGCCGCCGGTGGCGCCGGCGATCTGGCTACTTTCGATACCTGGCCTGAACTTTGGATCGAAGACGAAACCAGGCTCCAACAGGCGCAGGCGATCATCCAGGGTATCCAGACCGGTACCGAATCCGACGACTGGTTTTGTCGGGCTTGCCGGGAACAAAATGGTGCTTCGTTTCAGTTTTGCTGGAAATGTGGGCAGGCAGTTGAATAACCAGGGAGTATGCCAATGAAACGTTTATTGTTAGCAATGCTGTTGTTGTCTCCAATCTCCTATGCCGGCGAGGTGAGTATTAACGAAGTAACCGTTGAATGCCCGAGCAGTTGTACTTTCTCGGTAACCCTCGAACATACCGACGAGGGCTGGGATCATTACGCCAATCAATGGGATGTGCTTACCCTGGACGGTAAGTTACTGAAATCCAGGGTGCTCTACCATCCGCATGAACGGGAACAACCATTCACCCGTTCGCTGTCTGGAGTATTGATTCCAGAAGGCGTGAGCAAGGTGAAGATTCGCGCCAAAGACTTAAAGCACGGCTATAGCGATCAGGAGTTTATTGTCGACATACCCGGACGTAGCTAGTTGTTCATGGGCCTATTCACGGGCCAGCTCACGGGCATCGGCGAAAGCCTTTACCGAACGTGTCACATCGGCTGCCGTGGTGGCCCATGAACATACGCTGACTCGGATCACGCTGCGCTGCTGCCACTGGGTGCCACCGACCCAGCATTCGCCTGATTGCTGGATGTTTTTGATTGTTTCAGTGGTCAGTGAATCGTTGTCACAGGCAACCAGCACCTGGTTGAAGACAACATCATTCAAAATTTCAAAGCCCTGCTGTTGGAGTTCGTTGGCAAACTGTCGGGTACGGGCATGCAAACCGTAAATCAGATCATCGATACCAGACTTACCCAGGTACTTGAGCGCCGCCCAGAGTTCGAAAATGCGCGAGCGGCGTGACATTTCCGGGGTATGCAGCATACCGTCACGATGGTCGCTGTAGACGATGTAGGCGCCCGCTGCATGCAATGCATTGACCAGCGATTCACGATCGCGGCACATGATGACCCCGCTGTCATAGGGTGTGTTCAGGGTTTTGTGGCCGTCAAACGACCAGGAATCAGCGAGTTCGATACCCCGCGTCAAGTGTTTCAACTGCTCGCTGGCCGCGGCCCAGAGGCCGAAGGCACCATCGATATGTACCCAGGCGTCGGCATCCCTGGCTTTCTGGCACAGGCTGGCAAAATCATCGAAGGCGCCAGAGTTGACGTTACCGGCCTGCAGGATGAGGATGGTCGACTGGTCAAGTTCGGGAACCAGTTGCGCATTGATTCTGCCCTGTGGGTCGGCGTCCACCCATTCGACATTATCGATACCGAAACCGAGTAAGGCGATTGCCTTGGTGACGGTGCCATGGGTCTGCCGACTGGCGACGACGCGCAAGCGTGGCGCGTCGATGAATCCCTGGCGATTGATATCCCAGCCGAGGCGGGCAAAATTTCTGTGCCTGGCCGCGGCGAGGCCGCAGAAAATTGACATCGATGAACCGCTGACATAACCCGCTATGGTTGATTCAGGAAGCGCGAACAGTTCACGTAACCAGGTTTCGGTTACTTCTTCAAGCCGGGAGGCGACTGGTGAGGTCAGGTATAGCGGGGTATTCTGATCCCAGAAATCGGTGAGCCAGCGCACCGCCAGTGTCGCCGGTATCACCCCGCCGTTAACCAGGCCGAAATAACGCCCGCCGATCTGTGCCACGGTAGCCGGAGAACCGTACTCGTCGAGCTGACGCAGTATCTGTAGCGCGTCTCCCGGGGAGTCGGGCAGCGGCTCATCGAAGTGGGCCAGGTTTGCAATAGCTTCCGGGGTCGGAAAAACATTACGTTCGAGTGCCCGGTCGGCGTAGGCATAGGCTGCGTTACGGGCTTCGTCGAATGCGGATTTTTGTCCCATTTCGATAAACATACGTTGGCGAATATCATCACTCATAGCTATGGACCTTGTAGAATTTGCTTGACCCTGATTTTTAATTCAGGCAGTAGTTCGGTTTTAAACCAGGGATTTTGCTTGAGCCAGCGATTATTTCTGGGACTTGGATGCGGTAAGGGTACCATGTCTGGCCAGTAATCCTTCCAGCCACGCACTAGTTCAGTTAACGAACGGGGCTTTGTATCGCAGTGATAACGCTGTGCGTATTGCCCTAGAACCAGCGTCAATTGAATTTGTTTCATTTGTGCCAATAGTGGTTCTCGCCAGCGGTCTGCGCATTCGGGTCGTGGGGGTAAGTCGCCGCTAGTACCGGTGCCGGGATAGCAAAATCCCATAGGCAGAATTGCTATTGCAGAGGCGTCATAAAAAACTTCCCGACTGACGCCTAACCAGTCACGCAGGCGGTTTCCACTGGGATCATCGAAAGGAATCCCGGTGTTGTGCACTCTTCTTCCAGGTGCCTGTCCGGCGAGTAAAATTTTTGCCGATGCGGAACATTGCAGTACCGGGTTAGGCCCCAACGGTAAACTTGCGGCACACAACTGGCAGCGATTTACTTCGGATAACAGTGATTTTAATCCTGTCATCGGGCAACTCAGTGAGTCAGAAAACGACCGTTGCGAGTGCCGGTCGACTTTTGCTCATGCCAGCTAAGTTTTCCATTCACCCAGACGCTGACTATGCCTGCGCTGATCTGTGCTGGTTTTTCAAAACTGGCGCGATCGATAATGGTATCCGGGTCGAACAATACCAGGTCGGCGAAGTTCCCGATGGCGATACTACCGCGTTGCTCGAGGCCAAAGCGGCTTGCAGTAAGGCCTGTCATTTTATGTACCGCTGTTTCCAGTTCGAATAACTTCTTTTGACGGACATAGTGACCGAGAACTCGTGGAAAAGTGCCCCACAGGCGGGGGTGCGGGGTTTGCATCGAAGCAATGCCATCGGAGCCGATCATCGCCTCAGGGTGTGCCATGATGCGCTGGAGATCGTTTTCATCCATTTGAAAGTAGATCGCGGCAGCCGGGTAGAGCCGTTCACAGGCTTCTCCGAGGGAACATTTCCAGTCTGCAATGATCTGTTCAAGCAGTAGACCGTTGCATTCGGGGTGTGGCGTTGATTCGGCGACCAGTACTGCCTCGCAGTCTACGGCAAACTGCGCTAACAGCGAGGTAGAGCTGGCAATGTAAGGGTAGACGTCGAGGCTCACGGTCTGCTTTGCCGAACGCGCCTGATCAATCAGTTCCAGGGTTTGTCGCGAGTGCCCGTAATTGTTGGGACCAGCGCATTTAAGATGAGAAATAACAACTGGCACCTTCGCACGCCTGCCGATATCGAGTGTTTCTTCAACCGCGGCAAGCACCTGGTCGCCCTCATCGCGCATATGGGTTACGTATACCGCGTGCTCGAATTCATGCAGTACGCTGGCCAGTTGTACGATTTCATCGGTTGAAGCCGATGCCGCCGGCGGATAATCAAGCCCGGTGCTAAGTCCGATACAGCCCTGCTGTAAGGCCAGCCTTAGATCTTCGCGCATCTGTGCGATCGCCGACGGATCTGCACTTTGATCGAGTCGGTCAGCCATGCTGTCGAGGCGTAGGCTGCTATGACCGGCAAGCAGTGCCAGGTTGACCGCGCTGGGTGCCCGGGTCAGGGCATCGCGATAGGTTTTAACCGATGGAAAACAAAACTCGGCTGTTTCACCGAGCAGAGGAAAAGGCGGCGGCATAGTGCTGCCTGGCCGTAGCGGCGCCAGGCTGATGCCGCAGTTACCGGCAACCACCGTGGTAACTCCCTGGGATATTTTAAACGGGATATCGGGAGATTTGAGCACAGCCAGGTCATCGTGGGTATGGCTGTCGATAAATCCAGGCGCCAGCACAAGTCCATTGGCGTCCAGATTCGTATCTGCCTGCCAATGCTGGCAGTCACCCAGGTCAACAATACGATCACGGTCGATGGCAACGTTGGTAAACTGTGACGCTTTGCCGCTACCATCGATGACTCTGGCCCCTGTTATTATCAGATCACAACTAGCCATGAAAGAGCAGGGGGCTGTGGTCAGGCCGTTGCAACTTGCTTGATTGCGGGATTAAAAGTAGAGGTTTGATTACTGCCTTCACGTTTTGCCTGGTACAGGGCGAGGTCAGCACGCGCCAGTAGCTCATCGATGCTGACGGAGGTGCCGGGTTCAAATGAAGTCAGTCCGATGCTGGCGGTATACTTGATGATAGTGTCGCTGTGCTTCAGCACGGCTTTGTTAATTGCGTGGTGCAGGCGATCAGAAAATTCAATTGCTTCCCGGGTGGAAGTGCTAGGCAGAACCATCGCAAACTCTTCTCCCCCCAGTCGACCAGTAATATCACTACCACGAGCCACGTTGCGAATGACTTTGGCAAAATGTTTCAACACTGCGTCGCCGGCAGGCTGCCCATATTTGTCGTTGACCAGATTGAAGTGATCGAGATTGATAATCATTACCGAAAAAACGGTTTGTTCACGAATAGCGAGGGAAACGTAGTTGTTAGCGCTGCTGAAAAAAGCATGCCTGCTCAATAAGCCGGTCAATGAATCACTACTGGCCGGGTTACGCAATTCCTCCTCAGCCTGGTACATACGCAAAATCAGGTTCACCAGAAACCAGAGAATTGGCGGCGCTACAACCAGGGGTACCAGGGTTGTAAGAATAATCGCAAGCTCGAACCTGATATCCAGACCATGACTATTGAGGATAGCGATGGCGATTAAGGTAACCGCAATAGATGCGGCTGCGGTGATAATCGTAAAGATTACCACGCTGTTAAAACGCCCGAGTTTTGCCAGGAGTTTCACCATTTTGGAATGCCCTTGGGGAAGTTTGACTTGGAGTTACAGGGTCACTGTAATTCCATAAGATCCGGTGTTCAAGCGATTAATTGAACCAGGTTCAGGTAATCTAACGAGATTTCTGTCGATCGTCAGCGGTAAAAACGGGATCAGGGTTTGAAGCGAAATGGCAGCAATAAATGCCTGCACAGTTCCCGCTAAAGTAAGATGATAAAGGCTTTTCATTGAATTCCTCGCAGGGTAAATTCTGGTTGAAAATAATACGCTGGAACCATGTATTATAGATCAGGTTCACCGAGATTTAATCAGAGATTCCCTATACTGCCGTGGATGTCGTAACCGTTACCAGGGCTACGATCGAAATAAGGTTTATTAGGCCACAGGAATCCCTATAATACCTGTCTTCATGCACCGCTCGATCGGTGCTCATCAAGTTAGCGAGAATTAATTATGAACGCCTCCCTCAGCAATAGCGCCTTAATCGAGAAAGACCAGGAACATATGATTCACCCACTGCATCACAATCCGGCTCATGCTAATGCGCGGGTCTGGGTCAAGGCGGAGGGTTCGCATTTAATCGATGCCGATGGTAATCGTTTCATCGATGGCCTTTCCTGCCTGTGGAACGTCAGTTGCGGACATGGACGTCAATCACTGGTTGATGCAGCTTCCGCGCAGATGCAGCAAATGGCTTTCTGTTCGAGCTACAACGGCAGCTCCAATACGCCGGCGATAGAACTGGCCGAGCGTCTGGCCGATATCTGTTATCCGCAAATCAATAATTTTTACTTCTCTTCAGGTGGTGGCGAATCTACCGATAGTAATTTCAAGCTTGCCCGTTATTACTGGAAGGCCAAAGGTAAACCCGAGAAAACCAAGGTGATAAGCCGTATATGGGGATACCACGGAGTGACTTTCGCCGCGATGTGCGCCACCGGTATTGCCGGTTACTGGGGTTCTTTTGAACCGCGCATTCCCGGTTTCAGCCATATACCTGCACCGGATCCATACCATTACCCGATGCCGCAAGACGGCTCGTCACTGGGTATTGCGGCAGCCAACGAGCTGGAGCAGGAAATTCTCAGGCAAGGGCCCGAAACAGTGGCCATGTTCATCGCCGAACCGGTCATGGGGGCCGGCGGCGTTATTGTTCCACCCGATGATTATTTTCCGCGGATTCGGGAAATTTGCGACCAGTACGAAGTGCTGTTTGTGGCCGATGAAGTCATCACCGGTTTCGGACGTACCGGCAAAATGTTTGCCCTCGAGCACTACGGAGTGCAACCCGACCTGGTTCAATTCGCCAAGTCGATCACCTCGGGTTACCTGCCGCTTGGCGGTATCGGTATCAGCGATGAAATCGCGGCAACCATTCGTGACAGCGAGAAACCCTGGATGCACGCCTACACTTACAGCGGACATCCCACCACCTGTGCGGTCGGGCTGGCAACCCTGGATTTCATCGAGCGCGAAAACCTGGTTGAGCAGGCGGCGACTAAAGGTGCCTACCTGCTGGACAAGCTGCATTCAGAGCTCGACAGTCATCCGCATGTTGGCAACGTACGTGGCAAGGGCATGATGTGTGGTGTCGAACTGGTCGAAGATAAAGCCAGTAAATCGTGGTATCCGCCCGAATGGGGTGTAGGCGCAAAAATGACCAATGCCATGATCGCCAACGGCGTGTTTACACGCATGCGTAGCGAAGTCGTGTGTCTAGCGCCGCCCTTGACCACCGATGAAGCAACGCTCGACGAACTGGTAGCAGGCGTGCGTAACGCCATCACCACCGTGTTCGGCGAGTAAACCCAACCTCTGTTTTCGGCCGGGGTGGCTTCAAGGCCGCCCTCGGAGCCTCCAACGACGGAGTCTACTTCGGTAGCTCCTTGATGTAGAGGTCGTGTTTGGAATAGGGGATTTCTATCTTTTCTTCGATGAAACGTTTGTAGACAAGGCAGTTAAGCGCATCGATAACACGACCGCGCAGTATCGGTTGATCGACCCAGCACAATAATTCGAAATCCAGGCTGGATGCACCGAAGGCGCGAAATCGTACCCGCGGCTCGGGGTCCTCACAGACGGCCTCGTCGACGAGCGCAATTCCCATCAGGATTTCCCGTACCTTGTCGATATCGGACCCGTAGGCGACCCCCACTTTTATACGAATACGGAATTTTTCCTCGGGTCCGCCCGACTCGTTGATAATCTTGGTGTTACCCATGATCGCATTGGGTACGGTCACCTCAATATCATCGCGTGTCATCAGGCGGGTACTGCGAATGCCGATATGGGTAATTTCGCCACGCTCGCCTGAATCAAGCACAACGAAATCACCAATTTTGTAAGGCGCATCGGCGAGGATGAACACGCCGGAAAAAAGGTTGGCAAGGGTGTCCTTGGCGGCAAAGCCGACCGCGATGCCGACGATCCCGGCAGAAGCCAGCCACGCGGTCATGTCCACATGCCAGGCGGTAAATACGACGTAAACCGCGAGCACGACGATGACGATCATGGCGAGGTTTTCGAACAAGGGCAGAGTTTGCGAGTGCAATACCGAGACATGTGTTTCATTGTCGGCGACAAAACGCAGCACGGAGCGGATCATGCGCAGCAGAAACAGCGTCCACACCAGGTAGGCGATAGTTGCCAGAATTGAAAACGCAATCGAAGCGTAGGGGTCGGAAAATTGCAGCAGGTTGAGCGCCAGAGCCGTGCCCAGTAAAAGTACACTGGTATGAACCGGGCTGTGTAAATTAGTGATCAGGTGGTCATCGATTCTAAAACGCGTGCGTCCTGCAAGCTTGTGCAGCGAGGAGCTGACGAAGCGAACGAAGATCCAGGCCAGCAATAAACTGCAGACCATGACCAGCAGAGCCTGTAGCCACTTGTTTTCTCCGACCACGCCGAGGTAAGGTCGTAACCACGCCTGTAATTCGTTTAACATTCGATAATATTTACCGCCAGACCACCGCGCGCAGTTTCCTTGTATTTGGTTTTCATGTCGGCACCGGTTTCACGCATGGTCTTGATGACCTTGTCGAGCGAAACAAAATGCTGGCCATCGCCCCGCAAGGCTATGCGCGCGGCGTTGATTGCTTTAACCGAAGCCATCGCGTTGCGTTCGATACAGGGCACTTGCACCAGTCCTCCGACCGGGTCGCAGGTTAATCCGAGATTATGTTCCATGCCTATTTCAGCCGCGTTTTCAGCCTGTTCGGGAGTACCGCCCATGACCTCGGTCAGTGCCCCGGCCGCCATCGAGCAGGCGCTGCCGACTTCCCCCTGGCAACCGACCTCGGCCCCTGAAATAGATGCGTTTTCCTTGTATAGAATACCGATTGCGCCGGCGGTAAGCAGAAATCGAACAATGCCGTCGTCGTCGGCCGCCGGGTAAAAGTGCTGGTAGTAATGCATCACCGCCGGGATG
>Ga0255039_10000817_pt1 | contig 10129 bp, 9 predicted proteins | sample BC1_12_1_MG_FD_181713 | JGI IMG/M metagenome (GOLD analysis project Ga0255039, IMG submission 181713) | Seawater microbial communities from Strait of Georgia, British Columbia, Canada - BC1_12_1 | ecosystem: Environmental > Aquatic > Marine > Strait | place: Canada: British Columbia | collected... | reverse complement strand
GGGTTTTGTGATTTGGTTAAATATTTGTGGGTTTGGTTTTGTTGCGGCTGTTTCTGATGTAAGCATAAGGAAATCATCATAGTGGTGCTTCGTACTTTTATGATCTTCCACAATCTATATTATACATTTGTTTCATATTTTTTATGTATTAATGGATAAGCGATAATAGTGACGCCTTCAGTTTATTTCAGTGCTATTCCGTGGTAAAAAAGGGGGGCTGTTGTGATATTACGCAAGCTTATGTGACAATGTTTTTATTACCGGAATACTGAATAATATTTATGGATATGACAAGGTGATGTTTATGGGGCCATCGTTTGTGCTGGTTACTTTCATGTCAGCGCCAAATTGTCCCGTAGCAAGTTTGATATTTGTGTCTTTGAGGTATTTAATTACTTCGTGATATAACGGCGCTGCAAAGTGCGCGTTAGCACCGTCTGAAAAGCTTGGTCGCATCCCCTTTCTGATATCACCATAAAGAGTGAAATTACTGATTAATAAAATTTCGCCATTAATTTCTTTAACAGAGAGATTAAGTTTATCGTTTTCGTCTGAGAAAACGCGCAATCCAACCAACTTCTTTGCGATAAAGTGCGCCGTTTCCTTGGTATCATCTTTACCGATACCTAGATATACAAGTAAACCTCTATTGATGGTACCAACGATGTCGTTATTTATGGTGACTGACGCATCAGTCACCGTTTGGATGATTACGCGCATTTAATAATCTTAACCTTTACATGCAACGAGTGCTTCTTCAAGAGTGAACCTTTTTTCATAGAGTGCTCTTCCGGTAATCGTGCCGAGTATCGGTAATGTTGCAAGTTGCTTGATATCATCAGCTGTTGCCACGCCGCCCGAAGCGATAATAGGGACATTGCAAATTTCAGCGATTTCACGCGTTGATGCAATATTTGGTCCAGTGAGCATGCCGTCACAGGCGATATCGGTATAGACGATTGCAGCTAATGGCCAGTTGGAAACGATTTTAGCAATATCCATAACCGATAAATCAGAATCTTCAGTCCAACCATGTTTAGATAGCATGCCATCTCTGGCGTCTAGTCCCATCACGATTTTATGGTGGAATCTTGGTTCGTGTACGATTGCTTTAAACCAAGCCATGTCTTCAACTGCACGGGTGCCAACAACCGTTTGGGTGACGCCAATATCAAGGAGTTCGCTAATGGTTTGTTCGGTACGAATTCCACCGCCGACTTCCACTTTCAGGTTTGTTTGATCTACGATATCCTTAATTACTTGTTTATTGTTCATTTTACCAGATTTTGCGCCATCTAGATCTACAACGTGTAACCACGTAGAGCCACTGTCCTCAAAAAGTTTTGCCTGACTTACAGGGTCATCACCATAATTGATTTGACGGTTATAGTCGCCTTGGAGCAGTCGTACGCATTTTCCATCACGTAGATCGATGGCTGGAAAGAGTTCAATCATTTTGTATATACCTTTTTTTGGGGGACAAATTACAAATGAGCAATTTGTGTATCATTTATCTTTATTTCGGGGCGCTTAACGAGCGGTTTTAATTTGAATTATAACATGGGATTGATTGAATGGAAATAGTTGAAGTGTAACAAGTAAAAAAGTAGGAACCACTGCAAAGCTTGACTGGTCGGGGAAGAGGGCGCCAAACATCACACTGGTTCCAATTTTCAATTTCAGGCATTAAAGGCGTTTACTATTAGGTATTTAATGTAATTATTCAGGTAAATAAATACATTAACAATAGGTAAATGCCTTAATATCTAGGCAAAATAGTTACGCTGCGCTAAGTGATATGTTTAATACTAAAGGCTACCGGTAAAAGGAGCAATTATCTAAAGAAGTAAGGCCTTCACGAATGGCATATTTAGTTAGACCTGGCAAGTTGTCTATTTTGAGCTTAGCCATAATATGTTGACGATGTGCCTCAACTGTTTTTGTAGAAATATTACATCGGGAAGCGATTTGTTTGGTGCTATAACTTTCTGATAGAAGCTGAAGCATCTCACATTCGCGTTGGGTAAGAACAGCGTATACAGAATTATCTATTTCAGTCCCTTGCTGTTTAAGCATTGCAAGATTTATATCTCGGATACTAGGGCTCAGATAAAGTTCGCCAGAAAAGACAATTTTAATCGCACGTGAAAGTTCAGAAAAAGCACAATCTTTGAGTAGGTATCCCTTGGCCCCAGCCTTAAACATTTCAGTGACAAAACGTCTGTCAGAGTGCATCGAAAGGCCGATGACCATCGTGTCTGGTACTTTTCTTAGAATGCTTCGTGTTGCCTCTATGCCGTTTAAATCCGGCATTGTCACATCTATAATAACCAGATTGGGTAAAAGTTCGTCTACTAATTTAACAGCTTCATGACCATTTTTAGCCTCAGCAATTAACTTAAGTTCAGAATTATTGGTAATTAAGGCTTTTAGTCCGTCACGAAAAATTTGATGGTCATCCACAATGATCGTTCTGATATTCATTTGCTTCACCTCTTCATAATTGAACTTTTGTTAGATTACAAAATGAACATTACGTTCCAATATTTGTGCAACTTATTTGATATCATCTTTCATCAATATTATATCAATAAGTCGCAAAATTACTACACTATTATGGTCTATTAAGGCATTAACGCATTTCAAGATAATTAAGTGCGTTAATGGGGGTAAATATTAACTAATTAAAATATCAAACAATAAATTATAGGACGGTAACTATAGTGCGTACATAGGGAAAATCCTTACGTATGATAGATCGAATGTAGTGACGGCATAGCTGTCCACATGAATAATAGGTTGTTTTATAAAATGGGGTCCATAATGTTTTGGTTTTAACGACCTATAACAAAAAAGAGGTGTCTAAACATCAAGGAATTTTTCGATATTTCCGATCAAAACTTAGCTTATATAGGATTTAAGGATAACTATCCTAAATGAAATAATCATGTTTTAATTGGACAAAAGTATTTGAGTTCAGTTATTGGACCTGAAGGATAAAAACGAATTTTTTATAGATTTTATTTCAGGTGCTAGCGTGACTAAATATATTTTCAAATGTTTAACAAATTTAGAAATGTAATCAACGGTATCGATTGTTGTTTGAAACAGTTTTGTAAATTTTAAAGTTATTTTTATGAATAAGGTAAATATGTTATTTCGAGTGTTAAAACGTAGTTGGTTGCCATTAAAAAAGGTTAATATCGGACGCCTACGATTGGTTCATAATAAATTTAATGTTTTCGCTACATATGAAACAATCGCTGCTTCGGTAATACAATGCATAAATCATCTTTTAGGTTGCATGATGGTTATAACTGGCACAATCGGAATATTCATCAAAAAAAGCATAAACATGACAATGCATGTAATCGAAAAAATTTGTTTTTACCTCATGGTCGTTAAATTCGACGTCGATCATATTTTTAGAAACAAGAATTCTGTAGAAACAGGATTGAGGTATTCATCATGAGTAATAAAAAAAGAGTTATTATGACATCAAGTATAATCACAAAAAATGCCATACCGTTAAACGTTATCGGTCTATCTCTGTTGTTTCTTACGTTGATAGGGTGTAGTAGTACTCCCCAACGCGTCTATAAGGTCGCTTATACGGCTCCGACATCCGCAAGTCAATCCCAACAGGTCATTGAGGATCGGGGAGATGCACATTGGTCTAATTCCGCTTCGCTAGGTTCATCAGTCGTAAAAACGTCAGATAGTGCAGTGGCAACAAATGAATATCATATTGGGCCTGGTGATGAAGTGGAATTGCAGATCTGGGAATTACAAACAATAGATCAAAACGAAATCATCAAAAGACGGGTTGATCTTAAGGGCCAAATTCATATTCCTGTTTTGAATATTGTTCAAGTTTCAGGTTTAAGCGAAGTTAAATTACGCGAACACATTAAATTATTATTATCACAACAATATATGCGTAATCCTGAAGTGGCGGTAAAAATCACAAGTTACCGTAGTAAAGAAGTTCTGATTGTTGGTCACATTACAAAACCAGGATCGGTTTTTTTGCAAACAGACAATGTTACACTGCTTGATGTTATTGGTTTAGCGGGCGGTATTTCTAATGACGCAGGCCCTAATATTGAAATACTTCGTGGTGCTTATAATCCACAATCCGGCTCAGCAATAATGCCTGTAAGTCGTTGGGTAAATAATACGCCAGGATATGTAGATCGAGAAGTGGTCTCAATCTCTGATTTATTTGCAGAAAATAAAGGGCAGATTAATCCTGTAATTTATCCAGGTGATGTCATTAAAGTACATGCAGCTTCAGAAGGTTTTGTTTATATTTCTGGAGAGGTAGTGCGCCCAGGTACAACCGTATTTAGACGACCATTTAATATTATGCAAGCGATTAGTGCTACCGGCGGTTTTACAAAAATTGCAGACAATACGCAATGTAAAATTGTACGACGACTAAATGATGGTGCTGAACAAATCATTATGGTAGATATAGAAAAAATTGATTCAGGCGAGCATCGCAACATAGAATTATCTCAAAATGATACAATTTTCATTCCAATTGATAAACAGAAAAAATTCTGGAACGATGTAGATAACTTTATTAATGGCGGCATAGAAACAGGGGTTGACGCTAGGTACCATGTAGCTACTGGTGGTTTTGAACCATACTAGATAATACTATAAAGACAGGAGAAATATCTAAGTGTAACTAGCTATTTAAGTTAACTTCACAAAACGGATATTTATAAAACATGAGCGTTTTCGACAATAACAATAATTTAAATTCAGCAGGTATGTTACCAAGCCAATCTGCATCTATGCTTAAAGTGTTGGTGAATCATAGGTGGCTATTATTTGGTTGCTTGATTATGGTTTGTGGCATAGCCTTTGCGGCGACAAAATTTCGCGACCCCCGCTTTCTTGCCAAAACCCAAGTGAAGATCGTGAAAGATGCATCATATGGTAAAGGTGCATATGACTATTTTGATGAAGAATTTATTCGCCTACGTTCACCTGAAGTTTTATCATTAGCAGTAGCAAAAATGAATCGTTCCGATGTTGTCACGCCGCTGTCGCATTCTGAAATTATGAAATTTAGAAACAAAAAAGTCATCACCCGAAAAAGCCAAAATTGGCAAATGATCGAAATAGTAGGGGTAGGTGAAACAGGGCATGAAGCTGCAAATATAGCTAATAGTTTGGCAAGCGCATTTCGAGAAATTTCTTTAGCCGAACGTACTTCAACCAATAAAAAGAATATTGCATTACTCAAAGGTCAAATTGATAAATTTGATGAAGAGATCTACTCTAAAGAGCGATTGTTAAATACGTTTAGAGAAGACAATTTAATGACTGGCGATAACAACGGCTTATTAGAAGTTAAACATCGCATCGCATTAATTAATAATGAATTGATTAATGTAGAAATGAAGCGTGAGACATTAAAACATAAGCAAGCAAAAATTCAAACCATTTTGTCCACAGGCAACGATATGTCTGACGACTATACGACCGTTGAAGATATTGATACGGATCGTGATGTAATTGGTTTCAAAACCAAAATTGCTGAGTTAAATGAAAGCGAAGTGCGTTTAGCGCAAACATATTTACCAAGTCATCCTAAACTAAATAATATGCGCATTCAAATTGCAGGTTTACAAACATCGTTGATGGATCATAAACAACATTTACTCAAGGTGCACTTAGAAAAATCAACTCAGGAATATATTGATACAATTAAACAAGAAGAAAGCTTGGTACTTTTGTTAAAGGAAAAGCGCCAACAAGGTGTCGAACTGACTGCGATATCTCAACAGTATCAACGTTTGGTAGATGAGTTTAATCAAGTAAAACAGTTTAAGTTTGATGTTGTAACTCAAATTAGAGACTTCACGTTAAAAAATGACATGAATCAGGCGCCCGTCGAAATCATTGAAATTGCGCATGAACCACAGTTTGCAGCAGGATTAAACGATGGTCAAGAAGCAGCGTCTATACTACTGTTAGGTATTTTATTCTCTTTAGCATTTGTATTTGCGGTTGATCGATTTTCTCAACCTGCAGAATTGGTGTCGCCGTACGGTGCCGGGCAAGCGATGTCTAATGGCATGATGCCGATGTGGTCACCAGAAGCATATTGGGGTCAAATGCCATATCAACAGCCGCCAGTTTCACAAGAAGGCGCTGCTGGGGCAGCTACAGCGCATGGTAATGTTGCTTCAGAAACAGAAATTGATCAAACTAGTTTTGTAAGAGAAAAGCCAGCACCAGCACCAGCACCAGCGGCATCAGGGCCGATGGTAATCCAAAATAATATAGAAAAAACATCTGTTTCGCTTGGCCAAGTAAACGATATTGGATTAGGGCAAAGCAGTTTAAGTGATTTGGCCTTTGCTGCACGATGCAGAATTGTACACACAGACCAATCATCAGCTGAAGCGTCTGCATTTAGATCAATGGGGACAAGTTTAGTTGGTCGATTTGGCGCGAGTAAGCAGGCGATAGTTATTACAAGTGATAAACCAAATGTTGGTAAAACAACATGTGCATGTAATTTAGCGCTTGTTATTGCTAAAAGCGGTAAGAAGGTTTTGCTGATCGATGCAAATCTTGAAAAACCGGCATTACATAGAATATATAATGGAAATGTAGAGCAACCAAGCTTTGGTGCTATTGCATTAGATCAGTCTAAAATCGTCAATGCAGCTAGAGACAGTGATGTGTCAACATTAACTGTATTACCCAATGCCACCGGTGTAGGATTAGATGATTTAGGTGGATGCGAAGAAGTGCTTAATGCATTAAAGCATCAGTATGATTGGGTGATTATAGACGCAGACACACTTGCAAATGAAACAACTATAAAGTTTTTACAAGTTGTAGGTAAGTGTCTTTGTGTAACGCAAAGTGATGGCGCTGAAAACAAAGGTGAGATTACAGATCAAATAGAGCACGCTGGTGCTGTATGTATTGGTTTTGTAGAAAATACACACGTTACACAACCGTCGGCTCAGACCGTTTCTCAAATTTGATTAAGGTTAAATTAGCAACATGAATAGTTTTCAATCATCTGATGTTGAAATGGTTGCACTTTTATTAGGTGCGATTGCATTTTTAACTGCGTTGGCTTCTGGGACGGTTTTAATACCAATAATGTATCGCTTGTGTTGGAAGTGGAAGTTATTGGATAAGCCAGATGGCACCTTAAAATGTCACACACGGCCAACGGCTACCCTCGGCGGTATTCCATTATTTATTTCAGTGATGTTAGGTGTTTTAGTCCTGCTGTCGATGAATATAAATTTGGATTTAACAATTTTACCTAGTTTAGAATTAGGTATATCTTGGGGTGCACTATTACTTTGTGGTTTGATCATTTTGAGTATAGGCATCGCTGATGACATTTACCATGTAAAACCACGCACAAAGATTTTGTTTCAAATCATTGCCTCTACGGTATTGATTGGGTCTGGATTGGTCATATCAAATGTTGAATGTTTCGGCATTTTTGCACTTCGTATGGGTGCGATGTCTGTGCCTTTTACTTTGTTTTGGTTGGTGGGTAGTTGCAACGCATATAATTTTATTGATGGTATGGATGGATTGGCTTCTGGTATTGGCGCAGTAACAGCTTTTGCGCTTGCAGTACTTGGTTTTTATAGTGGTATACATGGTCCTGCAATTGTTGCACTTGTCTTAGCAGGTGCGCTTACAGCTATGTTATTATTTAATGTGAAACCGGCGATGATATTTTTAGGGGATTCAGGCTCACAGCTCATTGGGTTGATATTAGGTGCTCTATCTATAAAAATCGCAACAATGGGTGGCCTTTTTTCATTACCTATTGCCGGTATCATTATGAGTGTGCCTATTTTTGATGCGTTATTAGCGATATTAAGACGGTTTAGTAGTCATGAGTCACCTGCGAATGGTGATCATAGACATATACATCATTGTTTACGTAAGCACGGCTTAACGGTAAATCAAACGGTGGTTAGCATCTGTATGGTTTCTTTATTAGCAGGATTTATTGGAATTGCGTTTAGATTTTCACCATCACCAATTTGTGTAGCATGCGCCTTAATGTTTGTCATAACAGAAGCATATGTTGGCATGCGAATGGGTTGCCTAAAATTAAGTGAAGTGACAGGGTGGTTTAGGTCGCTTTGGGCTTTACGTAATCGTAAAGCATTATCACAGATATTAACACCCAAACCATTGCCGTTTGTTGAAATCGAAGCACTTTGGGATCGAATGAAACCATACTTTGAAACAATGGAATTAGATCGAGCGGTATTAACCCTTGAAGGGGATGGCAGTGAAGAGAATAGTGAAACTTATCTTTGGACACGTTCTAGTAATTCTGCTGAATTACTAAATAACCGTTGGACAAAGCGATTTTCTATTGGTGAAGATCAAGAACGCGTTGCGACGCTTCGCTTAGAATCCGTTGAGCAATTACGTCAAGATGAACGTCGTATTGATTGGTTATTAAAACAAATACGAAATAACGTGAGACATGTATCTTCACATAAAGAAAACAACACTGTTTCAGACGCAATAGCAACACCCTAATCCAAGCGGTTGTATATGTTAAATCCCTATTTATTCAAAATGAAACCATATCCGCTGAGAATGCTTGTAGATATACATGCGTTTTGCAATGCCAGGTGTGGTATGTGTCCTTACCCAAAATATGCGAAAACACAATCACAGGGGCATATGACCTGGGATGCATATGCGAAAATTATTGATGAATTTTCAGAAATGGGCCGCCAATATAATTTTACACCTGAACTATCGTATTGTTATATGGGTGAAGTTTTTTTGGCGAATCATGTTGAAAAATATGTTCAACATGCAACGGATCAAAATATCAAGGTTTACTTAAATACCAACGCACATGTTATGACGCCAGAAAAGATTGATGCATTATTGGCAACGGGTTTTAATGGTGATTTTTATATTTCAAGTCATACGCATAATCCAAAAACATACAAACGAATTATGGGTTTAGAATATCAGCAAACCTTAGATAATATATTGTATTTATTAGCGCATTATGATCCAAGCAAAGTGCTCATACGAGGTGTTGATGATCGATGGGAACCAGGCGATAAAGAAACGTGGTTTGACTTTTGGGAACCTAAAGGTGTTAAGATTGAATATTTGGAACCAATTAGTCGATGTGGAAGTGTGAAGCGCCTTTTGCCAAGCAATTTAAAAACGCAAATAAAAGAAGAAAAACCTGTTAGGTTGTATGGGTGTCAAAATAATTTACCATTATATGAAATGATTGTCTTATATGATGGGCGGGCGGTAATGTGTTGTCAAGATATGGGTAGAGAACATGTGTTTGGCAATGTAATCACAGAAGGTGTCGCAACAGTGTGGAATGGTGACAATCGTGTAAATACCGTTAAGCGATTGTATAATGGCAGTAAAAACAGTGCCTCATTTTTATGCTCAAAATGTGAATATGCATTAACGGCATCTGAGTTAGTTACTTCAGTGTTTAGTAAAGCAATCGGCAAGCTAAAACCTAGTGCGTCAGCAGTGACATGTGAAGTGTAAAAGAAATAGATTGAAAACCTTTAATTGAAAGGATTTAATATAATGCGCGTACTTATCGTAGACGACAATTTTGTTAATAGAATGCTTTTGCAAACATCATTAAAAAAAGTTTCAGCGCCAGATATAGCAGCTGATGGGCGTGAGGCGATTGATGCTGTAACGCACGCACTTAAAGAAGGTTTGCCATATGATTTGATATTGCTTGATATAATGATGCCCGACGTCGATGGTTACGAGGCGTTAGAAAAAATTCGCGAAATCGAAGAAAAAAGCGGTATATGCGGATTAGACGGTGTTAAAATAATCATGACGACTGCTGTTGATGAGAAAGAAGCAATTATGAAAACGTTTCGTATGGGGTGTGAAAGCTATGTCATTAAGCCGATATCTAAAGATAAGCTATTTACCGAGATGGAAAAATTAGAGTTGTTGCCTGCTAAGGTTTAATCTCTAATCTTGACTTAATATCCAAAGCCTCTGGTGAAAACCAGAGGCTTTTTTTATTGACCCACCTTATTGATCTCATAAAATCAATGCAACTGTAAATGATCGGTATAATAATGCACTT
>Ga0255039_10000815_pt1 | contig 10145 bp, 8 predicted proteins | sample BC1_12_1_MG_FD_181713 | JGI IMG/M metagenome (GOLD analysis project Ga0255039, IMG submission 181713) | Seawater microbial communities from Strait of Georgia, British Columbia, Canada - BC1_12_1 | ecosystem: Environmental > Aquatic > Marine > Strait | place: Canada: British Columbia | collected... | reverse complement strand
TCCCGCTGGGATTACGATCGAGCGAAACGCTACGTAGATTCCGGCCTCCAGATCAAACCGAGAGACGGGCGGCTACTCCAACTGCGGACGGCCCTGGCGAAGGAGGATACAACAGAGCGAACAATCAAGAATTCGCTTAAGGGTATAAAGGGCATATTCGATTAGCACCTTCCGCGGGTTTCCAAGCCCACCATTGACGCTTTAACAAGAACTCTCGCTGGGTCTAAAACTCTCCCGTGGCGGCAGCTTCGAGAATCTGAGTCAGGGTCTCATTGACCCTGTTTGCGATGGCCTTAAGTTCCGGGGGGGCCTTCAAGATGGCGCGTGTCAGGTTCCAGTCTATTAGGGACAAATCGCAGTATCCCAGTACATCCCGGCTTCCAGCCGCTTACATCCTCACGGGAAGTCAATCAGATCGGCTCACGTCCCGCAGAATGTTTGGTGCACAACCTCGTGCGGCTCAGGCGGGCATCGATAAGGTAAACTATGAGGGTGCTCTTCCCAAGGCAAGGCGAGGACCTGCAACAAGTCTTCGAGCGGGTCGAGATTGCCGATAACCGCCGCCTCGAGCACCACCTGAACGCGGTGGTTTCTCGGAATGACGGCCGGATTCACCAGTCGCATTCCGATCGCCCGAGCGGCTGGTTTAACTGTTTCACGGGCAAGGCGTGCACGCCAGAGGCCGAGCCAGTTATTGCCGGCGGTACTGTCACCAAGTTCCTTGCGGACTCCGTTGTCCGTGCCTTCAGCCGCATCGCACAGGGTGCGGAAGGTATTCGTGAAATCGGCACTGGTCTCGGCCATCGTATTTAACAGGGTGCTGATGAGATCGGCGTCGTCGGAATGCGCTTCGAGCATCCCCAGTTTTGCTCGAAATCGATCGAGATGGGCCTGCTCGAAGCGCCCGGGAAAGGCATCGATCGCCTCCTGGGCCTCGTTGACTGCCCTATTCTGGTCCTCGTCAATGAGAGGCAGCAACGACTGTGCCAGGCGGGAGAGGTTCCACTGGGCGATGCGCGGCTGGTTGCCGTAGGCATAACGCCCGCCACGGTCGATCGAACTATAAACCGTGGCCGGGTGGTAGGCGTCCAGGAATGCGCAGGGGCCATAGTCGATAGTCTCGCCAGCGATCGACATATTGTCGGTGTTCATCACACCATGAATAAAGCCGACGCTAAGCCAATGCGCGATAAGGCTGGCCTGCCGGGAAATCACGGATTGAAGCAGTGCCAAGTAGGGGCTTTCGTCGGCCTCGGCTTCGGGGTAATGCCGAGCAATGACATAGTCGGCAAGGCGCCTGACGGCATCGGTGTCCCGTCGCGAGGAAAAATACTCGAAAGTACCGATGCGCACATGGCTGCGCGCCACGCGGGTGAGCAAGGCCCCGGGAAGTTCGGTCTCCCGGTAGACGGACTCGCCTGTGGCAACCGCGGCGAGCGCGCGCGTGGTCGGGATGCCCAGCGCGTGCATGCTCTCACTGACGATGTACTCCCGCAAAACTGGCCCGAGCCAGGCCCGCCCGTCGCCAGAACGCGAAAAGGGTGTGCGCCCGGAACCCTTGAGCTGGATATCAAAGCGCTCACCCTGGAGATCGAGGACCTCACCCAATAGGATCGCCCTTCCGTCGCCGAGCTGTGGTACAAAGCCCCCGAACTGATGACCGGCGTAGGCCATAGCCAGCGGCTCCGCACCATCCGGCACGGCATTTCCGGCGAGCACAGCGAGCCCATCGGGCGAGCTCAGCAGATCATGATCAAGCCCCAGCTCGACAGCAAGGGACTGGTTGAGCTTCACGAGGCGTGGCCCGGTGACCGCAACCGGTGATTGCCGGGCATAGAAGCGAGAAGGCAATCGTGCGTAGGTATTGTCGAAGACAAAATTCATCCACGTTTCCAGGGGTTCAAGTTATGCACTTATGTGTTGAATCCGGGTCTCTTTATTCCGATTCATACTACGTTAAATCAACGTTCTGAAATATCTATGACGGCGACACCTAACTTTAGGCTAAAGGAGAAGTACGATCCAGACAGGCTGCTTCGCGATCTTTACCAGAAGTGTGTGCTTAAACACTAAACCGGTCGAAATAGCCGTCGATCTGGCGATGGCTAGCCGGTGGGTGTAGCGGGATTCGGTGAGTAACTTAATCCAGGCTATAATCCTCTAGGAATACGGAGAATCAAACTGTACCGGGTATATTTTTGAGTGGCTACAATAAGGCCACTGGGGAGCGAGAATTGGCTAAGGGCAAGAGTTCAATTCATACAAAACAATCGGTCGAAGAAGTATTTGAATATATTATCAGAGCCGATCTGTATCATATCAATAAATGGGCTCCAGCAGCCTTTTCAGGGAAGAATATTGAAGGTGTGCACCAAATGCGTGTGGGTCTTCGACGCATGCGATCAGCTTTGAACCTGTTTACTCCAGTTATACCGCGCAAGAATACGAAAAAACTGGCAAAAGAAATGCGCTGGGCTGCGAGGCAACTTGATCGTGCCAGAGATCTGGACGTCTACATATCGGATAATTTCCCGTCCAAAATATCCAAGAAAGAAAAACAGAAGAAATTGTTAAGGAAAGTTGCACTAAAGCACCGACAAAAAGAATACAAAAAGGTCAGAAGTTTTCTAAGAGGTCAGCGTTTTCTTGTATTTAATGAGAAACTTATTCGCTGGCTGAACAAGAAGGGATGGCGTCAAGGCCTTTCCAGGGCGGAAAATAATGATCTCTCCCGTGAGATTACCTATTTTACCAACCTGGTACTGGATGATCATCGTTGCAAAGTGCTGGGTACTGGAAGAAATATCCGACGAATGAATGATGAAGATCTCCACCGCTTGCGGATTGAATGTAAGAAACTACGGTATGCCACTGAATTCTTCGCGCCCCTTTACGGATCGAAGATGGTTAGCTTTTCGAAAAAACTCAAACAGCTACAAAATATATTGGGGGTGCTCCATGACTGCTATGTTATGGGGGGACTGCAACGCAGTCTACTTAAAGGAAAAAAATCCAGAAAACTTGTTGGTGTTGCCGATAATTTAATGAATCAACGCGACAAATCTGCATTGGACCTTAGAGTGGTGCTGATTGGAACTTGGGAAACTTTTAGAACGGCAAGACTACCCTGGCTTGATTGAGATAGTCGCGACTTGATCTGACACCTGGCTTGAAAGAAGGTGGAGTATCGGTTAATACCCACGATGTATTCGCGGGCACTAACCGATAGCAACTACTTAAATTAGTACTTATATTTCTTCGAGTGCTTGTGATGTTTCTTCGAACGCTTGTGACGTTTTTTCGAGTGCTTATAGCGCGGTTCTTGTACATAAATCACTCTGGGAGGCGGATGCGCTTCCACATAGACCACCTCGCGTCTCGGAGATGGCTCTACATGGATTACCTGCATCGGCACAGAAGATGATTTTTCGTCATCGTCTGCCATAACTGCAGTGCCAACGGCAGCTCCAACCGCGCTGCCAACTACAGCTCCAGTTTTTCCGCCGATCTCAGAACCGACGGCGGCACCAACCCCTCCACCGACGGCTCCCCCGATTACGGCGTCGGTGTCAACGGCAAAGACCGCTGTGGCGGGCGCCAGGGCCAAAGCAAGACATGCGACAATTATCCTGTTCATAAGGCGGTCTCCGATCGTTAAAGTTAGATCCGTAGATCCTTATTAGCGTCGGAGAACGGCTATTCTAAAGAGGACGAGATCCTTGAATGTGATAACCGTCGCAGTCCAAGCCAGGTCAGAAAATGGAGCAGTTTAAAGATAGATGTGTTGACGGCCACCGTCCGAGTTTTGGTGAAAGTGACAAATTACGTCACACAAACGGGTCTAGAAGGTGACAATCTAGGGCAACCGGACCTGCATGCAATAGGTCGCATTTTGAATACGTATGTCCCATAAGAAACAGTTTTTTCACGGGAATCTATGTACTAGAGTGATCTTGGCACGAAACTGGCTTAGTTCTTGGTATAGAGATTGGGTGCGAAGCTCGGTCAGACATAATGATATCGAGACGAACGAGAGTACGAGAGAGCCAACATGGCCTCCAACATCATCCAGTTCTCAGAGCACGGGGAGCAACAGGAACTCCTACAACGGGACAGACACCGGAATCGGCTTAAGAGTAGAGTGCTGCATGCCCCTGAACTAGAGCGGTCCCCCTGCACCCTTGAAATATGGGCCTCGGACTAGCTGGCATCGGCTAGAGTCGGCATTGCAGAAAGGAAAGATTTGTGAAAGACAGACGCCTTCGTAAACAAGACCGCCGAAACTATCGGGAAAGCCCAGAGTTCCCATTGCGGGATTGTGACAACATACTTGTCCTAGCGGATCGTAGGCGTGTTCCGGATAGGCGCACCGATAGCATAGAAGTCGATTGGATTGAAGAGGATCTCAATATCTAAGTAAGATTTTCCAGAAAGTGGGCAGCTGCGTATTCACGATTCGCAATCATACAAACCGAACCCCGCCATGGTTTACTCTGACGGGTTTTTTTTATACTTGGCGAATGTCTCTTGTTGGCCGACTCCAGAAGTAGAATCCTGCGAATTAGGCGTCTGCTATGGGTAAGCGTTCCCCGGATCAGACCGATTTAAAGGAAAGCGATTCTGAGATCTCCCGTTCTTTTAAAGATCTCACCTAGATGGTCGTTACGACATTCTGTTTTCTTTACTTTCAGATCTCCAGATTGATCGAGAAGAACTAAATTGAACCCATCCTATTCGTCAACCTACTTTGTATTACCGAAACAAACAATTAGTGAAGCAAACAAGTGTGTCAAAGAACGAGCCTGTCTCGCCGACCCATACTACATTTCATGCAAAATAACTGCCCGCCGTAAAAGCAAAGTTGCTCGAATTATGGTTTGCGAAGAACGAGGATCTTGCCCGTATTTTTCAGAGACAGACAATCAGCAAATATGTAATTGTCCGGTACGACTTGCAGTCTATAGAAAATACGGCGTGTGATGCCATTTTCCCTTTCTGAAAAGTGCTTCCGATTCTTACACCTGATCTAGTCGACTCCTGGCCGTAAGCATCCTGAGTAGCTTCAAGTGTGACGGTTAGCTTTCTGGCTTTTCTTGAGGTTAACCCGTAAAGATTTTAGAAGCTCTACCTATCCTTGCTTCCCTTCCAGTTAGCTGACGTTGATTTTGTGCAGTGCAATAGCCTGTTGCCGACCCATTCCCGACCGTCTGCTCAACTGGCTTCTATTATTCCCGGCTTGAGCGAAATTGCCGGGTGAGACATTCAACTACTGGATAACACCGCCTTTGCGCGGCGAACACCCATTCCGGTCCTACACGGATTGGTTATGAAGAGTGTCAGAGATATTTCAACACAGAACGGCAAATTCGATCATAAATACCCTAATCAAATAACCGCGCCTCAATTACTAAACGCTTTCCAGCCGTATTCAGACAGTATTTGCAAGAAGAACATCTCCGATCACACTACCGAACAGTAGGTCCCCAGGGTTCGAGCCAAGACAGATAAATGGTCTAACTTTTTCTGAAATGAAAAACTCATCTGTCTTATCTCCGGTTTCTCTGTCTAAAACATGGAGAGTATTGTCCATCGCCAGTGCATAGAGATGAGATTCACCAGTCACAAGCTCCGCCATCAATGGTGCCCAGTTAGAATTATTTGCGGGCCGTCTAAAATCATTTGTACGATGTCGCCATATTACTTCTCCCACCATCGAATCTAAGGCATATATCCATCCAGTTGGAGACCAGAAATAAGTCATACCTTTCGATACAACATGTGAATTGACAAAATTACCCGCATTAAACCTCCACTGCAATTCACCATCATCGAGGTCAATGCCAAACAATTCGTCATGATATCCACCGGCAATTAACACGCCACTATCGATGTGGAGTTGGCGTAAATACTGCCAGTCTTTCTCCCTGTCGATACTCCAAAGTAGCTCGCCATTAACAGCTCGTATGGCATACAAGATGCCATCACCCGATCCTAAATAGATAACGCCGTTCCATTCTATCGGTGCATAGGCAATACGAGCATTTTTCAATATCGGAAACTTCCATACAATTTCTCCCGACACAATCTCTATAGCCAGGAGTATATTGCCTTCCCCTACGTAAACATGACTCTCTGTAATTACTGGTATTCCTAGTTCACTTCGCGGTGTATAGCGCCAAGCAAGCTTACCGTTTTCACGTAAAAAGCCTGAAAGCTGCTTACGACCACAGCTTACTACAAACTCTGAGTTGCATCGTGGGCGATAAGTAGCGGATGAGAGTAATTTCGAACTCCACCTTCTTTGTCTGGTAGAGATATCCCAAGCCTCTAGAGTAGAATTTCCATTCAGATAAAGTGTGTCCCCCTGGCGAAGAAACGGGTACAGCGTATGATTACCGGTATGCCATCGATCAATTACGGAGAGTTGCTTGGATTCGGTTCCCCTTGCATTTAATCTCAAGCCACAAGTGACTAAAGGCAGCGTCAATATGCCTGTCAAAAGGCGACGCCGAGTTTGGAAAAAAGACGGCCCAGTGACAGGCATTTTTCTATAACTTGTTACTTGCAGGATGCACCCTGTTCGATCCAAAGAAGTAACAATTGCATATTTGGATGATCCCGACCTTCTCCAGGGCTGATCCCAGCAGGCATCCGATTTTCCACCAGACGTTGATAGAGCTCACTATCGGCAGAATTTCCTGGCTTAACAATCTTCGCTGGCGGCCGCCCTTCCTTGGCCCTGGCTATTGCATCTGCGCCCAACATGACCCCGGAATAGCTTGTCATATCCAATTCGTGAAAGCTTGGTGGTTCCTGATTAGACATGTGGCAACCGGTACAGGGAACAGGTGATCCAAATGCATTCGGTGCGTTAAACAGAGGTAATACCTCTCGATTAAAGAAATCACCATCCTTTGCACCATCATCGATCCATTTCTTTACCGTTAGAATATTTGGTGTGTCTGTTGGGGAGTCAAAGGCTACGCCAAACGGCATGCGATTATTGCGTAGATGGCGACGCATTAATCCATCTTTCGGTTTACCGGGAATAACGACTTTACGTGCTGGTGATTCGACTGACCCTTTAATAATACCTTCGCAGGTGGAGAGATCCAGGCCACGATAACTGTTTTTAGGATCATTGGAACTATGACAGATGACACAGGCCGCTCCTTCACCGAACGCATTGGGCAGGCGCATCAGTGTAGCTATGTAGTCATAGGTTATAGATATGTTGCGACTTACCACCAGTTTGTGTACTGCCGCTTCATGGGAGGTCATTTGCAATGCTTCTTCTACCGCAGCCTGTTGCTGTTCCATAGCTTCATGCTTTTCTTTGTCTTTATCGTCGTCTGCTAACACATAGGTAGCATTTGCTGCCACAAAAAACGACATGATCATCATAAGGCTACAGCGTTTAAGGGTCTTGAATTTCCGTTGACTAGAATTATCCACGACGAATCCCCCTCATTATTGTTTATTAGAATGAATTAATACTTTAAACAGATAGGGTGATTTCTTTGCCCATTATCGAGATGTCTAATTCTGTAATCGCAACTACATCTCTATTAAATCTAGGCTAACAATTATTTTTATATTCAGATCGAATTGAACTACCTGATAGCTTCGCATCCGAATAAACCACCCCTAGCTAAGGGAAATATAGCACGGTTTTGAGAACATTTCTAAAAGTCACAAACTTAGCTGGGCGTCGCTGTTATGGTCCAATCCTGACGAGATTTATTAGTGTTTGGTATAGGTCTAATCCTGGCCGACTACGGCTGTGATCTCTTGTCGAGATAATGTCCGCTGCCTGGATTATCGAAAGTTGGATTGAGCGAGACCCGCAAATTCAGCAAATCTTTGCGCGGGTTCTCGTAAGCGGACTTCCATCTTGTGCAGCGCAACAGGCAGTGTGCGACCCACAACGGACCCTTAGTCTGATCGGAATCGCCTGGGTAGTCAGTCAGGTGGGTTATCAGTCCTCAATTTAACCAGCGGTTGCTAGGATTAGCCGGAATGCGTCTAATACCATGCGGATTGCAAGGTCTTGGTGGTGTTCTGAACGAGATATACTAATATTGCTTTTCGAGATTGTCCTTTTCGGCAAAGAGGGTCATTTCGCTTGATAAACGAACTAAGGGACATAAAACAGGAAATGCAAGGGATGACTAACAAGGGAACCGATTTACTATCCATTCCTTATGCCTTCGGAGACATCGCCAATTGGGAAACTCGCATAAGTCACTTGTTCGATAGATACTGTAGGAAAGACAGCGACCCTCAATGCTGCAGCAGCGTGCTGACAAGTGGAGCACACTACCTTCACGGAGAACTCAGCATTCGAATCTCTTATCACCATGCCCTTAAAGAAGCCTTCCGTTTCATACCGGAGGAGAACAGGCGCTGGGGTTGGCACTCCTTGATACACACACCGTTCCTACGACTCGGATTGATCAGTTTGAATCCTGGTTTTTCTATCCCATTACATGATCACCCCAACACCTACGGCGTTTTGAAAGTCGTCTCGGGGCGGGCGCGTATCCGGCAATATCAGTTTGCTACTAATACGGGTCGGGATGATAATCTGGTATCCCTTGAGCGGGTTTCAGATAGTGTGCTGGTTAAGGGCAAGAGTTCAGCGTTCACACCGTCATTTCAGAACCTCCATGAACTGGAGTCGCTGAGTTACCGTACTGTGGCGCTGAGCATGCTGGTCAATCCATACAGGCCCCAGGACAGATCCTGGTACTACCAGGTACCATATACGCTCAATCAAAACACAGCATTATACAACCGGATAAGAAGAAGACAGCCTATCCGGGCACCAATAAATTCGAATGCAAGTGTGCAGAGTAGTTGACACTCGTTATTGATTGCTAGTTTGGAGAGATACAGATATGGCAAACAGGAATTGCAACATCACACGAGTATTAGTCCCAGCCATTATGATAGGGGCGACCAGTCTGCCGGCCAACATGCTTAAGGCCGGTGAGTACGAACAGGGTCTTGCTGCTTTCAATAAAGGTCAGTACACCCAGGCCTTTCAATTGATTACGGCAAGCGCAGAAAGAGGTGATGTGAGAAGCGGGTTTATATTGAGCACCATGTATCGGCGTGGAATAGGTGTAGAGGCAGACGAGTACAAGGGTTTTGACTGGTGTAAGAAGGCCGCTGAAGAAGGTCATCTGGAGGCGCAGTTCCAACTTGGACTTATGTATCTAGAGGGTGAGGGTATATCAGAGGACGAGACACAGGCACAAAACTGGCTGTGGTCAGCAGCCGATCGTGGATACCCCCAGGCAAGCGAGGTACTCACGTATATATTCTCTGAAGATTATCATCAGGAGCATGACTTAGGCTGTTGAATTCGTATTTCACTGCTTACTCGCCGGGCATCCATAATAAAAGCAAAATTAAAGCTTATCGAGATTCTCAAAAATGACCTTCTCAGCCCTGCGATGTCTGGCTTTGTGCCTGCTTCTGGTTGTTCCCTGCGATGCACAGGAACCCTCTTATAAAGATTTCCCGGAACAGTCGGAGATTGATGACATTCGTACTGCTGAAAAACCGGAAGGAGTACTGTTTCTGGTTATGGAACAAGACGAGGAGGCATTTAATTGGGTGCTCCCAAGAGTTATCCACTACACGCAGCAATTGCGAGACAAATGGAAGGATCTCACGATCGTGGTGTTGTCTCATGGTGAGGAAATGTTTGCACTGAGAGCTGAGTATCGTCCACTTTATGAAAAAATGCATCAGGACGTATTGATGTTGGTATCGAAGCACCAAGTGCTGTTCCAAGTCTGCGGCTCCTATGCCAACTTTTCGAACGTTGCGCCATCAGAGTTTCCGGACTATATAGACGTTGTTCCTTTCGCGCCTGCAGAAATAGAGAACTACCGACTCATGGAGTTCAAGATAATCAACTTGGAACTCACTTGGTAATTGTTTTCGTATAGTAGATACGGGACGGACATTGGGGCATAACCCGTCAGGTATATGGATACGTGGAACAGTACCGGTACCAACCTCACCCTATGGAATCGGTTTCCAGCAGGAAAATAGTTAGAAAACTACATAAAAAAACTGAAGGCCCACAAAAAATACCTGTCCCTATCAACATGATCGGAGTTTTTTGCTTG